>Ga0180438_10003993_pt1 | contig 21684 bp, 13 predicted proteins | sample SS_ome_12_FD_132455 | JGI IMG/M metagenome (GOLD analysis project Ga0180438, IMG submission 132455) | Hypersaline lake sediment archaeal communities from the Salton Sea, California, USA - SS_3_D_2 metaG | ecosystem: Environmental > Aquatic > Non-marine Saline and Alkaline > Hypersaline >...
ATTCCTTTGACTGCTCTGGGATGCGGGACCACCCGTCTGCGATCGGCTGCACGCTAAACAAGTATGTACCGCTGCATTCAATGTTCTTGACGAGCATCGTTTGCCCGTCGAGGTACGGATACACGCAAGACGACCAGCCGTAGCCGTAGCAGTCCCAATGCTGGCATTGAGGCAGTTCGATGTCCGGGGCGTCCTCATTGAACGCGATCGCGTGCGGCGGAAGGTTGCGGTAGATCGCACCGGATTCGAGGACGACGGTGCATCCCCATGCCCGTGCCGGCTGCGACACAAGGCCGAACCAGACCGCCCGGGTCATGGCCGGCTCGTCCAGACTGACCGAATCTTCGATGAATGAACGGCGGACCCACACCTGAAGATGTCGCGGCAGCGGCCCGGTGCAGTAGTTCAGGTCGCTCATTTGCTTGCCCGCCGAATGACCCAGCCGGGGCTGATGATTGCACCATTCAGATTCGCTGCGGTCAACGGAGCCGCGACCATGTTTGCCATCGTGAGGTCGGCACCACGCATGTCCGCGTCCATGAAGTTGGCACCGCCGCACCGGGCAGACTGGAAGCACGCCTTCCGACAATCGGCGTCGTGGAAATCCGCCTCCTGCAAACTGGCATTGCAGAAGTTCGCTTCCCGAAGATCAGCACCACGGAAATCCGCTCCCTGCACTTCGGCGTAGGCGAAGTTCGTCTTCCGCAGATCCATGCCTCTGAAATCTGCGTCTTGGAGACTCCGAAAGCTCAGATCAGCGCCGGCGAGCTTTGTCGCGTTGACTTCCGCAACGGTGTGCCTTGACCGCTTGTGAATGATGTTCATGCCGGCACCCGTTCGTGCGGCAGCTTCCTCCAGCGTTCAGTGACCAGCACGGATTGACCGTTCTTGGTCTTGCTGACCTCGATGTCCGCCTCGTACAGTTCGCCCGGCTCGATCGACTGCGCGGCTCCGAGCATCTGCGGATCACGCACATAGATGGTCATGTTCTCGCCGCTGATCGTGTCGGTCGCGTTGATCTCGACCCATTCGACGCCGCCGGATTCACGGTGCGTCGCCCCGTTGAAGACCATCTTGGAGGGGCCGTCGTTCGCAGGCGGATTGGCTGCCGGCTTCGGCTTGGGCTTCGGCTTGGGCTTGTGATTTGCGGCCGGCGGCTGATACTCACGGTCGTCCCGGGCGCTCATGTCCGGCTCGCCGATGCCTCGCGGGGCCAGCAGCATGCCTCGCACGGCGTAGGCCAAACTCGCGGTCAGGGCCACGGCAACGGCCTTGTCCAACGGCCGGCCCCGCTCCGGCACGACCGGCCAGACGATCTTCCGCCGCCGGCATTCGCCGGATTCGTGGACGATCCGCATGGTCTGGTGGAGCATGAAGGTGTTCTCGCCGGCGGACACGATGTCCCATTCCGACGCATCCACGGCCATCCCGCCGGCAGCCAACGCCGTCCGGCACGCATCCAGCACGGCTTCTGCCGTCGCATACTGATACTTGTGGAATGTGTTGTTCCCGTCCTTCTTGATCTCTCGAAGTGCCCGGGCTGCCTGAACCATGCCGGCTTCCCACGCTCCGATGTCCTTCGTCTTCGGCTTGGTTTCAGTCACGGCGCGCCTCCCAAATCAGGGTCGGTGTCGCCTCCGGTGTTGCCCATCGTGGCGAGCAGGTCCAAGATGTGATTGAAGTCCGCTCCGCCGGCCAGCGTTTGCAGCAGCGAATCGAAATCGTCCTGCTCGTCCGGGTTCGTGTTGAACGACAGACCGGACACGATGTCGCAGCATGCGGCCATCATCTTCATGTGAAGATCGGAAACGCGGTTGTGGTCGTACCAGACCAGTGCGGCGCGGGCATTGATCCGCCACGCGCACAGCAGGTCGTGAAGGAAGGATCTGAGGGTTGGAGCATGCCCATTCGGACCCCACTGGCCGATCCCCCTGATCCACACCATGCGGTCGCCTTCGTTGATGGAAAACAGCATCGCCCGCACGCCTTCCCACGACCACAGCACGGGCGAGATGGGAATGTCCGGAAACTCCCCGTCCCCATTGACCCCGTACTGACACGCGAGGCAATCGAATGCCTCCAGCGTCGCGGCGAACATCCTCATCGCTTCAGGGTGCTTGCGCCCAACAGGACCATCAGGCGTGTTCATCCGCCATTCGTTCGGCGGGTGGTCGATGAAGACGAATCGGACCTTCGGCCGCTCCTTCCTCAACTGGTCGGCGAACTGCATCAGCCACTTCGCCGCCTGAGCATCGTTGCGATGATGCCGGCCGAATGGCGAGTGCATCACCACGGCTTCAGTGACTTCGCTGGTGTTGATCCCGACCGCGATTTCAGGTGCGGTCAACAGGGCGTGCGGAGGCATGAAATCCGTGACGACGCAACGCCCTTTGCGGGCTTCATTGAGCGCCGCAGTCCATCCGATGATCTGCATTGATTCTCCTTCTTCGCAGATGTTTACGGAGATTGTTCGGGTTCCGATTCCTTTGCCAGTTCCCGGTCGAGCCATTCGCCGGAGATGTCGGCGATCAGATCCTTCGCGTGCCGCCTGCCCCACTCGAAGACTTGGGAATGGCTGATCGGCTTGAACGCCGGCCACTGGATCGCTCGTCCCATCGAGATCAGCCGGGGCACATGCACCCAAACCATCCACCGTTCGCCGATAGCCGTTGGCGGCTTCAGGGTGATGTCGATGTCCGGAATGGGCCGCGTGACGCCGGCCTGCTGGAACTTCTCAGCCATGGCCTGCCGGGCGGCTTGGATCGCCGGCTCGATCTCCCACTCGATGCGGGATGCGATCGAGAAGGCCACCGCTTCATCGTTCAATGGCGTAAGGGTCACGCCGGGCATTCTGCCGTGGCCTCAGCACTTTGTCAACCTTGAAAACCTGCCCGAAGGTGCCGGGGCGATAGCCTCGATCGGGCCGGGCGAACCGAGACAGGTTCCGGGCGCCGTGCCACATATAGGCCCCAGCCATCACCAAGTCGTCATTCTCGCCGTCTGGAGCCCCCGTGATGAGATCGGCCGACGATCCCACTTCGTCGATCGTCTTCCGGACGGCCCGGGGCCTGAAGACATACCGCCGATGCTCCTGCAAGGCGTCGCTGGAGCAAAGGGCCACATCCCCACGGACGATGCCGAGCCGGTAGTTCGGGATCACCGTGTCTCCGCTGCTCCGGTGGTGCCCGAGGCTGTCGGAGATCCGCATGCCGCGTTTCTCAGGGTTCCGGCGGGTGTAGAGGTAGGCGTAGCCCATCTCGTCGTACAGCCGGCGGAGACAGGGCAGACCGAACTGCCGCTCGCCGACGATGAACGCCTCGCCGTAGAAGACCCCGAGCAGCCACAGCGTTTCCGCGAAGAAGACATTCCCCCAGTGTCCCCTAGCTTCTGCAACTTGCCTGACTTGCCCATCTTCCGTCACTCGCCCGACGATTGCAGCGTCGTAGTCCCGACCCTCCAGACCGGCGGCGAAGTCGGCGCCGATGACATACGACCCGAAGGCGTCCTCGTCCGGCATCTCGTAGATCGTCACCCGACCCCGTTCAGGCAGCACATGCTCGCGGAACTTCACCAAGTCCGGCTGGATCAGGCCGCCGAAGCGGTGGGGGTAGTCATGGTGACGGCTTCGCTGGATGCGTTCGGCGATGATGTGATCGTCGTCCGGAATCCAGACCAATGAGCCATGCTGGCCCTCAAGCGTCTCCATCTTGTCCAGCGCCTCGATCGAGAACACCGAATCGCCGCTGAAGTCCGCGTAGCCGCCTGAGAGACGGACCCGGCGTTCCTTGTCGCTCAGACCTTCGGCTTCCTCGTAGTGCCGCAAATCCTCAGCGCTCATCGCCGGGTTGGACGAAATCCCGCCGGCGTCCCAAACGAAAATGCGATGGTGCGGTTGAAGCTTGATCGCCTCGCTGTGATCCAAGCCCAATTCCCGGCAATGGTCCTCCCACGGCTGGATGATGTCACGGACGAACCAAGTCACGCCCTGCGTCATGGTGGCGGCGACCATGAACCGGGTCTTCTTCGACCCACGCCGGCGGAACATCATCTCCGTCCAGAACTTCTTGTCCGGATGCTCGTCGAAATACACCGCGTCGATCTGGACACCCTGCACGGCCGTCCAGTCCGCGTCACTGGACAAGGCGTAGAGCGACGACCCATTCGGCCATGTGTAGCGGTGCTTCGTCGCGTTCCAGACCCAGCCGGCGGACCAAATCTGCTCCAGATCCGGCCGCATGAGTTCAAACTGCTGGAACTTCTGGCAGAACCAGATCGCGTGCGTCGGGCGATCCGGGGTTGGCATGCAATGCGGCTTGAACGGGTCTGACCGCTGCATGAGCATGTCGCAATCGGCCGCCATCACGGTCGTCTTGCCGAAGCCGTTGCCGGGAATCAGCACCCGGATGATGTGGTCGGATTCGAGCGCCTGCCGCTGGCCGTCTTCGTGCGGGAAGGTGTGCATCTCCCAAAAGGGATGCTGCTCGTACAACCGCTGCAACGCGGCCTTCGCACGAATCTTCTTGGCGATCAACGCCCGCTCGTCAGGCGTCAGTTCGACCATCTCAACCCCGAATGATGTAGCCCCGCACGATCACTTCGGCCTGCGCGTTTCCACCGGGAGAGAACGAGAGGGTGTGTCCCACCGGCAACGGAATTCCTTCCTCGCCGAACGCCAGAGTGTGATAGTTCGCTCCACGCATTTCGAGGAAGATGAAGTCGTTGAAATGCGTGAGGTTGGCCGTGATGTCGCCATCGTCCGTCCCGTCGGTCAGCGTGCCGGCAGCGAATTCGATCGTCGTCTGATTGGTCGTCGCGTCGTAGGTCGCCCCGGTGGTCGTGTAGGTGCCGTCGTTCGCCGTGCTGTTGGCCACGGTCGCCGACCGGCCGGATCGGAACAGCAGGGCGTAGTCGCCGGCAATCACGATCGAGTCTCCGCCGGCATCATCCGTCGCGGTGACGATCGTGGCGGCACTCACCCGGTTGGCGTCGTCGTGCGAGATCGAGGCGTACACCGCCGTTTGGGCGTAGGCCAAAGCGTGCGTGACATACAGCCGATCGGATGCACCGACGGTCAGCGTGTCCAGCGTCTCAAGGCTGTAGAGCGTCGGGGAGAACGGGCCGTTGCCCTCGTTGAGCGTGACCCGACGGCCGTTGAATGCCTCACCCCGTTTCGGTCGAACGATCGCCATGGCCGGGTGCCTCCCCAACTCAGATCACACCACCCCGGTAGGAATCACGCTAGCCCAACGGAGCCAGCCCTGCAACACCGAGGGTTCGAGAGAGGGTTTTCTCTCTCTTTCATCATCATAGTAGTGCCTGTGCCGAACTCGCGTTTTTGCTCCTAAGTCTCGAAATGCCAATGGTTTAGGTCGGTGGAAATCCTGTCTCAAGCCTGTGCCGAACCTGTGCCGACCTGTGCCGAACGGTGGGAAGATGGGCAAAAGAGCCGTTTTTTCGGCACAGTTCGGCACAGGCTCGGCACAGGCTCGTCACAGGTTCGTGACAGGTTTTCCACGATTGGCCTCGAAAGATTTTTTGAAAATAGTTGGGTTATCCACAATCTTGCTCACCAATCGAGCCATGTAGTCCATCGGACTTTCGAGTTGTCCACAAGGCTCATATTGCCCAATCAGCCATTCCAGCACGGCTGGTCCGTCGCATCCCGGGTTGGCCTCGGTGATGCACTCCAAGGCTGACTTGACCGCCGCCTTCGCTGAAGGCTCATGGCCTCGCGGAAGCGTCTTGGCGATTCTCCGAATGTCGTCGATGTGCGACACCGCACCGGGGCGACCTTCCTCTCGCCGCCGCTGATTGATGACGCGGTTGGTCTTGACGCTGAGGTAGACGATCTTCCGGTATTCATCGTCAAAGCCCGGAACCCGCTCGACGGCGCCATGCCGCATCGCGGTTTCCATCATGGTGTCGAAGTCTTGTTGGCTGACTCCGATCGTTTCCGGAATGCCTTTGATCTTGCAGACTCCGACGGCCCATTGTCGCCGCATGCACTGATGGCAGAAGCCGACCCACGCCCATTTCTGAGCCGGCGTGAGTTCATCGAGCCACGATGGCAAATGCTCGTCGAGAGGCGTCTTTCGCGTCAATCGCATCGGTGAAGCGCTTCGTCGATTTGCGCGTCAAGCTCGATCTGCTGGCCGGGGCCATGTTGGACTTCCACCTTCGGAGCCAAGGTTCCAGACACCATGATCCGCGTCCATGTCCGCCCGTCCGGGCTCTTTCTCTGAACGACCGGAAGAAGCTTGATGTGCTTGGTCGTGTCGTCCTCAAAAAGCTCAAGGGGCTTCATGGGAGTCTTCGTCTTGCCGCCCCTCAGTGTGTCCACGATCGGTTTGATCGCGGCTGTCACATTGTCCTGATCCCACGGACGCTTGCCCTTGCCGTACAGCCGCATGACCAGCACGGATGGCCGGCCGGTGAATTTCGGCGTCGGCTCATGCCCGATCGCGTTGTAGATCGCCCGCCTGACCAATCTTCGGTGATTGGCATAGACCATCTTGTGCTTCCCGATGAGCCGGTTCGGGCTCAACGGGAAGAAATCGGGGATGTTCAGCGTCCACAACGCCTGTTGGCCGTCCGTCTTGTTCGCCATTCCTGATTCCCTTGTTCAATGGCCTCCGGAATCCAGCTTCGCGGCAAGACTGTCCCTTTCACGCGAAAGCATGGCATTTTCAACCCGAAGTTCGCTGATCTCGCCGGTCATGCGGACCATCTCCAGCCGCATCTGACGATTCTCGTCTTCCAGCACCTTCACTCGGTCGCTGATTCGGTCGATCTCGCTTCGGAGCGTTTCCACCAGATTCGTAGCCGTGTCCACGATCGCCAGTTCGCCCCGAACCTCAACCGATCGAGCATGGGCCTGATTCCTCCGTCGATTTCCAATGGTCGTGATGATGGCGGTGACTGTCCCGCCGGCGATGATCGCCGCCGCAAGCTCAATCACCCGTTCCATCATTCTCGCTCCATCCCCAATCTTGCTGCCAGATTGCGTTCCTGCGCCTGAGTCCGGACCACAGCCTTCCCGTCCTTCGTCTTCTCGACGCCTTCCAGATTTCGTGGCAGTCGGGACGACACATAGGGCTTCCAGATCGCCGTCGGTTTCGGCGGCAACGACGCAATTCGCTTGAGCAGCCGCCCATCCCGTTCGATCACGGCCCCGATGTCCGGGGCGTCGTCTGATGGCATGGCGACTTCGACCAGCACGCCGCGTTCGTCCACGAATTCGTAGATCATGGGTTCAATCCGGTCCCGGGGAGTTGGGGGATGTTCATGCCGACTTCGCCGGCGTCGTTGGCCGGGGAAAGCCGGGGACCACGCACAGCACCGTTGGCGTTCGGCTGCATGGAGTTCTGGCCGGGCATCTGCATGCCGTTGGACGGCGCGACCATGAACCGCTGGTTCTGCGGGATTCCCCCCTGCTGGCCGGGCTGCATGGGCGGGAATGCCATTGAAGCAGGTGTTTGTTCGGGCTGGCTGAATGCACCCAGCACCTCCCAAATGCACCATTCGTCCGATGTCGCCGGCATCTGGAACGCATCGGCCAGATCCCGAAGCACGGCTGCCCACCGCACCCACGGCATGTACGGCGCCTGACCCATGACCTGCACGAAGACGCCGAAGTACCCCATGACCCGGGCCTGAGCCGCTGCCGGGTCTTCCCGCTGCATGCTGTAGGGCAGAATCTTGAAGTCGAAGTCGTCCCATGTGGCCCCCTCGTCGGTCGGGGACGGGCCGCCAAGGAACAGGCCCTCGACCATCTCGCCGCTGTAGGGGTCGCGGCGGTTGACCGGGATGGCAATGCCGTCAGTGTGGAACAGCAGCCACGACACCCGGCGGATGGAGGCCTCGGTGCCCTGAATGACCTTCCGCTGGAGGAAGCCCAGCCGGGCGTTGAGGCCCTGCGAGGCGATGGCCGCCTCCGTGGCCGTGTTGGCCGCCCCGACATTGCCCTGAATGGTGGCTGTGAGCCCGCTGATCCGGTCCAGCCGGTTTCGCAGATACTCGGTCGTGGTGTATTGGGCCGGCGTCACGCCGCCAACCTCGATCTCGACCATCTGGCCGGTGATGCCGGACGCCACGACGATTTCGCCGTCCTCGGCGTTGGCCACCTGATCGGCAAGGCTGCCGTTGGTCGCCTCCACCAGCGCCATGGACTTCCGGCGGGCCGCTGCCCGGCCCATCGCCCGGGCATGGATGTTCAGGTCGCGGGCCTGATCCTCCACAGCCACCAACGGGCTGAGAGGCCAGACAGAATCCAGCACCGGGTAGGCGTCGAACAGGACATACGGGCCGTCTGGAGACCCGTACGCCGGCCGCCGCTGGAACAGTTCGGCCCCTCGATCGGCCTCGGTGTAGAACCGAAGCTCGTTCAACTCCCGAAGCCAGATCATGTAGACCTTGTGCCGCTTCCGGGCGTCGCTGGACCCGCGACCACGGTTGTAGGGGTCCGTCTGACGGTCCTCGGGAGATTCGGGACTTGTTTGGCCAGCAAGGCGATCTCGAAGCTCCGGGTTGATCGCATCGCTGCGCCGGATCTCGTCAATGTCCATCCAGTACCAGTGGCCCATGAACTGAGCCTGATCCGGGCTCTCGGCCAACGGGTCGATCAGGAATCGGTGCGGGCTCACCCGGGCCACCGCCGGCGTGACGATGCCCCGGCTGAAACGGCTGTCCTCGTCCAGATAGTGCAGAACGATCCCACGGAGAAGGATGAAGTCCAGAAGCACCCGCTCCATGAACTCCCCATACCGCACATCACGCAACCATGCGTTCGTGCCATCCTCCATGGCCTGAGCCACGCGCGCGTGCCCGATGATTCGGGCCGCCTCGGTCTTCACTTGCGGGGTGTCAAGCCCAAGCTGCGGCAGCACATTCGACAGGAATGCGTAGCCGTGGTTCTCCGGGTCCGGATCTTCTCCGGCTGCATCAGCCCGATACCAGCGGCCGTTGATCCGGCGCACAATGTCCTTCACGGGCTCGCAATGCTGCTTGGTTTCCTCAAGAGCATTGTCAATCTCGATCCACATATCCGTTGGTGTCGGGTCGAACGGCATCAGTCACCTCGTTCGCGCGGAATCAAACCGGCCTCAAGTCTGGCACGATCCACAACCGCCTGATATTCGTCGTTGGTCATGCCTGCCGCGCGACGAATGGCGTCAAGCTGCTCGAAGCTCATTGCCCCATCCTGATTCGCCCGCTCCGCCGAAGCAAGCGTAGAGGCGATGATGTCCCGGGCGTTGGTCACAATCAGCATCAGAAGTTTGGCGTCCATCTGCATTCTCCTGCTGCATTTGCAGCGTCATTGCCGCGATCTGCTCCACGGCTTCAAGAACGAAGTCAAGAATCTCGAATGTCTGTGCCGAATAGTCGCCGGCAACGATCCGATCCCACGCCGTTTCCAAGCGGGCGTCGGCGATCTTCACAATCGCGTCTATGCGAACCACATCTTCCGCTGAAATCACATCCGACTCAAACAGCCGCATCGTGGTCCGCTTGGTCGCTGCAAGGCCCTGCAACGCATCGGCATAACGAAGTTTCGCTGCCCGCTCCGAACCGTCATGGGGCTCAAGCAGGGAGCAGCCCGGAATCGAAATGGCAGCCACCAGCAGCATCGCCGCACCGCCGGCTCCATTCTTGACGCCGTGGCGGAGAAACGCCATTGCCAGACCCGCGATCGTGACCGTCAGGGCGTCTTCGAGGCTCACCATGCCTTCGCCAAGGTCAACCTTGAAGAAGTAGGCGATCCATGCAGCAGCAATTGCCAACGCGGCCGTGGCATAGGTCTTGTTTCCGTGAATGTGCTTCATCGTGATTTCTCCAACGCCTTTTCGTATCTGGCGAATGTCTGGACTTCCTGACAGATTTCGATGATCGCTTCATAGCATCGGTCGATTTCTCTTTGAAGCTCGTCTGCGTCCATCTGAAGGTTGCGGTCACTGTAGAGAGATTTCAGATATGAGAATTCCTCTCGCAGATCGGCTTCGGCCTTCGTGTAGACCGAATAGAGAGCCAATTCCGTTTCGTACCGCTGAAGGTAGTTTTCGTACTTGTCCGAATCAGCTTCTCTGGCACGCAGGCCGGCGGAAATTCGCTTCAACGCATCCAGATCGTCATAGAAACGACTGATCGCTTCATGGCTGCCGGTGGTGTTGCCGGAAAGGAATCGACGCACGATCATCCAATCCTGAATCCGCATCGGCTCGCCTTCGTGCTGTTCGATGCCGGTGAAATCCAACAACGGGTCAACGGCGACCTGAACCAAATCCCTGCCAAGACCGCCGAAGAAGCCTTGAATCAGATAGTCGATCTTTGCCGGCGGGTAGTCCAGATTCCGGCCAAGGAATCGAGCCAGACCGGACGATCTGGTTGCACCCTGCTCGCCAAACGGCAAATCCTGTTCGCTCGGAGATACAACCGGCCGCTGCCTGAAGAAGCTGTAGCCGGCTGGTCCGGCATTCACCTCGATCAACGGCATGATCGCAGCAATGTTCAACGACGGCCGGAATTCGCTCAACAAGGCCACGCCAATTCCGTCCATGGCACGCGGATCGCCACGCTCTCCGGTTTCGGGGTCGATCGCCAAAGCCAAGGCAAAGAACCGCTCGAAGATGATCGAGAACGCGCCAAGGCCGTACGGTTTTGGAATTTTGAGATAGCTTTGCTTTCCGTTGTCAAAATTGCCGGTCGGGAAGAACCAGTAGCGATCACGCTCACGAAGATCCTTCGCCCAATAGTCGTCGTTGTCGTAGTTCATCAGGACCATGACCAACGACGGAACAATCTGCGTCGCCACGATTCGGCCGAACGCCTTGGCAGGGTTTTCCTTGATGAATCGGCCCAATTTGTCCGTACTAATCAGTGCCACATTGAAGAACACCACTGCCTCATTGATGGCCTTTGACCAAGTGCCGCCACGCCCGAAATCCAGCGTGATGTCGGCAGCCGCCTGACCGGCAGACACCATCGCGTCTGCATCAGTCACGCCTTGCTCAACCAGTTTTTCGGCCGTGGTTCCAAGCTTGGCGGCTATAGCATCCAAGGAACCAAGGTACTGCACCCAAAATTCGCCGTATCGGTTGGCACGCTCGAATGCCTCGTTGAGACGCTGAATGTTGCCAAGCGCTACAAGGTCTCGCAACCTCTGCGCTGCTGTATCGCCGGCAGGCACGATCAAATTCAGCGGAGTCTTGTTGACAAACAATTTGTCCATGTCGATCTTCTGCGTCCTTGGGTCGTAAAACTCCGTGAAAATGCTGCTCATGTCAGCGCCGGACGCGAGGAACAGATGCTCGATCTCGCCGCCCATGAACGCGGCCTTCATGCCTTCGATTCGGCGTCTGGTGTTCACCGGAAGCTTGGCCAGTTCAGCATCGGTCATGGTCAGGACTTGAATCATGTCCCGCACGAAGTTCGGCACGAAGAACGACGGGTTCAACTGAGTCGCACCGGCACGAAGCACCCGGCCGGGCAAACCGATCAGACGCAACACCTCAAGACCGATCGTCGCGGCTTCAATGTTGTGCATGCCCTCCAGAAGCTCGAACAGCCGGCGATCCTTCACCTCGAAGAACTGCGGCTTGCCTTGAACCATGATCCTGATTTCGCGGTTGCCGGCGTCCGTTCTCATGGCAGGACGCCACATGGTTCCGCCCTGCATCTGCATCAAGGCTTCGATCAATTGTTCAAGGTCGTTTTCATCCAGACCAGTCGCCCAGCTAGGCATGTTGGTGACTTCTCCATCACTGTTGAAAGAGAATCCCAACTGCTTCATCACCTGTTGCTGCACCCAAGAATCGCTGACCCGAACGCCCTCCACCGGCCGATCAATGCGATCCAACCATCGGCCACCGCCTTCGCCCATGGCCAGATCAACGGTGAGCTTGGCCACCCTGTTCATCTGAGCCCTGAGAATGATTCCTTGCATGGACGCAAGGAATGCGTCAAGCGGCGGGATGATCTGATCTCCGGTCTTGCCACCACGGAATCGACGAATCGCGTTTGAGATGTTGGCGAACTTCTTCTGGCTTGAACCGAAGGTCTGAGCCAATGCGTCCTCGGTCTGCACCTGTCGGAAGGTGATGTATTCGAGGTTCAAGGCGATGATGACAACCGCCTGCTCCTTCGTGATGAGCCCGTGGCCGACCGCGTACTCGGAAATGAGCCAGCGGTTGAAGTCCTGAAACTCCTGCGAAACAACGATGAATTCCGGGTGATCCGCTTCCGTCCGTGCAATGAACGCACGCAAATCGGAATCCGTGACCGCGCTGGGCATGCGCTGGTCTTCCGGAAAGATCGTGTGACCCTGAGCGCGTTTCTCGATCACGCGCTTGGCCACCATGTAGTCCTGCCACAACTCCATGTTCTTGCGGACAGGGTGCAGAATCTCCACCAAGCCCTTGTTGGTCTTCTTCTTCGATGGGTCGTGGACATCGAAGGTGCCGCGCTCCAGCATGATTTTGGTGTCGCCGGAAATGTTGCCGTTGACACGCAACGCCGCAATGTGCGGATTCTTTGACGACCTCAGAATCTCATTATCCGACCTCATCAGGTCGTCTTTCATGGTGGCAAGGCGCTGGTAGCGATCGGCCCACCGTCTGCGGAAGTCGTCGATCAGATTGCGAACGCTCTCGATCGGCTTGTGGTCGTATCGGATGAACTGACGGACAGGGTTCAGCCGATTCGCCCGGATCGCGTTGTAGATCCGCACGCGGGCTTCGGTCAACGCCGCCCAAGTCTCCGGCCGTTCCGTCACTAGCAGACGCACGGTCTGCTGATAGGTGATCGGTGCCTTCTGCTTCAGCGTCTTCGGGTCGGTGAGAAGCATCCGCGTGAATTCGGCCCAGCCTTCGCCGATGTAGCCGGCCGCCGGCACCCGTTCGCCGTACAACTCGTAGCCAAGCTGGTACAACTCGTCACGCCACGCCGGCGGGAAGTCCGTCACCTCGATCAGAACGCCGCGAGCGCCGGAGCCTTTCTGCTTCGGGCGGGCTTCCCTGCCAACGCCAAGCTTCTTCGCCCGTTCGGCCGTCCGCTCGAACATGACCTTGTGCAGATGGTGCCCAAGCTCATGGACGAAGGTGCTGATCTGGTTGCCGTGCTGGAGCCGGATCGCTTCGGTGCGAGGACGCCAAAATCCGGCTGCCCACGCACGGAGAATCGCCGAACGACCCTTGCCGGGGGGGCCAAGCCCGAACCGCCGGGCCAGATCGGCGATGATGGTGTAGAAGTTGTCGAGATCGTTGACGACCTTGGCACCATCGCGTCGCGCCCGCGCGCGAGCAATTGAACGCCGAACGGCTGCTGGACGATCCTTGCGCGTCCGCTTGAACTCGCCGCCCCAACGCCGCGTCGGGTCTTGATCGGACAGGTAGTCGGCTTCGGTGCCTTGCATCGGCGCGCTGCTCAACGGCTTCACGCTGCCGGCCGGCAATTTCTTCGACGGTGCTTTCACAGGCGGATTTGCGTCGTACACATTGCCGTCGGTCAGCGACACCGGCGGTCTGGCAGATTCGGCCAGCGGCAGATCGCCCAATTGATCGGACCCGACCTTGTGCCTCGGCAGGATCGGCGAAGCCATGGGGGCGTCGGAATCCGGATCATCCATGGGCGAATCCGGCACATTGGCCAGATCAGTGCCGCCGTCGTCCGGCTCGTTGAGCATCGCACGCTGGACCTGATCGGCCGTGCCGGTTCTGGCTGCCGGATAGTCCGGTGCCTTCTTGGGCATCAACAGGATGGTCGATGCACCCTGCTCAAGCGTCAGTTCAAGCCGCAACGGCATGTTCGGCTTCAGCGGCAGATGCACGGTCGCTTCCGTCGCCCCAAGGGCGTAGCCAATCCGAACAAGCTCGTTGAACAGGTCGCCGGCGTAGTAGCCGATCACGGCACCATCGGGCTGCACATTGATCGCCGCGATTCCGACGCCGGACTGGCCGCTCAACAGGCCCAGCGTGCCGTTTGGGTTCAGCACGACGGCAATGGTCGGTTGTCGTTCCGCCTCCTTGGTGGTCTCGAACAGCGAAGCTGCCTGCTGCGTCAAAGTCAACAGATCATCGGCTGACAGCGTGACGGATTCCTCCGACGCCGGAATGGCATCGCGCCAGTTCGTGAGCATGTTGCGCTTGCGTTCAGCATCCGCTTCACGACCGCCGAATTTGCCTTCGTTCTGCCTGATGCCGTAGTTGTTCATCCGGTGAACGCCGTCTGGCATCGTCCAGTCGGTGCGGCCCAGCATCACCAGCGAACGGCCGTCGGTGACGATCATCTCGCCGTTGTGGACGAACAGCACCTCGTTGAAATCATCGCCGGAGTAGCTGCGAAGGATGGGCCGCGCCGTATCCAGCGTCTTGCGGACACCCGGCTTGCCAACACTCGTTGGAGTCTTCCGCTCCTGCGGTGGCTTCTGGCCCTTCTCGCCGGCCTTGACGAATTGCTCCTTTGCCTTCTCGCGTTGGGCCTTGGACAGATTCTTGTTGACGAACAGCCGTCCTTGAGTCTCAGCAGGCTCAAGCTCAATTTCGATCATGTCCGCCCGGCGTCGGTCGTCCAACCGTTGACGAGCTTCGGCCCACAGCCGGCGATCTTCGTCCGACAACCGCTGATTCGGAGCAAGGCGGGCAATGGCCTCCGACATCGCCTCGATGATGATTTCATCCGACCGCGTGCCGGGCCAATTGCCTGAAACCACATCCTCCATGCGGATGATTTCGACCTCTACAAGCGGAACAGGCTCTCCGTCTCCCCGCTCTGCATCAGGCTCAACGCCGGCAGGTCGTTCAGGTCCAGCCTCCGTTTCCGGTTCGGGTTTCGGCTTGCGACGACGAGCCGGCCGGACGGGCTTGCCTTCGCCGGTGTCTGCCTCGGCTTCGGGTTCGACAGTTGGCGGTTCGCCTTCGACCGCCGCTTGCGGGGCTGTTTCTGCATCGAAGTCGTACTCCAAGTTCAGGCTTTGAGCGACACTCAGCGGCACGAACACCATGCCGTCCCGCACGCTCGGAACCTCGGCTCGCAAGGCAGCAACACGGTCGGCACCATCAACGATCACAAACACCCCGTCAGCCATCTGAGTCGCCACCGCCGGCAGCCGGCGGGCCACGCGGTCGTCAACCGCCGGCTCAGTCTCACCAGTCAGCGGCAGGATGTTCAACGGCATGCGGACCAGCACGAAGGTCTGATCGGCACCCCCGTCGCCACGGTCAAGCTGGGATTTCTGGAACGGCCACGCGGTTTCGGCGGTTTCGGCATCCGGGGCAAACTGGCGAAGCGTGTCCCGCATCGCATCGGCGCCGCGAATCACGGTGGGGACCGTGGACGGATTCCGCACCGCCGGCTGATCGGTCGTGCCCATCGGGTCGAGAATGCGTTCAGCCAGCCGCCGCATGCGGGGGCTGAGATCGTCGCCGGCCCGATCCATCAGCCGGCGAACCATCTTCTGCATGCCGGGCGTGACGCGAAGACCGTCTGGCGTGATGTTTCCATCTTCGCGGTCCCTGCGCAGAAGCCCACGCAAATCGCCATCGGCCGCCCGCATGCGGTCCCGGCGTGCGATCGCGTCGGCGTCGCCGGCTTCAACGAACTCCTCGACCGCTTGCAGACGCATTTCCTCGCGCGCCTGCATCATCTGGCCCATGGTCACAGGACGATTCGGGTTCTCCGCGTTGTAGGCGTTGGTAATCGCCTCCAGACGGGTGCGGCCGGGAACGCGGTAGGTCCGGGCGTCAACGACCGTGCCGGTCGGTTCCTTCACATCCCACATGCCGGGTTCGCCGGCGACTTGCTCAACTGTTGCGCCAGTGACCCACAGATCCTCACGGCCGACAGGCAGATACGGCAGTTCAGCCAGCGCCACGGAATCGGTCATGGCCGTATCGACGGCACTTGTCCGGGTCAGCCGAATGATCTTCCGCGCTCCGCCGGCGGTTTCGCCGACGACGCTGCCATTCTGATTGATGAAATCAGACAGATTTTCGGCCGTTTCGGCCGGCACGGTGGCGAACATCGTGCCGTTGGACGCCAGCCGATCGAATGCAGCCAGCACATCGGTCGCGGCGCTGGCGGCGTCCGCACCACTGACCGCGATGATGACCTCAAATCGCCGGTTGGGATCGTCCGGGTTCGTCTCGATCGCGCCTTGGCTGATCGCGGTCTGGTTCTGGTGTGCCTGAAGCTCCAGCGGCGATCCGGTCTCCACGACCAGATCCACGCCTTCGGCCATATCGGACTTGGAGAAACTGTAGATGTCGTTGGTGATGACGCCGTTGTGCGTGCGCGGAATGAACACGCTCTGGCCGGCGGTCATGTTCAACAGCGTCGATTCGGCGGCATCACGAAGGGCCGACGATTCCGCTTCCGGCACGGGGTAGTACCCTGCCGGCTGATCCTCCTCCAGCCGATTCAACGCGGTTCGACGCACATTGTCCTTGCGAATCCGTTCGGTCTGATCGGCAATAACCGCCATCGCCAGAATCGCATCGGACGGACCCGTGTAGCCGACGGCAACCGATGCGGCTCTCGGCATGATCCGCCGGCTTTGCTCATCTCGGACACCGATCATAATGGCGGCAAACTGTTTCGGAGGATTGTCGCCGGACGCAACCCCCATCGCTTCAACCAACGCTTCTAAGTCGGCGGCAGTGTAAACCTCGAATGATTCAGCACTCGTTTCTGATGTCAGTCGGGGCAGCCGGCGAAGAAACGCTTGCACTTGAATGGGAAGCGCATCAAATTCCGTGGCAGGAATCGCGTGCAGATTTTGAACCGTCGCCCGCGTCAACGAGACGCTTGGCCGGCTTTCGTGAATCAAAAACCCGTCAACGGTGTCGATCAGGAATCGTTCCGGATCGTTGTCGGTCAGGCGAATGCCCTGAAGGTCGTACGGCACCCGGTTGATCCGGTGCAGCAGCGACAGAACCATCAGCACGCCGCGAATCTGATTCGACGCCTCGTCGGTGCCCTCGACCATCGCAGCCGCCCGGGCCGCCACATCGGCCATTTTCGGGTTGGCTCGGGTGTATTCGCCCGGCTTGCCGTTGTTGAAGTGCCACGGGATCACCTGCTGGGCGATCTCGTCCGGCGTCATGCCGGGCTTGATTTCCGGCGGCGGTGCGGCCTCGTCGGTCGGGTCGATCTTGACATCCGGTTCCGGTTCAATGCCGGCTTCCGGCTCGACTTCCGGAAACACGCCGGGGATCTTGTCGATCCGCACATCCGGTTCAAGGCCGGCGAGCTTGCGGAGCATCGCGTGCTTGAGCATGCGATCGTCCGGATTGTCGAACGCGAGGCTCTGCGGAGCATCGGTGCGGTTCCGCCAGTTCGGCCCGATGAGGAATTCGATCTCCTTCTTCGTGCGAACAGTCTGAAGCGGGACCGGCACCGTGTTCTCCCGGTGCATTTCCACCAGCGCTTCCAGCACATCCCGCATCGTCTGCGCACGCGGCCCGCGTTGACGCCTCGTCTGATCCAGCAGCTTCTCAAGGTGGTTCTTGCGCGACTCGTTCGGCAACGCGATCGGGCCGGCGTACCACGGCAGCCTTTGAGCGACCACGGTTCCTTCCCGAATGCCGGCCGCTTGGCGTCGAGCAGCCATCGCCTCGGGAGTGATGAATCGTTCCCCGGACATCTTGCGGGCGGTCAGCGAAGCCTCGTTGAAGGCATCGCCTTCCAGCGGCACCCCGCGAGGCGCCAGCGGATTGAACAACGCGCGGTTGAATGCGACGATCGCCTGCACCGCTTCGCGCGATTCCGCGCCGCTCAAATCGTTGTTGGCCTTGTCGATCAGGTTGGCCAGAAGCGGCTGGATATCGGTGCGCAGGTCCGAATTCTCGACGACGACGGAGCCGTTCTCGTCCACAAGCTGCAACAGCCGGCGGAGCATCGGTTCCGAAGCGGTCGGGTCCAGCGTGTTCGCCACATTGGCGAACGCGAAATACTGGTCTTCGGGCACGCGAATTCGCGGAGGCTGATCCCTGCGGAGCAGGTATTCAACCGCAGCGGCGCTCTGGACCTCGGCCAGCGACGCCGGAATCTGGCCGCCCGTTTCGTGAATGGCCGCCAGCGACTCCAAAACCTGCCGGGTGAATTCCTGTTCCCGCCTCAACGCCCCAAGCTCGCGGCGAATGCGGCGTGCGACCTCGGGATTGCCCGTGACCGTTGTGCCGCCGAAGCTCGGCACGAAGTCCGTGATGTTCCGCCGGCCTTCGGGCTCGACCCCGGGCTCAACCTCGGGCTCGACGCCCGGTTCAAGCTCGATTTCCTCCTCGGTCTCCGGCGTTTCGTCGATCTCGTCGGTGGGTTCGACCTCAATCTCCACCGGCGGGGCCGGCTCAACCTCGGCTTCCGGTTCGGGCTCGGGCTCCGGTTCAGGCTCCGGCTCGCCCTCCAGCGGCACATCGCCTTCCGGCTCGACCCGGGCTTCCCGCGCCGTCTGCACATCCTCGACGCTCACGCCCTCGCCGGTGATCTCCAGCCACGCATTGGCCAACGCCTCGTCCGCGTCGTCCGCCGCGACCTCGATCTGCTCCATGGCACCGTCGGGACCGGGCATCTGCACCACGAACAGCGGCCGGCCGTCCTCGTCCCGCCCGGTCTGCTCCACCGTGGCTGACTGCACAAATCGGGCCAGCGTCGGGGGGCCTACATCAGCCGGCCCTTCGACCTCGCCGCTCGGTGGCGCAACAGGCTCAACGCCTGCTCCCTCCGGACCTGCTCCGGGCTCGGCTTCGACAGGGGCCGGTTCGACAGGCGGCGGTGCCACGCCTTCGACTTCCGGACCAACCACACCCGCAGCCGGCTCAACCGCACGCACCCGAACACCATCCGGCAACTCCACACCAAGGTTGGCCTGCGCCCACGACGCCGGCACATACGCCAGCGTCCGGGCCGTCCCAAGCTCCGCCGGCCCTTCGCTGGCCATCAGCCCGACCAGACGCCGCCGGCCATCGACGATCTGCAACCCGCCGGCACCGTCGTTGGTCATCACCACCGGAGGCAGACTCAATCGCTGATCCGGCGTCAGATTCGCAATCTGTTCGGCAGACTCAACCGCGTCAGGGTCGTTGATCGTTTGATCGAAGATCCCGACCTCCGACTGGCCCACCAGCGACTGCGCCGGCACCTCCACCAGCACCAGCGGATCGTTTTCGATGTCCGCTTCCAACGCCCGCGTCCGGGCCGGCCGGACACCGCCCGCACGCTGGCCCATCGTCCGGGTCTGCCAGTCCCGCAACTCCTGCGGGTTTCGCAGGGCCGTGGGATGCTGACCTTCACGCGGCCGGCCGGCGGCCACCTCCATCGGAGTCGGGTTGCCAGCAATCTGGCCCTCGACCGGAATTGGACCCGTTGCCATCGGCGTCAGCTTGTACGCCTGCTCAACCGGCTGCTCGGCCCGCGTGTCGGCACGCTGCTGCGACAAACTGCTCAAATACTCACGCTGGGCCTCAATTGCCGCGTCCCACGCCTGCTGCTCACGCGACCGGGTATCGCGTTGAACCAGATCGCCGGCCGTGCCAGTGCCGGCTGTCGCAAATCCAGTCGGAGTACCAACCAGACCGCCGGCGCCCATGGCCATGAGAATCTGCTGCACATCCGACAGGTCAATGTCTTCCTTCGTGCCGGCAGACAACTCCGCCAGCACATTGGTCAACTCCTGCACCCCTTCGACCGACCCCTCCACCACCGCACCACGGATCGCACCGTAGAACCGGGACGCATTCGCCCGCGACGCCAGCACGAACTCGTCCAGCGGCAGCTTCTCGGCAATGGCCGACACCACCGCCGTCACCGTGGCCGTCATCGCCGCACGCCGGCGTGCCTCGGATTCCTCCACCCCCTGCGACCGCAACCCCTCGTAGATCGACAGGTAGGCGTCACCGCCCGTCCGGGTGCCCATATAGCCCAGCGACTGCGCCGTGACCATGCCCCGGGCAAACCGGGGAGCCGTCACCGCCAGCCGGCTGCCGGACACCGCCCCGCCGCCCAGCATCATCAACGCCAAATCCGGAGCCGTCTGGCCGGAGAAGTAGACGATCTGCTTCCAAGTCCCGCCCGGGGCGTCAATGTCAGACGGCCGAACAAGACCCTTACTGTAGTATTCGTCCGACGATTCCACGATGTCCGTCAGGCCGGCGGCAAGGTCTTCATACCCCATCGCGTCAGCCATGGCCGCCGACATGCCGCCGAAGAAACCAATCGTCGATCGGGTGATCGACGCCGGCGATGAGATCAGGCCGGCACCCAAGTCGCCAAGGCCCCACGCGCCCAAGTCACGCACTTGATCCGGCGTGCGGGCGATCAGCGCCCGCAACTCCTCAGCCTTCTCAGGCTGGAACCCAAGCCGCGACAGTTCGTCGTGGGCGTACCCGAACGCCGCCTGCTCGTTCGCCTCGGGGAACACATTGAGATACTGCGACACCAGCGCCTCGCCCAAGCGAGCCCGCTGCTCCGTGAACGCTTCAATCGCCACTTCCTCGGGCGTACGGGTTTCGTTCAGGGCATCGAAGGTGCGGTACGCCTCCTCGCGGACACGCTCACGCTCCTCCGACAAGTCGCCGACCGTCTCCTCCGCCCACTGGCGGCGGGGGTCTTCGTTGTAGCCAAGGCCGGCGGTCAAGGTCCGCAACGCCGTCCCGACACCCTTGGGAGCAATCGGGCGGTTCTGCTGCGCTTGAATCAGTTCCTCACGCCGGCGTTGCCACGACCGGGCCGCGTACCCCTCTCGGGCCTGCATCTTGTTCTTCGGAGCAAACTGCCCACTTGCCACCGGGTCGTACCCGTCAGGCTCAACCCACAACGACATGGGGTCGGCAGCACGCGCCTGCTCCAAGGTCTGCTGCAAGCGCATCGACCCGCGACGCACCTGCTCCGCACGGCTCAGACGGCCGGTGGGGATCAACCCGCGACCACGGGCTTCGGACAAAGCGTTCTGCAACGACGCCGGCAGTTCCAGCCCACGCGATTCAGCCTCCAGCAACGCCTTCAACTGCGGAGGCACTTCTGCCATCGGAGGACGAAACTGCATCGGCTGTGCGGTCAGTCGGCTCATGTTCGGATGGTACCGGACAAGAGGGTGGGAAAGTAAGAAAAACAAACCCCCGAACGCCGGCCTAACGAGTGCCATTGGTTTTCAAAAATTCTGTTCTGGCCTCTCACCGATAGCGGGGACCCAGCCGGGCAGCGGATCGCCGGAACCCCTCCCCCCCCCTTCCTATCTTGCCCCGTCCCCCACCTTGTTATCGCCCCTTCCTCCTCTCCTCTCCTCGACCCGGCCCCGGCCCCGGCCCCGGCCCCGGCGGCGCCCCGGGCGTCGCCCCTGAAGCGCCCCGGGCGTCGCCCCTGAAGCGCCCCGGGCGTCGCCCCTGAAGCGCCCCGGGGGAGTGCTTCCCCGTGGTGGCCACTGAATGCCCCGTAGGCGGGTCCGGGGTCGAGACGACCCGGGAGTCGGCCGGGGTGCTTCGAGGCCGGTAGACGCGGCCTGAGGGCGTCGAGGCCGGGCAAGCCGGGCGTCGCGGGCGTCGCGGTATGCGCCGACGGGGGGTCGATTCCGGGCCGGCATCGGCACGCGGGCGGGGCGTTTGCCGGCCGGCGGGATCATCCCCCCTGAGTTGGCATCGGTGCCAGGAGGCGGGCGTCGGCACCAACGCAAACGCCCCGGGTCGGTCCGGGGCGCTGGCGGGG
>Ga0180438_10003994_pt1 | contig 21681 bp, 16 predicted proteins | sample SS_ome_12_FD_132455 | JGI IMG/M metagenome (GOLD analysis project Ga0180438, IMG submission 132455) | Hypersaline lake sediment archaeal communities from the Salton Sea, California, USA - SS_3_D_2 metaG | ecosystem: Environmental > Aquatic > Non-marine Saline and Alkaline > Hypersaline >...
CAAGCCGTTCGGGATCTTCCGCCATCTTGTAGAAGACGTTCTCGTTGCCGATAGTCCGCCAGAGCTGTTCCTGCACCTCGCAGACGCTGCCGAACACACAGAAATCATCCGCGTAGGCGTTGACGCGGTCCACGAACGAGGGTAGACCGAAGTTGAAGGTGTCGCCGACGCCGTTGATCTGATCGTCGACAGCCTCGAAGTAGCGGCGCGGATCTTTGGGATCGTCAAATTCGAGCGACTCCATACTTTCGAAAGTCTCGTATTCGAACTTCTCGAAGTGCGGCATGGGCAAGTCGCTCTTGCGGACGATGGTCGCGCCGTATCCTGTTTTGACGCGCGACAGTTCCGGTGTATCTTCCAGCACTTCGATACCGGTAATGCGCGGATCCATGTTCGGACTGATAACGATGAAATCGAGATCCCAGTAGCGGTACGGGTCAAACGCATCGGCGACGGACATCTCCGTCTTGCATCGCCGCACGAAGTTGGTCCAGAAGAACTCGCCGACCGGAACCCGGTCGCCCTCCCGGTGTTCTATCGCCGCCAGAACTCGTGCTGTCTTGCTCTCAGCCTTGTTCACATGTCCTCCTCAGTGGCGCTTCCGATGATCAGATTTCGGTGCGTCATTGGCTATCATTCGGGCCGTTTCTCACTGCGGATCGCCGCCGGGGAAGAGCTTGACGTACGTGGGACTGTTCTCGATGAGCTCCTCGTGCGATCCACACGCTTCAACACGACCTTGATTCAGCACGAGTATCTTCGACGCCCGACGAACGAGTGAGAACCGGTGGGAAACAACTATAGTCGTCCGCCCTTCCATCGCGTTGATCAATGCGTCTGCAACGGTCTCTTCGCTTTCGGCGTCCAGCGACGAGGTAGGCTCATCGAGTATGAGTATCACGGGGTCCGACAGGATGGCCCGCGCGATAGCGATTCGCTGACGTTCACCGCCCGAAAGGGTCATCCCGCCTTCGCCGAGAACGGTATCGTACCCCTCTGGTAGTCTCGTTATGAAATCGTGAGCGTTCGCTATCTTGGCGGCCCATACAATCTGGTCTCTGCTAGCGCCAAGCGTACCGAACGTGATATTTTCCCTGATCGTATCGTGGAAAAGTATGGGATGCTGCGTGACAACGCCGATCTGTTCGCGAAGCGACTTCAAAGTCACAGTGCGCAGGTCCACCCCGTCAAGTTCTATCTTGCCCGAAGACGGATCGTAGAACCGGGGCACCAGAGACGCCACGGTCGACTTGCCGGCGCCGCTCAGCCCGACGATTGCCACCACCTCGCCCTTGCTGACATCGAGCGAGACGTTCTCGAGAACCTTCCGTTCCCCATCGTACCCGAAATACACATTCTCCATGTTCAACGAGCGTTGCAGCGGCCCGATCGCGACGGCGTCCGGCGCTTCCAACACCTCGATCTGAGTATCCATGAACTCAAACACGCGCTGGCCCGCGACAAGGCTGACCTGAATCGTGCCGGCCACCTTAGTCGCCTTTTTCAGCGGCTGGTACACCATAAGAACCGCACCGAAGAACAGGACGAACGGCCCGGGATCGACATCCTCTCTGAGCACCCGCGCTCCGGCCAACGCTATGAACAGGCACAAACAGGCGACGCCGAATGCCTCTGTCGTGGGACCCAACGCTGTACGCACCAACGTACCTTTTCTGAAGTAGCGGAGCAGCTTTTGCTGCTCGGACCTGTGCCGATCCTTGCTGTAGTCCTCCATGAGAAACGCCTTGACGACCCTGATACCGTACAGAAACTCGTGCAACAAGGTCTGGAGCGAGGCCGTCTTATCCAACGATCTCCGCGTATATCTGCTGATCCGCCGCATGCTTCTCGCCAGAGCGTACGCGATGGCCGGCAGACCAAGAAACGCTAGCAGCGCCCAACGCCAGTTCAGCCAAAACGCCACCCCAACAAACCCGATGATTTTAAGCTGCTCCACAACAGCGTCCTGGAAGAGCACCGTTAGGCCTGTGTTTACGCTACCGGCATCGACGACGATACGTGCGACCGTGCGGGCAACACCTTCTTTGGAAAAGAACGGCAGTGGCGCATGGATGATCCGGTCGAACAGATCCTGGCGCAAATCGAGCGTGATCTTGAACCCGATCATCGCGCCCAGGTATTCCTTTATGATGGCGAAAACGCTCCTGAGAAAAGTTATGGTTGCGACCGCCGCCGCAAAACACAGAAGCGCTTTCACCGGGTCGGCAAGGACGACGTCCCGTACGAACTGGACTACTCGCTGTCCATACTCGCTTTGCATCAGGGGATATTTGTTCAGCACAGCGGCGTCTTTCTTGAATAAGAGATCGACCACCGGTCCTAACGAGGCTATACTGCCCACCTCCAGAGCAGCTACGAGGCCGGAGCTCACCACCACCAAGCAGATGGCGAGCTTGTGTCGGGCGAGATAGCCCACCATCCGCTTGAAGACCCTAGCGGCGTCCCGAAATCCTGCTCTGGCCCGCAGGAGCCGTGCGCGAAGACCTTTCCGGCCTGCTTTATTCTCCGCCATAACCCGTACTACTCCGTTTACGCTACGTTAAGCTGAAACGTTATTCGATTGTCATCGCCCCTTGCCGGATGTATATTCTACAGGAACGGACGAGGGTAAACAAGCTGCATAGCACTGCTATCTCAGGCGCCGCGCTCCGGTCCGCACCTCACACGTACGCCAGCCACGCATCATACTGCGGACTCCTCCCGCTCGCAGCGTCCGAGTATGCTTTCCGCAAAGTGTGACTGATCTTGCCCGGCTGGCCGCCGGCGATCTGTTGGTCGTCAACTTGCACTACCGGCACCACCCCTACGCCTGTGCTCGTGATGAAAACCTCGTCGGCATCGTAGAGATCTGCAGCCGGCATGGTGATTTCTTCGACATTGTATCCCATGTCGCCCGCGATAGAGATCACGGAATCTCTCGTTATACCGGCCAACACGGTGCCCAACGGGGCAGTTTTGACAACGCCGTCTTTCACAACGAACAGGCTGTCGGTCGGTCCCTCTGCAACATTGCCGCCACAGTCCAGCAGTATCGCCTCGTCAAACCCTTCCTCCAGCGCTTCCCACTTGGCAAGCATCGCACACAGATAGTTGCCCGCCACCTTCGCTGCCACCGGCACGGTATCGGGATGGAGCTTTCTGAAAGATGATATCTTGGCGCGAAGCGTGTCCGGCACCTCTATCGGCGAGGCGACGGCGATAATAACCTGCACGCTGCTGTGTTTCGGCACGACCTCAAGCTCCTCGCCGACGTAATATGCCAAAGGTCTTATGCAGCACCGGGTCAGCCCGCTGCATCTCACTGTCTCGTTGGTTGCTTCGATCAGTTCGTCGCGCGAGAACGGTATGCTCATCCGCGTCAGCCGGGCGGACTCGAGGAAACGATCGACGTGTGCATCCAGCCTAAATATCGCGGGGCCCTTCGGCGTGTCTTGGCAACTCAGACTCTCGAACACGGTGGAACCTCTCTGCAGACTGTGCGACAAAACGTGGACTGTTGCGTGGTCCCAGTCCACGAGCTCACCGTCAACCCATACCCGGGGCTTTTCCATACGTTTTCCCTCTCGCCAGCGTCGAGCTCTCGACCCGCGCCTGATTCGCCATAACGCCGTTAACCATCGCTTGTCATATTCTACGCATCTTATTACGGGCCGTCCACGAAAATCTTCCTTGCCCACGACCAACGCAGTAGTCAATTGCCGTCTACAGTTCTCCCACGAGCCGGCAAGAGCGTCTTATGGGGCGCGCCGGGGACAACGCTAAGCCGGCTCTGGCCGCGTACAATTCCCCGATAGCCCGACCCACCATCTACCGGACGAGTGTAACTACTCAAAGCGCTCAGTAGCGCTATCGCAACGCAGCCTCGTTGAGACGCAGCCAGTCGTAAACGATTAGCGTTTTACCCCTTGCGAATTCTAGGGGTGTCGCGGGGCCGCCGGTGAGCGCGTCCCGTCGTTCAGCAGCCATCAATGCACATCGTCGTCTCACACAACTCATGGATCCCGTGCTGCGTTATCGCAACAAGCACTTCTCACACTGTCCGGCCGACCAAGAATCTTAAGTCGTTTTATTACAGCGCCTTACAGCTTGGCACCCGCCCCGCCTTTCCAGTCTTCAACCAGAACACACGTCCCGGTCGGTACGCGGTTCAGTTTGCGCACCAACGTCGGCGCAAGCCTCAGCGTGATGTTGCAGATTAGCAACGCAGCTAACATTTTGTTTTCCAACGCATTCCGCATCGTGCACGAGAAAAAGAGAGAGCATCGCCGCTGAGAATGATGTGTTAGTGCAACGTAACGGCCAATGTCGCTGCACGAAAAACCCAGCAAAGATCGGCAGTGTCGTCTATCATAAGTCATTGTTTTATAAGGTATTACATTGGCCGACTGGACGCTTGCCAGCCGTTTTGGTGGCGGTGGCATACAAATTGCACGATGTTCTACGTGGTTAAGAACGCGATCGCCTAGTTTTGAGTTAAGTAGTTTTCAGTCAGATACTTAGGTATCTTGTCGGGTTTAGGGGAGCGTACTGGAGCAGGCTGTGGAGACGTCGGAGGATCGTCGCAGGTTCGCAAGATTGAACCTCGAGCTTCCAATACACATAAGCGGCACGGACGCCGAAGGTCGCAAGTTGGAGGAGAACAGTCTCACGGTTAACGTGAGCGCACGAGGCGCGTACTTCACCAGTCAGACGCCATTTCGAGCACCCATGGATCTCGACGTGTCAATCTCAGTACCGTACAGCGTGTGGGGGAAACTCCCATTTCCTCTGCTCGAAGCTCCAGCGAGGGTGGTTCGCCTTGACTGGCCATCACATCATGGGTCCGAAGACAACTCTGACGGATGGGGAGTGGCCGTTTGTTTTGAGGAGGCGCTTAGCGCAAGGTTCGAGACCGGCAAAGATACGCAATAGAGGGGAATAGCGAGTCGTAACATGACGATTATCACAGGTACCGCCTTGAGCAAGAACACTCCCGTCGAGGTTCTCCAAGAGTTGGAGTGGCAGGAGCGCAAAGCCATGGAACAAGGCAGTACGAGCCACCCCGCTCCGACCGCCAGAGAACGAGAAGAACATAGCGCGCCGGAAACGCAAATTTACCCCCATTACGTCACGCCCGCCCGGCATTAGTGGCGAACGCTACGATCCCACCCCCAACCAGTTATCATCGATACGCTGCAGTTGTGTGTCTTCGTGTTGGGCTCTTGAATCCTGAGCCGGCGAGACTCCAGAACAACGGCTTGTGCTAGACGGTTCTTTCCTGGTAACATCTCGTCTGAGATCGTGGCCTGTAGCAGCCGCCTTCTAAGAATGTCTCTCGTTCGTTTGCGCATCGCACATGTAAGCGGTGGTCGTGCGCCGCAGAAGCTGTTCGAGTCTACCCGAGACGCCGAACACAGGGGCGTTTCGAGGAGCTTAACGTCATGCCCTTTCGCAACTGTTTTTGTCTGATCTTTGTTGCAACGGTCTGGAGTTTCTTTATGTCTTGTCCGGCTGAAGAGCGCAGTTTCTTCAGCGGGGCGAAACCCCGCAACTTCGCCCATCGCGGCGGTGTCCAAATAGCTCCCGAGAACACCCTCCACTCGTATCGTCGCGCGCTGGAAGTTGGCGCGGATATCATCGAGCTAGACGTTCGTTCGACAAAGGACAACCGTGTCGTCGTGCTGCACGACCGGACCGTCGACCGGACGACCAACGGTACGGGCAACGTCAAGAAGCTCACATTGGCGGAGCTTAAGAAGCTCGACGCAGCATACCGTTTCACTCCGGACCGAGGTGCGACGTTCCCGCTGCGAGGCAAAGGGCTGACCGTGCCGACGCTGGAGGAGGTATTCCGCGAGTTTCCCAACGTTCCCGTCAACATAGAGATCAAGGAACCGGACCCCAGTATCGCGAAGCCGCTCGCGGATCTCATACGCACGCACAAACGGGAGAAGCTGACCCTGGTGGTCTCCTCGTTTGAAGCTCCCCTGAAGAGATTCCGCGACCTCTTGCCCGAAACGTACACTGGTTTCACGCCAAGCGAGGCGCGCCGGCTCGTCTTCCTCGAACCGGAAGAGGAGAGGAGCTACCGGCCGCCGGCCGCCGCTTTGCAGGTGCCAATACGATCGGGCGGCATCGAGGTCGTCACGCCGGATACCTTGGCGCGGGCGCATCGCCACGGCGTGGAGGTTCACGTTTGGACCGTCAACGACGAAAAAAGCATGCGGCGGCTTGTCCGCATGGGTGTTGACGGGATCATGACCGACCGGCCGGACCTGCTGAAAGAAGTGCTAGCGTCGGAAAAGGCAGCTAAAGAAACAGCTAACTGAGACGCATACCGTTGCTCTCCGCAAGCCGCAGCTGAAGTGGACCGGCACCTCAGCTCGTGTGCGTATACCAATCTCCATCGCCCCTTCACTTCTCGACAAGGCCTAGTTCCCAAGACTCCCCCACCATAACTGCATTGACATAGAGTGGCTGGACTGTCATTATTAGTCGTACCGAGCGGCTATTTCGGAGCGGGTTTATACACCAGATCTTACGGGGAGGAGAGTTATGCGTAAGCGAACGGTTTTGATCGCAGCGCTTGTCGTTGTGGTTGTCATCGGCGTCCTGTTCGTCTCGCAACGGCCCGAAAGGCCGGACGTTGCCGGTCTGATCGCCGCCGGACAACAGTACGACGTGCGGATCCTGCGGGACACATGGGGCGTGCCGCACGTGTTCGGTGTCACCGATGCGGATGCCGCGTACGGTCTCGCTTACGCTCACGCGGAAGACGACTTTGCGACGATCCAGGACGCGCTTCTCGCCGCGCGCGGTAGGCTCGCATCGTTTTACGGGTACGACGTGGTCGCGAACGATTATATGGTGCAACTGTTCCGCATCTGGGACCTGGTCGAAGAGAAGTACGATAGCGAGCTCAGCCCGGACACGCGTGCCGTTTGCGAAGCGGCAGCCGCCGGGATGAACCATTACGCGGCACTGCATCTGGATGAAGTCAAGCCGGGCATCCTTCCCTTTACCGGCAAGGACGTCATTGCGGGGTTCATCCACAAGACACCGCTGTTTTTCGGGCTCGACCGCAGCCTGCGCGAGCTTATCGGTCCGAAGCGTAGACACGAGGTCTCCAAGAAGTCAATTGCCCAGGCTTTCGTCATCGATCAATCTGGTTCGCCGATCATGGGCTCGAACACGTTTAGCGTAGGGCCGACCAGGTCCGCTGACGGCAAGACTCACCTCGCCGTCAACTCGCACCAGCCGTGGGACGGACCGGTCGCCTGGTACGAGGCGCACCTGCACAGTGAGGAAGGTTGGGATATGGTCGGAAGCATTTTCCCAGGCAGCCCGATCATACTGCACGGACACAACCGGCACTTGGGTTGGGCGCATACGGTGAACTCGCCGGACCTCGTCGATATCTACGTTCTCGATATCAACCCGGACAATCCGAACCAGTATCGGTTCGACGGCGAGTGGCGCGACCTCGAGGTGGGAGTAGCGCCGATCAAGGTGAAGCTGTTCGGGCCGATCTCGTGGACGTTCAAACGCGAAGTGCTCTGGTCGGCATACGGTCCTGTCATCCGCCGGCCTCACGGCACTTACGCGATCCGATACGCGGGCATGGGGGAGGTGCGCCAGGTGGAACAGTGGTACCGGATGAACAAGGCGCGCAACCTCACCGAATGGCAGGACGCCATGCGCACAGCCGCCCTTCCGATGTTCAACTGCGGCTACGCCGACCGCGAGGGCAACATCTATTACCTGTACAACGCGCTGCTGCCGGTACGAGCCGAAGGATACGACTGGTCGCAGTACGTGCCGGGCGACACGTCGGAAACGCTCTGGACCGAGTACCTACCGTTCGACAAGCTGCCGCAGGTGCTGAACCCGCCGTCCGGGTTCGTTCAGAACTGCAACAGTTCGCCGTTCAAAACGACCGTCGGACCCGGAAATCCCGACCCGAAAGACTACTCACCGACGTTCGGCATAGAGACCAACATGACGAACCGCGCGTTGCGCGCACTGGAACTGTTCGGCGCGGACGAGTCGATCACCGAGGAGGAGTTTTACGCGTACAAGTACGACATGACTTACTCGACCGAGTCGGAAGCCGCCCGGCTGGTGAAGAAGATCCTGGCCGCTCCACCGTCAGACGACCCGGTCGTCCAGGAAGCGATCGAAGTGCTCCGTTCCTGGGATTTCAGTACCGACCCGGAGAACACCGGCACTGCTATCGGCGTGTTGGGTGTCATGGCGGTGCGCCGCATAGAGGGTGAAGCCGACGATCCGGAATTCACAAAGGCGTTTGCCGATGTCGCCCACGAACTGAAGAAGGTGCACGGTAGGATAGACGTTCCTTGGAGCGAGGTCAACCGCTTGCGCCGTGGGAAGGTCGACGTCGGGCTGGGAGGCGGTCCGGACATACTACACGCGGTCTACGGCGGCACCCTGGAGAACGGGCGCGTTGCGGGCAGAGCCGGCGACTGTTACGTACTGATGGTCACCTGGGACGAGAACGGTGTCACATCGCGCAGCATCCACCAGTACGGCAGCGCCACTCTCGACGAAACATCCCCGCACTACGCCGACCAGGTACCCCTGTTCGTCAAGCGGGAGACCAAACCGGTATGGCTCGACGAAGCCGACATCCGCGCCAACTTAGAACGCGAATACCGTCCGGGACAGGAATTAGCGGGTGCTGATGAGCTGCCGTGAATAGAGGAAGTCAACGCCAATACGGACAATCTATTGAGGAGACTATTGCGATGGCAGACATGACGCGGCGCCAATGGATAGGTACGGCGACGGGCGCGGCAGCGGCGGGGTTGTTTGGGCCACAGGTGCTGGCGCAGGGCATAACTCCATCGGTCATCCCCGCCACCGTGTTCGGCCGGAACGCGCCCAGCAACCGGATCACCATCGGCATGATCGGCGTGGGACGGCAAGGGATCAAGGTCAATCTAGCCGCCCTGCTCGCGATGCCGGAAGTGCGCGTTGTCGCCTTGTGCGATGTCGACGCGTGGCGTCTGAATGAAGCGAAGAAACTGGTCGATGGCCGATATGGGGACAACAGTTGCGCCCTCTACCGCGACTGGCGTGAAGTGGTGGCACGCGACGATATAGACGCCATAATGAACTCCACGCCGGACCACTGGCATGTGCCGATTTCGCTCGCGGCGGTAAAGGCCGGGAAGCACGCATCCTGCGAAAAGCCGCTGACACTCTCCGTCGCGGAGGGGCGCCGTCTGGCGGACGCCGTCGCGAAGGCGGGCGTGGTATTTCGCACGGACACCGAGTGCCGCTCGAACGCCGACATGCACAGGATCACGGAACTGGTGCGCAATGGCTGCGTCGGGACGGTAAAGCACATTGATGTCGGCGTGCCTGAAGCGGACAAGGCCGGCGGCAATCCCGAACCCATGGCGGTGCCCGAAGAGCTTGATTACGGGATGTGGCGTGGACCCGCTCCGTGGAAACCCTACACGGTCGACGCCGTTCATCCCGTGAAATCGCTGGGGCGGCCGGGGTGGATGCGCTGCAGTGACACCTGCGAGGGTGTGATCACCAATTGGGGCACGCACGTGCTCGATGTGGCCCAGCACATACTCGACAGAGAACGTACCGGGCCTGTCGATGTGGAGGGCACAGGCGTGTTTCCCGAACCGGGTTCGGGGCTATGGGACGTGCTGATCACGTTTGAAGCCCAATTCCGTTACGCTGACGGTGTGACGTTGCGATACCACACCGACCCTAAAGGGGCCTACATCAAGGTGGAGGGGGAAGACGGCTGGATTCACGCGGACTGGCTCCGGCCCGGTCCAGGGCTGATTGCACACGACCCGCGCATTCTAAAGACGAAACTTACAGACAAAGATGTGCGTTTCCCTCAACGGTCGGACAAGGCGGATTTCACCAACGCCATCCTGAATAATGACCCGACGATGATCGACGCCGAAATAGGGCACCGCACGTGCAGTGTGGGGCAGATTGCCCATATTGCGATACGCCGCGGCAAGAAGCTCGCCTGGGATCCGGATACCGAGAGGTTCACGAACGATGAGGAGGCAAACAAGATGCTCGAACGGCCGTCACGGAACGACTGGGAGCGGAGTTAGCCGATATTGAGCGTATTGAATCCTGAGCATTAACAAGAATCAACCTGGGGATGTCGGGAAAGGGAATCACCAGCCATGTGGAAAGGAGAGCGATTTATGAGAAAAACAGCAGTTGAATCCAAGAACACAACCAGACGCGCGTTTCTGAAAACGGCTGCAGCGGCGGGAGGCGCCTTCCTCATTCTGCCAAGCCGGGCCAAAGGCGAGCAGGCCGCTAGCGACAAACTCAACATCGCGCTGATCGGCGCTCATGGACGCGCCACGGCACACTACAAGGCGATCGGGAGCGAGAATGTCGTCGCGCTCTGCGATGTTGACGAAAAACACATCGAATTGGCCGCCAGGCAATTCCCCAATGCAAAGCACTATGTGGACTGGCGCAGATGTCTCGAGCAGAAAGATCTCGACGCTGTGGTCTGCTGCACCACCGACCACACCCATGCCTTCGTCGCCAACTGGGCCATGAATCGCGGTTTGCATATCTACTGCGAGAAACCGCTGGGCAACACCGTTGAGGAGGTGCGGGTGGTGCGCGCCAAGTATCTCAAGAATAAGCGGAAGCTGGCGACACAGGTCGGCACGCAACGCCACGCGTATGAGAACTTCAACCGTGTGCGGGAGATGGTTCTTGACGGCGCGATTGGCGACCTGAAGGAGGTGCATACCTGGGGCGACCGCCAACTTCGCCGGCAGGGTTATCCCCCTGCACAGGGCAAGCCGCCGAAGACCCTCCATTACGACCTTTGGATCGGTCCCTCGCCGATGCATCCCTACAGTCCAGAGTACTTCTCCGGGAAAACGGGTGTGAACTGCTTGCAGTGGAACATGTACTGGGACTTCGGCACGGGCCAGGTGGGCGACATGGGAAGCCACACTATGGATCTCGCCTGGAACGCGCTCGATGCGGATCTTCCCGTCTCGGCCGAGGGTGAAGGCGAGCCTTTCAATCCCGAAGTGACCCCCGTCGAACTGCACATGAAGTTCGAAATCCCCGCTAACGATTGGCGCGGCGCCGTTGATGTACATTGGCACCAGGGCGGCGCCATGCCGAAGGCTCCGGTGGAGTTCATAGACCTGAACAAGATTGGCCACGGGGCGATGTTCCGCGGAAGCCGCGGCTACCTCGTATCGGGCTTCGACAAACGTGCGCTGCTTCCTTACGGGCCACGCGCCGACATGACGTACTATGAGCCGCGCACTGAAGAGAAGCTCATCCCAGAACTCGGCCAGTTCCAGCAAGAGTGGATCAACGCGTGCAAAGGCGACCTGAAAACATCCTGCGATTTCGATTACGGTGGAAAGCTCATCGAGATGATGCTGCTCGGACTGGTCGCCTACCGTGTCGGCAAGAAGCTCGACTACGACGGGAACGCCGGTCGCGTGACTAACAGCCGCGAAGGCAACGACCTGCTCAGCCGCGAATACCGAAAAGGCTGGACGCTGGACGGCTAAACTCATTCCCCTCGTTCCCAAAACTTGGGAACGAGGGGTATACCCAGGCTGAGAACGGGTTCTGCGGGTGTGCGTTCAGCCCTTGACCAGCAGTAGGCGAGAAACTGCATGTTTCATCAAGAAAGGAAAGCATAATGGCGAAAATCGGCTTTGTCTTCTTACCCTGTTTGTTGATTGCGGCACTAACACCGGCGGGTGGCATGGCGGACGTCGACGCTGTCTGGCGGCAGGCGGAGGCGAACGGCGTGGACGCACAGCAGGCCGTGGCGTTCTCCAGGCGGTATGCGCACGGTTGGTTGTCGTATGCCGATCCCCAAAGCGGACTGCTCCCCCGAACGGTACGCGGCGATGAACACTGGAACGCTCAGGACTGTGCGGCGGACAACTTTCCGTTCATTGTGCTGACGGCCCATGTGCTGGACGACTATTACTTGAAAATGACGGCGTCGGCCATGCTGGAGACGGAACGCCGGCTGACGACCCGGGTGGACGGGCTCCCTGACACATACGACTTCCAAAAGCAGGGGTTTCTCAATGAGGAAATCAACTGGGACGCGATCCTTTTTGGGGCGTCTGAATACGTCAAGGACGGCTTGATGCCGATCACGGAATGGATGGGCCCCACGCCGTGGGAGGATCGGATGCTCGAGTTGCTGTACGGTATCTGGAAACATGCCCGGGAAGAATCCCCCGCGGGTCCGGTGCCTACGAACAACGTCGAGGTGCATGGCGAACTGTTGCAGAGCATGAGCCGTATGTATTGGCGGACCGGCGACGAACGGTTCAAGACATGGTGTTTTCGTCTGGCCGACCTCTACCTGCTGCACGACTATCTGCTCGACCACAAACAGATACGGTTGCGTGACCACGGATGCGAGGTCATCAGCGGTTTGTCCGAGGCCTATGTTATCGCGGCGCGTGAAGACCCGGCGCGTCATGCACGTTATCGCAAACCGTTGCACGGTATTCTCGACGATATCCTTGAATATGCGGCGACAAAGGACGGCATGATGCCTAACAGGTACCGTCCGGGCAGTTCAAAAGGAAAGGATAAGAGGATTAGTGACGGGTGGGGTTACGTGTATAACGCTTACCTGACCGTGGCCGATATCGACGATATCCCGCGCTATCGAGAGGCGGTACGGCATGCCCTGGAGAACATTCACAAATACCTCGACGCGGATTGGGAAGGCGGCGGCGCGGACGGTTATGCTGATTCCGTGGAGGGGGCGCTCAACCTGCTGAATCGGATACCGGTGGCATCCGCTTTCACCTGGGCGGACCAGTCGATCCGGAAGATATGGGAGAAACAGCGCGACGACGGTATCATTGAAGGCTGGTACGGCGACGGCAACTCGGCGCGCACCAGTCTGATGTATGCCTTGTGGAAAACGCAAGGGGTGGCCCCTGCACCCTGGCGCGACGATCTACGCGCCGGCGCGGTACTGGGCAAGGACGGCACGCTCTACCTGCTGTTGCACAGCGGCGATCAGTGGTCCGGCGTCTTACGCTTCGACCGGCCGCGTCATAAAGATTGGTTCAATCTGCCGATCGACTATCCTCGCATCAACCAGTTTCCGGAATGGTTCACCGTGGAAGACGAGACCGGGTACCGCATACAGATTGATGACGATGCGCCACTCACGGTGTCTGGGGAAAAGTTACGCTGCTTCCCGCTCAGGCTCAAACCCGATCAGACGGTCCGTGTCATGGTGTGCAAAGAAAACGCGGAGTGAGCAGGGAATCCATGCGCGAGCACGACGCGCGTTGAGTAGCGCAACTGAACGGAAACAGGCGTGGTGTCCCCGGAGTTTTGCGGAATTTCCGATCAGTATTTGGAGCTTCTTTCTCTATTTACTGCTTGTCGTTCCCCGTTTGTCCGGCGCCCGGTGTTCCTTCATCCCGATGCTTACGACCACCCTGTCGTCCATCGAGCCGCCCGAACACGAAATAGAAACTCAAACTCATGTACGCGCAAAGGACTGCCCACCTAGACCAACTTCCCTCCTCGCCGATATCAAAGATGCGCACTGTCGCAGATGCAAGCAGTCCGGCCACGGAGAAATACACGACGGCCCTTATCAATAAGCGCTTCACGGCAGAAGACATTTATGAGTTCACCTCCGCGCCTGCCGAACGAAGAGAATTGCCGAGACTAACGAGGTTCAGCGCCGCGTTATGTCTACTGCGCTTACACTCTCCAGGGGGAGCGGTAGTCGCGCGTGAGCCATTCCGGTTTGCCGCTGCCTCGTGCAAACCGCATCTGCTTCGGCTCCCACTTGATGACCGCATGGTTATAGTAGGCCTGGTTCATCAAGTGGCAGCATATCGCCGACCGGCCGCCGACCTCCTCATTGGTAATCGGTCTGGTGCGCGCTTTGACACAGTCCAGGAAGTCGCGAAGATGGTTCGTGCTCCTGTACAGTTTGACCTTCGCGTCGCTAAGGAACTCTTTCTCGACAAAGCTAAGGGTTGACGGCAGGGAACCGCCCTCTTCGCGATTGAACCCCGCCACCTTTTTCCCGTCGAGATAGAATTCGATTCTTCCCCGGTTCACCTTGACTTCACCATCGCTGCCGAAGAACTCTGCACCGAAGCCATTCGTATGAATGACCCTGACACCATTGTCATAGACAAGTACGGCACCGTTTTGTGCATTTGGATCATCGGGCGGACGCACCTCAACCGGGCCGCTCTCATCCATCCCCAGACCCCACTGCGCGATGTCGAGATGATGGGCGCCCCAGTCGCAGACCATGCCGCCGCCGTACTCCTTATACGATCGCCAGTCGGGGAAGTGATTATGAACGCCACGGGGACTGAGTACGGAGTTGTATGGACGCATCGGCCCGGGACCGACCCACATGTTCCAGTCCAACCCGGGTTCCATCGGTTCTTCCGGAAGGTCGCAGGGTTTTCCCGGTGGGCCAAAACTGCATTCCACACGGTGGATCTTGCCGATGGCACCGTTCCGCACCAGCTCACACGCCACGCGGAATTCCTGCGAAGAGCGCTGCATAGAACCGGTCTGCAGTACCCTCCTGTTCGCTTTCACCGCCTTCATAACTTCGATGGCCTCGTGGATGTTGTGTGTCAACGGTTTTTCGCAATAGACGTCCTTACCCGCTCTGAGCGCTGCGATGGTGGGAATGGCATGCCAGTGGTCAGGAGTGGCTATGCAAACAGCGTCGATATCATCTCGCGCTATGATTTCTCGGAAGTCGTTATACGCTGCGCAGTCGGCCGAACCGAGTTCCGGTTTCTGCGTATAGAACGTATTCACCAGCCGTTGAGCGTCCTCCCTGCGCGTCGCGTCGACCTCGCAAACTGCAACGACGCGGCACGCTTTGAGTTGGAGAAAATGCCGAAGAAGCCCCCGGTTCTGTATGCCCATCCCGATGAAGCCCATGACGATCCGTTCGCTCGGCTCTTTCTTCACCAACCGGGCACAGGATTGGAAAATAAGCGGAGCGGCCGAAACAGCCGTAAGTTTCTTGATAAATGTTCGACGGTCGGTTTTCATAATTATCCCTTTCTTCTTGTTGGATGGTCGGTCTCGATGGTTAGAGTATACTACGAAGCACCGGCCGGTGGCAAGCACTCAGACATGTTTACTGTGAATTCGGGGGATGCCACAAATAGGTGCCTGTCCCCAATTTCCATGTCCCCAATTTCCATTTCCATTCGTAAAGAGTTGGGCCTCTTTCATGTCCACAGTGTACCCAGACTTTCATCAGTCGCATGCATACCCGCCGCCTAACGTCATGGCGCGTCAGCCGCGGCCGTTGTCCATGGTACTCCACGCGATAGACAACGCCGGATGTCGGCTGCACGCGCTTGTTAGGCAGCCGACGCTGGCGGCTCAGTGGGGTGACGTCTGAAGACGTAGATCGCCCACCCGATCGTGTCTCGACCCCAGCGAAGATAGGCTGCCTTCTCATCGCCAACTCGCCGCACGATCTCCGGAAGATCCGGGTCGTCCGGATGTGAGCGAGCGTGCTCGGCCGAAGCGAACCACTGTAGTCCTTGGTATCTGTCCCAGTCGTCACCGTTGCTTACAAGAGTGTGAACAAGGTCGAGCCCCCGCTTCTCCCCCGCCTCGACATTGCCGATGTGGGTCCCGAACGCCTCCTTCGGAAGATCAAGAACCTTGAGGTGCTCCTCGCATGGCTCCTGCAGCCAATAGGGCTCACCCGTGACCACCCAGCCGCCGGGCGCGACCATGTATGTCAGCGCATCCAGAGTCCCTGCATGCCCCCCGTAGATCCAGCTGGCGCCTAGACAGGATGCCACGGCATAGCTGTGAGGTTCCTTCGGCTCGAATTCGGCAGCGTCCATCTCCCTGAAGGTGACCTTCGCCTTGGGCGCCCGGACTTCCAGTCGCTTCCGCGCCTCGGCAATGAAGAGCGGCGAGAGATCGATGCCCAGGCAATCGACGCCGTAGGCCTCGGCCAGACGAATGAGAAATTCTCCCTTTCCGCAAGCGATGTCTATCACGCGCGCACCGGCGGGAAGCCGCAGCTGTTCCACAAGGTGGCCTAGCTTCTCCCCACTCGTAGGGTTGCAGATTACGTGCTCGCGATGGGTGATGTCGTAGAATTTCCGCATGTCCATGGATCAGTTCCTCAGCCTGCCTAACTACGGCTTACATGGTTTCCGTGTAACACCTTTATCTGGCGATTTTGCCGTGTAAGACGCAAATCCGGTTACGGTGTAAGCTACTTACGACGCTGCCCTTACGCATGCGCCAGCTCTTGGGCTGCGTCTTACATGGTTTCCGTGTAACACGCACTTAGGAACCGCCTCACAGCGCATTGACAGAGCCTCGCAGGCCGTTCCCATTCTTCCGCATTATTATACACCAAACACCGCGGGATTATTCGACAATTTTGGAAGAATTTCCCTTGATGGAAACGAGTTCGGGGGACGGCACAAATGGGTGCCTGTGGAACCGTTGAAAAAGTCCGTCGCAACCATTCGGTGTCATTCTGAGCGTAAGCGAAGAATCTGCTTTTCTCAGCCTTATCCGGAAAAAGCAGATCCTTCGTCCGCTGCGGCGGACTCAGGATGACAACAAAGGCCGTCTTTTTCAACAGCCCCGTGCCCCCTATTTACTCAACGGACCTGCCACAAACAGGTCTTCAAAGCACTGTCAATACTATGGTCCCATGTGGTAGACTTTTTCAACAACCCCACAGACACCTATTTCAGGGTTTCGACGCGAGCGTGTCGAATCGATTTGTATCGGAGAAAGGAGACAGCAATGAAGAAGGGCCTTTGGGTGGGCGTCGGCTTGGCGCTTGTCGTGATTGTCGCATTACCCTTGTTGCTGGGGGAACGCAGCGAGCGCCCGCCGGGAGAGCGTGGTCCTGGAGAGAGCTTTTTGACGCCCGATTACGCAAAACGTTTGGGCCTGCAGGAAGTCTCTTGGGAAATGCTCCGTTCATGCGGCACACGGCTTACTTATGAGGAGGTGGTGCGGCGGCTTGGCGTGCCGGGCGTACAATTGCAGGACAAGGATGACCTGCCGCCCATTCCCTTCGAGCACATGCGCGACATTTGGAGAAGCGCCATCGACCACCCGGAGAAGGAGGTCTATGCCTGGGTCACCACCGATGGCGAAGTCATGACGATAACGTTTCTTAACGGCAAATGTGCGCATGTCTACTACGGACAGCATCAATAGGGGACAGGGGGCCTGACCCCCTTTGCTGAATATCACGACTGTTCGCAACTATTGAGCTGCGCTGTTAGCTGGTGCAACGATCGTCCTCTTGATCCATTCTCGTATTTGAGCGCCAGCCACACTATGGGCCTCATAGACCCCGCGATAAGCTGCACCTGGCTTGGTCGCATAAGTGCGAGAGCTGACGGTTCCGTTTTGATCGCGCACGGTGATTTGACACGTTGGAAAATCGATTTGGTGCGAGACCCCACCACCAGATGGTCCGCGTTTAACCGCGTATGCCGGGCCGGGTTTCCAGCTTACGACAACTTGCACGTAGGGCAGTCTAGGATCGGGCTTACCTATTTCCACCAATTCGTTTTCGTGAATGTGAACCCATGGAAGGTAGCGCGTGCGTTCGCCAGGCGGCCGTATTGTGTGATGATCCAGGCACCTCTTGAGAAAATCGCCGACTTCCGGGTCTCTTGTCCTCTTCCTCTCGTATTCTCGCCGAACAAACTCCTCGTTGATAGTAACGTTGAAGCCGTTATCCGTAAGTGCGTGGACGATTCCCGGCAGTGCATGATCCGAAGGATCCAAAGAGCCGGGCCGAAGGTTCTCGTAGCCTATGTCCAGAAAGATTGATTCGGCACGGACATGCAAGGGGACGTGCGCGGTGAGACTTGCGCACCCGGTCAACCCAAGACAGATCACGGTGAAAAGAATCCGACTCCTGCACTTTCTCATTTTGTTCGTCCTTTTAGTGTTGGTCCGCCCCGACATTACGCGCATCAGCGGCTGTCAGCCCCCTATTTTGCCGGTCTAATGCCCCGGTAGTTGCTCGCCCAGATAGTTCCCGTACGTCAAGATCAACACCGCTGCCACCAACACGGTCAGCGCAAGAGCGATCGCCGCCCGGGTACGCCGGCTGCGTCCGTGCCATTCCTTCATCGCTAGACCGGCAATGGTGCTGAATAGAATCAGCATGGTCATGTGAATCGCCCAACTTGAGAACCGGAAAGCCCCCATGCGAACGTGACCGAGACCGTAGAACAGGAACTGGGCGTACCACATGCATCCGGTGAGCAAGGCCATCATATAGTTCAGGGTCAGCACCCTCGACCCGTGACCATTGACCTGTCGGAACTCCCCAAATGTCTTGTTCCGCATGCCGAGCCCGATTGTGTACAGTGCCGTCGTCAGAAAGGCCCCACTGTTCACGAAAATGTACACTATGTTGGTTTGCCAATGGCCCGCGCCGAACTGTGCCGCCGTGTCCGCGATAGGTTTGCCGGTGTCGTTGATCGCGATTCCGTAGATGCCCGACAGCACACCGGCGATTAAGCACAACGTGAGACCCTTCGTCAGCATGAACGGCTGTTTAGCGTTCTGGTCTCTCTCCAGTTCCACTTCCTTCATCCGGCCCGCGAGCCCGCACAACAGTGTGCCGGCCAACCCGACAAACACCCCGGCCATTACCCACCCGAAACCGGGCTTGTCCATCATGCTCCTGAGAGTGCCGCTCACAACCGGTCCGGTCAGCGTACCCAACACGCAGGAGATCCCGATGGCGATGGCATAGGTCAGCGAGTATCCGACATACCGTATGGCGAGACCGAACGCCGTCCCGCCGATACCGTAAGCCACGCCCAGTAGAAAGGTAACGACCATCGCGTTTTTCGGCGCTGCTTGCAGTACCTGGATAGTATCCGGGATAGTCAGGAACGCACCGATAATCGGCGCGATAAACCAGCAGATTAACGCCTGGCTGAGCCAGTAGGTTTGCCAGGACCATCCCTGAAGTTTCTGCTGCGGAGTGTAACACAACGCCGCGGTCATCGCGCCAACGGAAAGCAGTGCTGAACCTAACAAAGGACTAGCCGGTATCATCTAAACTCCTCCCTATTTGCCCCTACAGCTGAGAAAGACTTGCCTGCTTACAATGTAAGGCTCCAATTGCTTTAGCGTGCTACTGTTCATCGAGTCCTGTATTGTCTACTGCATAGGCACGCTTGACATTGGGAAGACTCATTATGATTATTGCAATCAGGCAATAGGCTATAAGGCCACCGGCGTAGTACCACCAAATATGAGGATTCGCCGCAAAAGTGGTTTCGGAAAGCGGTACTACAAGGCGCGCGGTTATCTGGCAGGAGCCATAAACGATGCCCATCCCGGCTAGCACCAATGTCCAGTATCGGCCGCGCGGATTACGATGTAGGAGCCCCAGGCCGGAAGCAAACGCACAGATCGCCAGAAACATGGCAGGCCAAACACTTAGAGTGTACCACTTGAATGAAGGCAGTACTTGTGAAAACTGGAGATGAGATAGCTTGTACCATTGCCAAACTGTGAAGATGCAGCACCATGCCAGGGGGAATACCGCCGCTCCACCAATAACCGCTTGAGCCAGTCCCAATGCTATCGCCAAGACGGGCAGTCTCGTCATGCTGGGCGTCTTTTCGTCAATGACCATGATACACTCCTGTGTAGTAGAGACCGCCGCCGATCTGCAAAGAGCTAACTACGGCTTATATGGTTTTCCGCATAACACGCACTCAGAAACCGCCTCACAGCGCATCTACGGGTCTTCGCACGCCGTTCCTATTCTTCGACAGCATTATACACCAACCACCGCGAATTATCCGAAAGTTTGCGATAACCGTCCTTGGTAAGAATGAATTCGCGGTGATCTGGGGCTGAAGTAACTGGAAATAAAGTGAGGGTTTGACTTATGATCGCTGGCGGATGCGTGGGGGCGAGCTCCGGCGAAGCATCACTGAACGTGCAGAATGCGAGGAGGACCGAGTCGTGGAGATTCAACCGCTCACCGTGGACCAGATCGACCCGTCGCTGCGGGATGATGTCAACCTTATCGTCAACTGGTACGGCCAACTGCCCAACCTCTACGCGGTGATGGCTCATGCCCCTGAGGTCATGCGGGCGATGTGGCGGATGGGTATCGCGGTCTTCGCGGGAGGCGCTCTGGACGCGGAGACGAAGCGGGCTGCGGCCATCGTCGCCTGCGAAGCCATCGGTTCACGCTACCTTCTGGGCGGCCAGACGTACGCCATGTACATGCATGGCTGGAACAGAGATGAGGTGCGCGGTCTGCGTTCCGGAGACTACCCCTTGCGTGCCACTCCCATGGTGCGGGCGGCGTGCGAGGTGGCGCGACGTACCGCTGTGGACGTGACCGCAGACTGTTCGACTGAGCTTGCCGCGCTGCGCGATGCGGGCGCGGACGACGCGGCTATAGCCGAGTTGCTCGGCGTGATCGGATTCATCCGCTTCGACGCCACCTTCTCGGAACCGCTGGCTTTAGATCCCGACCCCAAGGTAACCTGAATTCCCGGTGAATCGCCGTGAATTACCCCAATTACACCACGCGTTTTTTTCTGGACATACGCTGATAACACAGGGTAACATTGTGCAGTAGGTTCAATACGTCGGGCTAATGAAACAACAGCGCAACGGCAGAGCATTCTTGGTCGTTTAGACTGGAGAATGCTGGGGTCGAACGCGCCGGCAGCGATCCGCCCGAGAGGAGGTGATGCTCGAACGAAGCGAAGACGGTTTGCGTATGGTGGTTCGGTATTGCAGCATGTCTTTTCGCTTGTCAGAGGAGGTGCAGACCATGTCTAAGAAAAAAGGTTTTACACTGATCGAGTTGCTGGTGGTCATAGCGATCATCGGGATTCTGGCGGCGATCCTGCTGCCGGCGTTAGCGCGAGCGCGGGAAGCGGCGAGACGCGCCTCCTGTGCAAACAACCTAAAGCAGTTGGGTCTCGTCTGCAAGATGTACGCGATCGAGGCGCCCGGCGGGAAGCTGCCTATGCAGAAATACGTGGACGAGATCTCAGGCGGCGACGCGTGCCTGGATCCAAAAGTGGACTTCTCGATCTCGGGAATGTCGATCTTCCCGGAGTACCTGACCGATGTGAACGTCCTGGTTTGCCCGTCGGACGCGCGTGCGGACACGGACAACTGGCACGCAGGAGGCAATCCGAATGCCCCGATCGTCCCCTGCCGGATCGAGCCGGTTTCGTACATCTACTCGGGTTGGATGTTGACGTCGGACGTCGTCCACGGGACAGAAGACCCGAACGACCCGGCCATTCCGACTGACGCGTTCGCCGCGGCCGCGGCCGGCTACTTGAACGCGCCCTTCGTGATCGCGGTGTACGACATGGTATTCCGGTTGGACGATGAGCCCGCGGACACAGCGGCAAACGTGGCCATCGCGTTCGCCGAGCAGGACCGAGACCTCGACCTCAGCGCCTTCGGGAGCGATCAGACCGTTTACCGTCTCCGTGAAGGCATCGAACGGTTCCTGATCACCGACATCAACAACCCGGCCGCGAGCGCCAAAGCACAGAGCGAGATCCCCATCATGTGCGACCTCGTGTCCACGGAAGTCGATGACTTCAGCCACGTACCGGGCGGCAG
>Ga0180438_10003995_pt1 | contig 21678 bp, 24 predicted proteins | sample SS_ome_12_FD_132455 | JGI IMG/M metagenome (GOLD analysis project Ga0180438, IMG submission 132455) | Hypersaline lake sediment archaeal communities from the Salton Sea, California, USA - SS_3_D_2 metaG | ecosystem: Environmental > Aquatic > Non-marine Saline and Alkaline > Hypersaline >...
AGTTACCGCTGGGGTGTTTCGGCCTTTTCGCGCGCAAAGTGATTGATTTCCGGGGTTGTTTGGTTGGCTAGGCAGGATGGGAAAAGATGGGGAACGGAACTGGGTCAAGGTCGCGGCCCTGGCGGCGGTCTTTGGGATCACCCCGCAGAGAATCCACGGGATCATCAAGGAGCTGCCGGCGGAGGCCGTGCGGCTCGCCGTGAAGCGTGGAGAGCCGACTTGGATCAACGGACCGGCGTTTGTGTCGTGGTGGGTGGAGCGAGCGGTGCAGCGGCGGCGGCCGGTGCGTGGAGAGAACGGCGACCCGCTGCTGGTGGGGGAGGGGGGCCCCGCTTCGCCGGCCCTGGAGAAGTACCGGGAGGCCCGGGCGGCACTGGCCGAATTGGAGTTGGGGGAGCGGCGTCGGGATTTGTTGCCGCGATCGGCGGTGCATGAGGTGTTTGGGCGAGTGGCGTTTCGGCTGCGGGACGCGGGCGAGCAACTACAGCGGGAGCATGGGTCGGAGGCACACGAGGTGCTGAACGAGGCCCTGGATGACGCTGAGCGGGAGATGGAGAGCATCTGAGACGGCCCGACTCGACAAGACAACAAGGCAGCAAACAGGGGCACGTAACCTTTACTTTGAGGAGGACCGTCATGGTCAAGGCAGCGTCTCAAAAAATGAGTAACAAGCGGGCAGGCAGGACTACAGGGAGAAAGGCAAATCGTATTGCCGTTCCGCCCGAGAAGTCCACGGCGGCATCAGACGGCAGATCGCAGTCGTCGAAGCAGGCGGAACGGGTGGCAATCCCCGAGATCGACATGGAGCTTGTGCAGATTCCGATTCGAGGGATTGACGGCCCGCTGGTCGTCCACAACTGGTCGGAGAAAGCGATTCGCGACATGCTGGCCAAGCAAATGCAGATTCGCGTTGTGGCGAAACAAGCCAAGAGCCCGGAAGAGGAGTACAAGGCGAGTCTGTACGTTGCTGAGGACGGCAGCTATGGGTTCCCGGCGTGTGCGTTCAAGGCAGCCATGGTTCGCGCGGCCAAGGATCTTGAGGGCTGGGACATGATTACCATGCGTCAACTGGTCTTTGTGGTGCCTGATTGCCGCGAGAATCGGACGATCACCATACCGACGCCGAATGGGCAGAAGCCGTTGATGCACGAGGTGAAGACTGATCTGGTGCGGCTTATCGGCACGCCTCGAATGCGGATGGATTTGGTGCGTCTCCAGAAGCAGACGGCCGACATACGTTTTCGTGGCGAGTTCGACAAGTGGGAGGCGGTGTTGACGATCCGCTATCGGGCCGGTCGGATTCGCGCCCAGGAGATCGCCAATCTGGTCAACCTGGCCGGCACGGTCGGCATTGGGGAAGGGCGGCCCGAAAAGTCCGCAGACATGGGGTGGGGCAGGTTTGAGGTGGATACTGGTAGCACCCGTAATCGGAGGTCGAAGCGATGAAGACGATTGTGGCCAAGTGGAAGCAGAACGCCCGAATCAAGACCAAGCCTGACGTGGCGATGAAGGCATTGGAGGCAATTCGGGAAGAGAAGGGCGAGGGTTTTCGTCCGGCGGATGTGGTCGAGGCGGCGCGGGCGAAGCGGCATCCGTTCCACAAAGAGTTTGAGTGGAACGACGCCGTGGCCGCGCAGGCCCATCGGCTGGAGCGCGCGAAGTACATCATTCGCTCGCTGGAAATCACGGTGTCCTCTGCGAGGAAGGGGCGACCGGAGAGTACCGTCACGCTGCGGAAATACACCTCTCTGGGTACCGGAGTCGAGGACGGGAAGGACAGCAGCTACCGCGAGACGCAGGAGGTGCTTAGCGATGCGGAGTTGCGCAAGCAGGTGTTGCTGAAGATTTGGCGACAGCTCCTGAACCTCAAGCGTCAATACGAGGATTATCAGGAGTTTACGGCGGTATGGGCGGCGGTTGACGCGGCCCAGGAAAAGATGGTCAAGCTCGGGTAGGGCAAGGCTGGCAAGGCTTGGCAGGGCAGGGCGCGGCGAGGCCTGGCTTGGCCTGGCCTGGCAAGGCTGGCACGGCCAGGCGAGGCGTGGCATGGCGCGGCATGGCGCGGCCTGGCCTGGCAAGGCTGGCACGGCCAGGCGAGGCGTGGCATGGCGCGGCCTGGCGCGGCGCGGCATGGCGGGGCGAGGCAGGCGAGGCGCGGCAAGGCGCGGCATGGCGCGGCGGGGCGAGGCAGGCGGGGCATGGCGCGGCTTGGCGCGGCGGGGCGCGGCCTGGCGCGGCGGGGCGAGGCAGGCGGGGCATGGCGGGGCGCGGCGGGGCGCGGCATGGCAGGGCAAGGCTGGCGTGGCGGGGCGCGGCAAGGCGCGGCATGGCGGGGCGAGGCAGGCGGGGCCCGGCAAGGCTGGCGCGGCTTGGCGCGGCAAGGCGGGGCGTGGCGGGGCGGGGCGCGGCATGGCGAGCGCGGCAAGGCAGGCAAGGCAATGAATTAGCAAGGCAAGATTAACGGGGGCCGGCGGCGACTCGCCGGCTCGCACGGGCTGTCTCGGCTAGCTACCGAGGGAGCTACCACCTCGCTGCCTGTGGTAGGGGCCGCGCGGGAAACCGCACGGCCCCTTTGTTTTGACACTGTGGCATCGACCCTAGCAACTCCCGACACCCTCCACGAAGAGGCCCGCTATCTGATCCGCGAGGCCCGGGCGCCCAGGCTCCGCACCATGCGGGAGTTCGCCGAGCAGGAGATCGTCCTACCCCGTGACGGCGGCCCCTTCGAGGGCCAGCGGTTGCGTATCCATCGGCAGCCCTTTGCCGGCCTGTGGCTCGACGAGGTGGACCGGGGATGCTGGCCCCGGTTCGCCTCGGTCGGTCCGACTCAGACGGGCAAGACGTTGCTCTGTTTCGTTCTGCCGGTGTTGTATCACCTCTTCGAGATTCGGGAGACGGTGATTCCGGGCGTGCCGGATATGAACATCGCGGACGACAAATGGACGAAGGACTTGCGGCCGGTGATCGAGGCGGCCCCCAACCTGGCCCGGTTCCTGCCGGACCGAGGGCAAGGCAGCAAGAGCGGGCGAGTCAAGTCGAGCGTGACGTTTCGCAACGGGGCCACGATGCGTTTTATGAGCGGGGCCAGCCGCGACGTGGGGCGAGCTTCGTTCACCTCGCGTGTGCTGGCCGTGACCGAGACCGATGCCTTTGACGAATCCGCCGAGAACAGCCGAGAAGCCGACAAACTGACTCAACTTGAGGGGCGGTGTCGGGCTCGGACCCTGATGCAGCGGCGAATCTATCTGGAATGTACCGCCACGATCGAGACGGGGCGCATCTGGCGAGAATATGCCGGCGGCACGGCGAGCCGGATCGTCCTGCCGTGTCCTCTATGCGGCGCGTGGGTTAGCCCCGAACGGGAGCACCTGAAGGGCTGGCAGGAAGCCGAGACTGAACTGGAGGCATACCACAAGGCACATTTCGTCTGTCCGGAGTGTGCGAAACCGTGGTCAGAGGCGGATCGTCGCAAGGCGAACGTCGGCGGCGTGCTGGTCCACAGGGGACAGGAAGTCACGCCAAGCGGCCAGGTGGTCGGCCCCGATCCAAGCACCCTGACGTTCGGCTTCCGCTGGTCGGCCGTCAACAACATGCTCTTGACGGCCGGCGACATCGGCGTTGACGAATGGCTAGCTCGTCGGGCGTCGGACCGCGAAAACGCCGAGAAGAAGCTGTGCCAACAGGTCTGGGCGGTGCCCTATGAGCCGCCGATCATCGAATTGATTCCGCTCGATCGGGAGGCGTTGAAAAAACGTATCACGCGACTCAAAAGGGGCATCGTGCCGGCTGGATGCGTCGGCGTGAGTGTGGGGGTCGACACGGGGAAACGGCGTCTGCACTGGGTGGCGGCGGCCTGGTGCCCGGGCAAGCCGAATCACGTGGTCGAGTACGGGGAGCAGCCCGTGGATTCGGCACAGTTGGGCACGCGAGAGGGACTGATACAGGCCCTTCGTGCTCTGGTGCCTTACTGGGTCTGGCGAGATGAACAGGGGCAGGAGTGGCGCCCGGTGCAGGTCTGGATTGATTCGGGCTACCACGAACATACCGAGGGTGTCTATGCGTTCTGCAGAGAGGCGAACCAGGGCCGGGCGTTCGGCGCGGAGTGGTGCCGGCCGACCAAGGGACACGGCGTCGGCCAGCAGTTCGCGGGCCGATACTACGGGCCTACACAACTCTCGAAGTCAATCCGCTACATTGGACCGGAGTACCATTTCGCGATCCAGCGGAACTCTCAGACAATCCTCGTTCACATCAACGCCGATCACTGGAAGTCGACGGCCCACGAGGTCCTCGCAAAGCCGGAGGACGAGGAGGGGGCCCTGTTGCTGTGGGACGGACCGCCCGATGAGCACGATGAGTTTGCCGACCAAATCACAGCGGAGCGGCCGATCGAGGAATACCGAGAGGGCAAAGGGACGGTGATTCGTTGGGAATCGCTGCGACGAAAGAACCATTTTCTCGACGCTCTCTACTCAGCGGTGGCGGCGGGACATTTCGTCACGACAGAGCTGGAGGCGAAGCCGAAGACGCAACGGGGCACGGCCAAGTGGTGGTCGCGGCGAGAGAAACAAAGGAGAGCACGGTGATCTGGAATTGTGTCGTGGTGTACAGGGGCCGACTGGGCACATATCCCGCATTCATCGAGGCGGATGTTCCGTTTTGCCCGGTGCCACGAATGGCAGTTAGGATAGGCGGCTGGACTTTTGTGGTTTCGGCGCGTGAACGGCCGGTGTTCGATCTAGCACGCGACCGTTGGGAAGTGGCGTTTGAGGATGTGGTTGACCCGGATGTGCCTGCGGTACCTACCATCAACGCTGTTGCCGAATGGTTTGCCAAGGCAGGCTTTGGGGCGAGTGGCGATGTGCATACACTCTACACGCGAACATGGGGCGACTTGTAGCGTGAGCTTTGTCCATCTTGATGAATGCGTCGGTCCTGAGTGTCCCGACTGCGGTTGTCGGGACGCAAACGCCTTGCCAGGTCGGCCTCGCTGGGGACGGCCTGGATCGACACGGTATCGGTGCGCGGCATGCCACCGTGAGTGGACCGAAATCACTGGTGGGTGGACGGAGCAGCAGCGGGTCGATGGCAACGGGCAGAATCGGCCACCTCCGCCGCCGCCACCTCGCCCGCCCCCTCCACCGCCGTTGCCGTCGCCTGGCGGCGTGATCTATAGGCCGGTACGGTGCCCGGAGTGTCAATCGGTGGAGGTCAAGACTACCAGCACACGGCGACCGATCCGTTACCACAAGTGCAAAGACTGCGGCCACAACTTCAAGAGCGTCGAAGAATCGGTGCCCGACGTTACGTAGTCTTCGTTGTACTTTGTTACACGGTCTGTAATCTACACCCATCGAGAATCACGCCTCCTCTGGTAAGATATCTCTGAGCGCAACAAGGCCCGTGGCCACGGGCTGACCTAATCCATCAGAACCCGCCAGACCGGCATGCCGGCGGTCTGGCGGGTTTTTTGTTGCGCCCAGGAGATTCCATGAGTGCAGCAGGCGACCTTGAGACGCTCCGAGACGCGGCTTCGGCGGCCATCCTGGCCGGCGACTATGAGACAGCTACGGCCACCGTCGAACGTATGGCCGTGATCCTGGCCGGCACGCCGGATCAAGAGATGGCCAGCGGGGCGAAACTTTCGTGGCATCGCCGGATCGAATCCCTCTTTTCCCAACTTGCCGGCCGACGTAACGCGGCGGTTGGCATTCAACGGACCAAAGTCGTTTGGGCCCACCCTTCTGAGGCAACATGACGGCGCGCAGCGTGAGAGCGAAAGTCAAACGGAGCTATCCGGCTTCGCCGCTCAGTGTGCGTCGGTGGGAGGTTGCCAAAACGCACCGATTGAATCAGGCCCACTGGGTCTGGGCTCAAGAGCAATCCATCAACGCCGATCTTCAGGATTGGCTTTCAACGCTGCGGACTCGTTGCACCTACGAGCGTGACAACAATCCGCTAATCGACGGCGTGGTGTTTACCCATTACGTGGACATCGTGGGCAAGGATGGTCCCGAGTTGCAGGTCCAGAGCGATTCGGCCACATACAACGACTGGCTCGAACGGCACTGGCGGCAATGGTTCCGAGCCCCCACGCCAAACCCCCGGATATCGGGCGCTGCGCTCCTGAGACTGTGGGTGCAAAGCCTTTGGCGGGCGGGCGAGTTTCTGGCGCAGAAAGTGACGGTCAACGCCGACACTCCCGTCGGAATGCGACTGATGCCGATTGACCCGCGGCGATTGGGCACGCCGGCCGACATCACGGCGAATCATGACGTGGTTATGGGGATTCGTTTTTCCAAGGACGGCACACCCACGCAGTATTACGTTCAAAAAGCAGAGGCGTTCGGCGGATTGGACCTGTCGATGAACTACGAGCCCATCCCGCCGGATGACATCGTTCATTTTTTCCTGATCCGCGAAGAGGACCAGGCTCGCGGCGTCCCGTGGCTGGGGTCGAGCCTCCAGACGACGGCCGATCTGCGAGATTACGACGCCGAAGTGTTGGAGACGGCCAGACAAGCGGCGAATCAAGGGGTGTATTGGTACACCGACCATCCGAACGCCCCGTATCTGGACGTGAACGACCAGGAAACGCTTGAACGCGGCATGCAGGCGACCGGCCCGCCCGGTTGGCGCCCTGCGATGCTCACGCCGCAACAGCCCACGACGCAATATCCCGACTATCACTCCGAGCGGCTCCGTGAAATCGGGCGCCCCGTCGCGATGCCGCTGATGATCATCAAGCTGGACGCAGGGCAGCACAACTATAGTTCGGCCCGGTTCGACGGGCGCAATTACGATCGAGCCTGCGAAGTTATCCAGTGCGCAATTAGTGGAACGCCGAAGGCGACCGGCCCACTGAATGAGCTGGTGGATGACGTGGCGCGTGAGGCAGGGCTTTACGAGCGGAGTCAACGGCGAGCACCGCCAGAGCGGCCCGAAGAGGTGATCTACGAGTGGACATGGTCGCGGCCGCCGCAGGTGGATCGTGACAAGGAATCGGCGGCGGATCGGGCCGATATGGAAATGGGCATTGCGGCGCCCCAGGACATCGCGGCTGCAAGAGGCACGACGCTTGACTCGCTGATCGCCAAGCAGCAACGGGCAAACGAGAGGCTCGAACGCGCCCAACTTCCGCCCATCCCCATGATTCTGCCTCGTGGTTCGGCGTATGCGCGGCGCGGTGATCTGAAGGTGGCGGCGAGTGATGAACCGATGCCGACGCCGGGTGACGCAAAAGACGAGGAGGAGGCCGATGCCGAAACGGTCAGTACCAGCGATTGAACAACAGGTACGGGACATCACCTGCCGGACGATCACGGCACGCGCAGACACGATCGACGAACAGGCCCGGAGCGTGGAGGCCGTGCTGAGCACGGCGGCCGTGGTGCAGGTATGGGATTGGAGCCGATGCCAAATCATCGATGAGGTGTTGCTGTCGCGTGGCGTCGAATTACCTGAACAAGTCGTATTGCTGGAAAACCACCGGCGATGGAGCCTCGACGACGTGATCGGCTCGGTCCGCAACCTTCGCGTCGAAGGAGATACGACGGTCGGGCGATTGTTCTTCGATGAAGACGGCGACCTGGCCGATCGGGCATGGGGCAAATACAAGCGAGGCCATGTGCGGGACGTGTCGGTGGGCTACACGGTCACTGATTACGTCGATATCCCGCCAGGGCAACGGAAGACCGTGGACGGCACGGAATACCAGGCCAAAGACCGCGTGTTGCGAATAACACGTGGCTGGAAACTTCGCGAGGTCTCAGCAACGCCGATCGGTGCTGATGAAGGCGCGAAAACACGAACCGATGTAACACCAACAAAGGAGGGAGGCTCTATGACTGAGCGCCTTCGCAAGTATCTGAAGTCCCTCGGGCTCCGCTCTGACGCTACGGACGAACAGGCAAAACAATTTGCCGACTGTCTATCGGGGCGTCGTGCAGAAATCGTCAAGCTGCTCAAAAGCGAAGACGGGACTGACACGTCGACGCTAGCGGTACGAGCAGCGTTGCGAGCGTTGGGCGTCGATCCCGACGACCCGACCAAGACGTTGCCAGATGAGACGCCCGGCCCGAACACGGCAAGCCGTGATGCGACGAGTGACCCGAAGGGTGTCCCCGACGTTGCCGCAGTGCGGGCCGAGGCCGTGAAGGCCGAACGCGATCGCGTTGCTGCAATCCGCAGATTGGCTGGCGAAGACGTGCCGGCCGAGACCGTAACGCGGGCGGTCGATGAGGGCTGGGATGAATCGCGCGCAGCCTCCGAGTTTCTCGGGGCACTTCGTGCGAATCGCTCGGAATCGGTGGGACCGGCAATCCAGAGTCGCAGCCGCGAGACGGACGTGACGGCTCGGAGCTTGGCGGCCGGCTTGTTGATTGGCCAATCGCTGGACCCCACGCAGCATTCCATGTTTCGGCAAGGGCTGCCGGGGCCTCGTGATCGACTGACGAAGCAAGACGCCGACCGAGGCCATGAGCTTCGGGCGTTGTCGGCGCCGGAACTGGTGCGTGAGTGCATTCGTATCGATACCGGGCGGACCCCTCGCACGCTGGACGATTCGCTTGAAACGCTGCGGTCGGCCAGCACTTCCGGCGGCACGTTGTCTTACGTCTTCGGCACTAACATCTACGCTCGGTTGATCGCTGGATGGGAAACCATCGGCGACACCACCGCCGGATGGTGCGACGAGGAAGACGTGGCCAACTTCCTGGAACAGGAAGACATCTCCGTCGAGGGGCAGGCTCGCTTGGAGCGATTGCCTCGCGGCGACACTGCAAAGCACGCCACCATCTCGGATAGCCACGAGACGTACAAGATCGCTCGCTACGCAAAGCAGTTTGTCGTCGATGAGCAGGACATCATCGATGATCGGCTTGGCGCGATCATGCGGATGCCGGAGGAAATGGGCGAAGCGGCCCGCCAGCATCGGCCCGACATGGTTTACAGCCTGATGCTGCAAAATCCGAACCTCGTGGCCGACAGCGGGGCCGTATTCAACGCGACCGCCGTGACAACCTCCGGCGGCCATGCCAACCTCGGCACGGCGGCCCTGGCAAGCGCGGCCCTCAAGACCGCCATCACGGCGATGGTGCATCAGCGGAAGGGGCGAACGGCGGACGATCCGGGGCACGCCCTGACCTTGCGTCCGCGGTGGCTCATTGTCCCGGCTGCCTTGGAGTGGACGGCCCGGGAACTGACCGCATCGGCGGCGCTCGCGAAGCTTTTCGCCGATTCGTCCGACCCTTGGTACGCACAACTGAATCTGCTTGCCCAGGAAGGGCTGCGGGTCGTGGTGGACGATCGTATCGGCGCGATCGGTGTGATGGACCCACGGACCAAAGCGGTACGCACCGGTCTTGACACCAACTGGTTCCTGACAGCGGGCGGCCGAAAAGGCGTGCGGGTTGCGTATCGGCGGGGCACGGGGCGCCGACCGCAAATGCGGCGATTCACGCTTGACCGAGGTCAATGGGGCCTGGGGTGGGACATCAATCTGGACATCGGTGTCGCGTTTCTTGATTACCGGCCTTGGTACAAGTCAACCGGCGCAGCCTAGCCGGTATCACATACGTCAACGATGAACTAGCCTTTTTCCATCAAGGAGTTATTCACGATGGCAGAAGCGACTCTTTCCAAAGACGCCAACGCGAACGCGATGGACGTTACTGCGCCGGAAGCCTTGAGCGCCGGCGAAGTGATCCAGCTACCTGACGGCCGTATCGGCGTGACGGCCGGTCTGGCTGGATTTGCCTCAGGCGATCCGGCAACGCTGCTGACTGCCGGTCAATTCACGTTCGCCAAAACGGCGGACGTGGTTTGCCTCGACGGTGGGCGGGCCTACTTCGACAAGTCGGCCAGTACGATCACGCCGCTTCAGACGGAGAGCGCCGACAACGTATACGCCGGCGTTTTCGTCGGCGATGCGGCATCGGCCGCCACAACCTGCGTTGTAGACATTAACGTCGAACAACGTACCGTCTGGGACATGCACGGTGGGGCTGCTGACACCGTCATTGTGCAGACCACCGGGACGACCAAACTCGAATGGAGTGGTGGTACCGCACAGTTTGCGTTCTCGACCAACGCTGAAGCGGAGAAGGTCGACATTCTCAGCAAGGTATCGATTCCAGTTACGCAGCCGATGATTTTCGAGTCGATTTGGGAGGTCGTCACTGCCGCCGATGCGGACGTTGCAGACTTGAGCGTCGGTCTGGCGAATGCCACACACGCCAGTGACGCTGACTCGATTACGGAATCCTGTTTCTTCCACCAGGATTCCGGAGCGGACCTCAACCTCGATGCCGAATCAGATGACGGCACCACTGAGGTCGCGGCGACCGACACGACGATTGATATCGTGGCCGGTACACCCAAGGAAGTGTGGATCGACGCACGGGATCTAACCGACATCCAGATGTACGCCGACGGTGTGCTGGTGCTTGATTCGACCGTGTTCAAACTGGACGCCGCAACGGGGCCGCTCAAGGCACTGTGGCACTTCGAGAAGTCGGCCAACGACACTGCCGGTGTCGTGCAACTGCACCGGATGATCCTTCGCACAACCGATGTGACCTGATCGATGAGTCGAGCAGCCTCCGAGTTTGGGGCGGGACTCGCCGATCTGTTCTATCAGTTCGGCGAGTCCCTTGTGTATCGCCCGGCCGGTGGTGGAACCAGCCGGACGATTATCGGGATTGTCCAGCCTGAGGATCGGGACATCGAAGAGGGTCAGGCGGTTGAACGTGACATTGAGCGAGTGTGGATCACCATACGACGTGATGCCGCACACGCTACGGACGGCGGAATCAATGCTCCGGCGATCCATGATGAAATGCTGCAAAACAGCGAGTCGGAGCCTGTCCCCTACAAGTATCAAGGCGAGATTCGCAATCAGTCCGCGGATACCTGGGATTTGTTGTACGCACGCAAGGTCGTTAGGCGGCAAGGGCCGCCACACGTCGCATGATCCAGACAGTCAAAGGGCCGTTTACCGCAGGAGTGTACGGGCTGACTCGTTTGGTGGCGGAGAGTGCAGCGTTCCAACGGCGTACCAAGTCAACCGACTGGAAAGCCGCAGAGAAGCATATTGAGCGGTGGGGATACAAGGCATTTGAAACAGGTCAATTAGCGGCAATGGTGGTTGCGACACAACAGCCACGGGCCGCCATCTGGCCGGCATCGCGAGTGGAACTTACTCAATACGCGGGCGGCGATCACAACTATCTGAAGGGCGGAGGCAGTCTGGTCTGGGTTTTGGCCGATGCGGACCGCTACACGCCAGACGCCAGGGACGATTCAGCGGGGGATTTTGCGGCATGGGTGGACGAAGTGCTACAAAACATTCGGCACAACGCTGGCCGTGATGACCGCTTGGGAGTCTATCAGATTGGGCTTTTGATGCCGTTCGCTCATTCGCCCGTGACCGACAGTGCTTCTTATTGGCACGTCACGTTTCTCGTGGACTGGAGGGTATGACGTGTATTCGCTCGTTATCGGCATCACGTACGATCCGCCGATCAGCGAGTGTGGGCGTGCGCTTCACAAGATAACAAAGGAAGTCCAAAAAGAGGCGGCGTATCACTGGCACCGAGACATTCTGCCGGGGCACTTCAAGGAAGGGGCGGCGCAGCGGTATGGCTACGCACCACGGGTCACGCGACGAAAACTCCTGCGCAGGAAAAGGCGAAAGCCGCCGCATCCCCTGGAGCATTTGCCACTGATTCACACGGGCGAGGCGATGAAAGATATTCTGTCGCCACCGCACATCGGTTCGTATCCGACTCGCGTTACGATCACCATGCCGGCGCCTGACTATTTCACACTGAATCCAAAACCCGACATGGTTGCGGAAGTCGGCGTGATGACGTTTCGCGAGCAGGATCGCATCATGCAACGCATGGGCAGCAACGCTATGCGGATGCTGAAAGAGAGTGGGCGGAAAGAGACCGTAATCATCACCGGAGGCTGACAACATGCCTGGAACCACAAAGCAATACTACCTGCACGGGATTTTGCTGCCCGGGTCCGTGTGGATCGGCGAGTTGACCGACACGACGCCGGCGGCAAACGTCACCTTTCTCGACGCCTTTGCGGCGGGCAGCGCCGTTGTGCCGAGCTTCCGAGGCGGTCAAGGGGCAACGCCCGACATCACGTTCACTACGCCGCAGATCAAGACGATCCTCGATCAATGCGGGATGACCGGCCTGGATTGTTCGGCGAGTTACTGTGATCTGTACTACCGCAAAGCCAAGCTCGTCGACACACGCGAAGCGATTGGTTCAAGCGTACATCTCCAGGTCAGGGCTCGGCGGTGTCTGTTGTACTGGACATCGATCACGGCACAGCAGGATCAGCCAGCGACGATCGCGTGCCGAATCATACCGACGTTCGATGGAACGAATGCACCGCTCGCAGGAACGGGGAGTCAGACGATTGCCTCGAACCTCTTAGCGGAACAACACTACACACTTGGTCCGGTGAAGCTCAATGGGTCATGGGTGGACGGAGTGCAAGCGTGGAATCTGGATTTGGGTGTACAACTCAACGAAAAACGGTCGGATGGCCAGACGTATCCGACGTTTGTCGGAGTGCGCCAGCACAATCCTGTTCTGACCGCGACGACGCCCGATGCGGACTATTGGGCTTCGCCCGGGGTGGCCGGGGCGGCGGTAACGGCCCTGTTGGCATATCTTCGGAAAAAGGACGACGACAACACGGGCAACCTGTCGGACGCAACGGCGGAGCATATTCAGTTTGCGAACAACGACAATCCGGCCGGTCTGATTAGCGTGCAAAACACCACGGGCGGGATCAATGATGAAGCGAGTCTTGACTTGCGTGTCGGCCTGAGAATCTCGTCTGCCGATACGGTACACCCGCTGACGGTGAATACGGCAATCGCCATTAGCTGAGGTGCAATATGAGTCACACAATCAAAGTCAAACGTGGCTGGGCGTTCGAGGGCGAATCCATTGATCGCGAGGAAACGTTGACGGGTGGGCAACTCGTCACGATTGACGAAGACATTCCCGACAGTACTACCGATGATCTCGTTGCCCTGACGCTGGACGTATCGCAGATACAAGCGATATTCATCACGTCAAATCAGGCGATCACGCTGGAGACCAACAATGGGTCGGCGCCGGATGACACGATCACTCTGGCGGCCAACGGGTGCGTGATTTGGACCACTGCGGACGGCGCGACTCTGCGGCCGCTGCAAACCGACGTAACAGCTCTGTACGTGACGAACGCAAGCGGCTCAACCGCCACGCTGCGGTGCCGATTCTTGGTCGACCCCACGGTGTAACGATGGCCCCCCCCATCTATTTCTTCCCGTCTGTGACCGACAAGGAAATGGTCTCAAACGGAAAGCTCAGCTCTACGTTTCTCGATCGGTTTTCTCTCTCCCTCGTTTTGGCCGATCTAGGCTCGGTGGCGGAAGACGCTTTTCTCTCGCCCATCTCCACCGCCACCGGGCCGGGCGGTCACGCTGGCGTATTGTTATGTGCCTTGCCGACGAACGGCGCAAAACCCGAGCGTCTGGGGTATTATCCCGACCTGCAGGACTGGACAGAGGAGGAAGCAAACGGACAGTTGCTGTGGGTCGGGGTGGACAAAGAGCAACCGTTGCGTGCGAAAGACCTGATGCGCAAGACGGTCATTCGGGGCTACACGTGCGAATTGCCAGGAGGCACATGGTCAATACCGGTGATCCGGAATTACGACGGCGACACTACGCTGCCCAAAAGCTGGCGGTGGGATTGCAACGGCCAAGTTACAGAGACCGTGCAGGCGACGTATCGCGAGTTGTGGGATGACTTTGCCGCAGTAGTGGATCTTTACTTCAGCGAGGACGAGGACTCGCAGGGGGTGTTGGCGTTGTCGCCAAACGACGCGATGCTGCGATCTGCCCAAGTGCTTGGGGTGAATTACCGATTTGGACGAATCGAACAGAACCTAATGGGCGTCATTGGGTCTGAAACCTGGATGACGATTTTGACGTGTGCGGTCGATCTGCCGACGTTCCAGGACGTGTTCGAGGCGATTCAGCAGCGCAAGCAAAAAAAAAGAGGCGACGGCATAGACCCGGCAGTCAAGGACGAATTGCCCAATACTTCGCATGGGCCGCCGGACGCCTCCCCGGCCACCAGCCAAGCCGAGGCGAGTTAGAACTGTTCAGTTTGGGAATCCTGCATAGGTGATTCATGCCTATCCACATCAAGTGGGAAGCGGAGATTACCAAGCTCCGCAGAGACTTGCACACGCTCCAGAAAGAGCACACGACCTTGCAGGAGAAGCTTCGCGGCGTGGCGACTGAGGCGAAGAAAGGGTCGCGAGAGCAGGAGGCGATGGGCAGAGCGGCCAAGCGGGTGTATCGGGAAATCGAGACTCCAGCGGAGCGGTATAACCGGAAGCTGGCAGAATTACGTCAATTGTTATTGGCAGGCAAGCTCACTGTCGAACAGTACGGGCGTGCGGCGCGGCGGGCGCACGACGAAGCAGACGCGGCGAGTGAGCGAGGGGGAAGGGGAACGGCCGGATGGATTTCGCGATTAGCCGGTGTGGCGGCGGGATATTTGTCGATCCAAGCAGCGATTCAGGCCGTTACCCGCGAGATGGAAAGCCAAGACGAACTCCGACGACAGAGCAGAGAACTCGCCAAGGAACTGGGGGATGTACAACGCGAAACGCTGGTCATGCTGGGACCAGTGCCGCAGAAAGAACGAGAGGATTTCGTCAAGCGTATGGAAGCCTTGGCCAGTGAGCTAAAGCCGGAAGGTGGATTGAGAACGATCTATGCCACAATGGCCACCGCACTGTCGGCCGGCGGCGGTAAAGTCCCGGAAGCAGTTGCCGCAACCCGAGAAGCTGCCCGCATCGCACCGCAATCGGCAGAAGCGATGACGATGATTTCACAAGCCCTCTTGCATCTCGGCAAGGCGACAGGCACCCAAGACGCACGTGAGAACATGGGCTTTCTGCTTGGAGTGGCGCAACAAGCGGCCGTAACAAACATGCGAGACATCGCACAATATATGAGCCGCGGTATCATCGGTGTTGCAAATATCGGTGGAACGGCCCAGGAGGCCGGAGCGATCGTCGCGGCCATCACTCAGGCAGCCCCCGATCCGCACGGCCGCATCGCCTCGACTGCTGCAATTGGATTCGCTCAACAGCTCGATCAATACTTTGCAGCAAAGCGAGAGGAATTGGAAGCTGTCGCAAAACGGGAACGAGGCGAACGATTGACGCGGCTTGAGCGGGAGGCCGTTGACAAAATGCTAGCGGCGGAATCGGCGGGGGGTTATTTGCGAGTCGAAGCGGCGAAGATGAGCCCGCTGCAAATGATCGAATATATGCGGGCACATCCTGAAATCCGTGCCGAGTTCATGGCGGGATTCAGCACGGAAAAAATCACGACAGCCCCAATCGAGCAGATTCTCGGAGTCACGGGCCGGGGCGACGTGGGTTATCGCTACCTCCAGCAGGCATTGCCCATGATGGTCAAGGGAGAAGAGGCGGCGAAATTGTACGAGCAAATGCTTAGGGGCATTGACTCTATCTTTGACCAAGGCGTATCAAAGATTGTCCGTCATCAGGAGGAAACACGGGATGTGCTGCGGGCCCTGACGCCTGGCGGACGGCAGCGAGTTCTGGAAGCGCCTTTTACGCGTGAAGAATTGATGAAGGATTTAGCGGCGGCGGGTGTAGGGCAGTGGCGACGCTTCTGGGTCGGTGCGGCCTATGTGGCCGGAACGACCTTGGGGAGAGAACAGCGCGATGCGTATCGTCTAGGCATTCGGGAGGCGACTGAGGGAACAACCGGATTGCGGGGATTGATATTGGGCGGTGCCGGACCATGGGTGACGGGAGAAGACGCACAAGTATTGAGACGCCGCACAGAAGAAACAATGAGGATGTCCGAGCAACTCGAAGAGTTGATTCAAGCCACCCGAGAACAGACGAGCATACTTGGCGGAGTCCTGGGAATCAGTGGTGCCGGCGTGCAGGTCGGAACCAGCGGGGCTGGAGGCAACCCCGGTGCGATGTTCGGGCAACCGCCTATCCGCCAGCCGGTAATATCGCCGGGCGTCCACAGAGACCTGGCTGCCGAAACGTCATTCAGCACGAACTAACATGGTCGAAAACTGGATTGGTCCGTATCAATTTGTGACTCTCACCCGTCCGCCAACCGGCATCACTCCCGGAACGCAATTGATGACGCGGCCGGGCGTGGATGACGTGGCTGTATGGTTGACTGGTTCGCGGGGCCGACCATTCGTCTTGCGTAGCGGCTGCGACACGGTGACTTACGCCCTTGCCACGGAAGCTTACTCACTATATCGCACGCTGGTCGGAGTCAACCCGATGCACCTGATCCAGGGCGACGTGACTTGGACAAACGGAAACATTCGGATTGTAGTGCTGGACGTGATGCCGGCTGGTGAAGACGGCATTCGGGCTCTGATGGGAGGAGTCGGTGGATTGAACCCACCAAGCTATGGATGGATCGAATGCGATTGGACGTTGTGCTTTGTCGACATTTCAGCATAGGGGAGAACGATGGCGGTAACATTAACAGCCAACCTGGCGGCTCGATTGTCGCTCAACCGATCACTGGACGCGACGGAGGTGCCTTCGGCTGGTGCCCATACGACGCCGCATAATCAATTCGATTTTACGAAATTACTGAATGCCGATTCGACGCCGGCAGGCACCAAGAGTTTCCTCGACGATTTCACCAGCACGCAAAACCTGGATCTGACCAGCTTGACGGATCCTCAGATTGGAGCCGTTGACGGAACCGGTCTCAAGGTGCAGGCCATCCTCGTGAACAATACGTCGGCCTCGGCAACGCTGGCAATCAGCGACGGCGGGGCGAATCCCTACAGTCTCAACGCCACTGCAAACATCGTCGTGCCGGCTGGTGCCACGTTCTTCGCTTACTACGCCGACAAACTGGCGGATATCGGCGCCGCCGCCAAAGCGATTACGTTCACCACGACGGCCGGGCAGACTTTTCAACTCGGCATCATCATGGGATGACATCATGTCCGATACTCCCGACTCGCCGCAAATCTGGCACATCTGGGAAGATTCCGGCGTGCTCTTGCTGGCGCGCGTCCAAGATTGGGACGGCAACTTATTGACGCAAGACGCCTGCACAGGAATCGCGTATAAAGTCTTTGATGTGGACGACAACAACGCCGTAACCGGAAGTGGCACGCTTACGATTGGCACGGTCGTGTTCGACACCGAGCAAAGCGGCGGAAATTGGCCACACTCCGATGGGTACAACTTCAAAACCATGATGGCGGCGACGGCGTTCCCAACCGGCGGGCACCGCTACGTGGCGGAGATCATTATCACTCCGACCAGCGGCCAGCCTTTTCCATTGCGCTGGATTCTGCATGCGCATAACCTTCTGGGATCGTAACCGTGGCCGATCCTATCACGCTCTCTGACGAGATGCTTCGCACGGCCCAAACAGCAAGTGTGTATTTGCGCGAGCGGTGGGCCGCATCATGGACCGCAAAGCCGTATCTGTACGTCGATTCAGCCAGTTGGGTGGCCAGCCCGAACGTAGCGGTGGCGCAACTATCGTGGATCTACGGCCATGGCATTCGGCAAGGCGACAGTGCATTCGGCAATGTCGCACCGCTGGACATCACTGATTGGTGGGTCAAGATCGTCTTCGATCAGGGCGAGGCAGACGATCTGCTCTGGTACGGCTTTGTCCATGAGATCGCCAAATACATGGATGGGGATCTTGTGGTCAGCGGTGAGCGTGTCGGAACCGGGCATCAGACATTTACATGCCGAGGCATGGAGTCGCTTCTGGAGCGGCATATCGTCCGTGCGGCGTGGTGCGCTGATGGCAGTAATGAGTATCGGGTCCATCGGGGTTTGGAGTTCAATGCGCCGAATCGTTCGGACGATGCAGGCAACAGATCGGCAGCGCAGGGTCCCCGAGGCGTTTATCTGTTCACCGATGCGTTTCACAGTGCAAACAAGTGGTCCTCGCGAAACATCGTGAACTATGTGCTGGAATACCACACTCCGCTGGACCGCACGGGCGACGAGGTAATTCGCTTTATGGCCCATCCAGATGTGGGTCTGTATGTACCGGATTGGGATGCGCCACGACTAGCTACGCACGGGCGAACCACGAAACATCTGCTTGACGCGATCATGGATCGGCGCCGTGGATTGTCCTATACCGTCGAAGTCGATGCCGATACAGAAGTAGTCATGGTGCGACCGTTCACTTTTGTCGACACCGACATATCGGTGGCCGGCGGCCACATATTGGGCAAAAACGAATCGCAAAAAGCTATCGACTTCGGCCGCACGCCTGATGTTGTCTCGGCCGAATTACGCACGTCCAGTGAACGGAGGTGGGATCAAATCGTAGCATTCGGGCGTGAGGTGGTCGTGTGCGAAACGCTCGGAGCACAAGCAGGCTCAATCACGGCCCACTGGGACACGGCTGCCTTGCAGACAGCGTACAATGAGGGAGCTAAAAACGAGGCTGGTTACGGTGCCCTGAGCCCCGCCGAGAAGCTTCGCCGCAACACCGAGTTCCGCAGTGCGGACAAATTCAGTCGAGTCTATAGTCACTTCGGCCCTGATGACGATTGGGATTCGGTGGCGGATATGTCGCTGTTCTACGATCTCAGCGAAGACCTGGGCATCGACCATCAGACGGATCGCATCTTCTACCGACCTGCCCAACGGTTCGAGCGATACTTGCCGTTAAAAACGGATCACGTCTACCCAACTGCACATTCCGGCGTCTTGACTCTGGCGACCGTGGTCAACAACACTCCTGACGGTGTATCGTGGGAGTATTTACGCCCCATCGTCGCGATGACGCTGCATGATGACTTGCCCGATACGAGTGGAAAATGGGCCCTTGTAGATAAGTTGCCGGTAGCTGCGGAGATTGAGGGGACGGGCGATGGTCATGGCCGTACCTTCGGCTGTTCAGTACGGATGCAAGACGATGCTCTCGGTTTCGTATTGAACGTATCCGGAACCGTCCAATGGGCGATTGCCGCAACGGATTTCAGTACTACGGAACAGCACGACTACGGCTCGGCACTCCATCCCCTCCCTGAGTACGATTGGAAGAATGACCTCAAGGCGACTGTCGCCAGCAAAGCAGACGTGCATGTATTCAAAGCGTATCCGGAAACACTGACCACTGACAACGAAGCGATCCGGACTCTATACCTTGATGCTTCTGCCCGGGCCGGATTGGATATCGTGTGTAACACGACAATGCTTGACATTCAGGACGGGACCATTGTCGCCAGTGGTGGATCGGCCTATTACATCAGAGACGATCGGGACATCCTGGAACAAATCGCCCGCATTGCCGGAGAATGGTACGCAATCGAACGTCAAACACTGGTCGTAACGTGGCGGCATATTGAAAATGCCGGTCTGTTCACGATCGGGGATCTCATAACGACGATTGGAGCGGATGAAACCGAAGAAACGGTCCGCACCGTGATTACGTCACGCCGGATCACGATGGCACACACCGTTGAACAGTTCAACACGTTGACGATTGAAACACAGTGGGTGGACCTCGATGTCGGGAGTTTGATCTAATGGGAGTCAGCGAGCAGTGGTATCATGACGTGCAGCGTGAAATGGCGAGCCTTCGCCGGCAAGTCGAACGGCTGCACGATCGGGCACCTACACCGGCTGTATCAGCTCAGGTGCGGCTTGCCAAGACGGTAAATAAGACCGGCGAGAGCTATCCTGATGCGGCCGACCAGCCTACCAATTATTGGGTTACATTCGTCGACGGGACGTTCGACTTGTATAGCGGAGCCCATGCTGCGACGTTGACCGATCGGCAAGCCAGCGGCCAGCCGCTCTATTTGGCCCATGCTCCGACCAATACGCATGAGTACCTCAATGAAGGCACGTACATTTGGGTTGCGTGGCAGAACGGTCGATGGTGGATCATAGAGCATCCGTACGTCGTCTGGCGCTTTGAACTAGCGCAAGACTTGCCGCAATGGCTATCGCATCAGTCCGGCCAAACAGTCTGGCGGTGGGCGTGTCGCCGTGACTTGGACCCGTCAGCCAATAACGGTGACGGCGGCTACGTTACGAACAATAACGTGCATTTCAAAGTGGCCGATCTGGACGAAACGGGATGGTTTGGCGAGATCGGTGCAAAGGGTGTAGCGGAACTGAAGCTTGCCGATAACGGTCTTATCGGTATCATCCTGGATATGGTGTGCCCGCCGGAATGCCCGTGTGGAGACGTGGATCCCGATTATGATTACTACGGCTATTGCAACGAGTATTCGGGATCATGAAGCTCAAGTGCTGTTCGCAAAGTGGCTGTGAAGTGTTCTACGACGATTTCGAGCGTGACGAGCTCGGCGATAATTGGACCGTCGTCTCGGGTGGGTGGTCGATTGTAGATGACGATCCCCCATCGGATCATGGGCGTGTCCTTAAGGAATCCGGTACGCTCGATGCCATCTTGCGGCCCCGATATTCGCCATCTGAGGAGGATGTAGTTGTCGGCTATGGCCGTGGAGAGATTATCGGCTCCGATTATGGAATGTGGATTCTGTGGACGGGCGTTCCACGCATCATCGTCAATTACGATCGGGCGCTGGGCACTTACTGCCATATTGATATTCACACCGGCGAAACGACCGTCTTCCGCATGTATCAATCCGGCTGGTTTGCCGGAGAACACGCGATCAATACGGCAGGAATGAGCGGCCAGTGGGTGTTGGTGCGGGTGGCGTTTGGAAAGAAAGTCGACCTCGATCACAAAGTCACGTTTTCCATTGGCTTATGCTCTGCCGATCAGCAACTTGCTGCACTCTGTCAGGTGGCAGGATATTGGACCTGTCTCACGTATGACCCTGGGGCCCGCTATTGTGCGTTGGGCAACGGCGGTACAGACCCGGTCTACTTCAGCGAGTTCGCCTTTGCCAATTTTCACACGCCAGCTCTCTTGTGCGGTCCGTGCGACTGCAACTGCGAGAACCATTGCGTATCTTTCGCCCTGACTGCCACATTCGTCAAAGTATCAGACAGCAATCCCGATTGTGACGACTACGATGGCGCCTCTCAGGAGTTGATTCAGGTTGGACACGACGACAGTCCTGAGACTCCATGTCCGAACGGCGCAAGCTGCCGATGCTGGTGGCGAGAGAGTACACCCTTTCTCATCGAGTTCTGCGGTCAAGCCGAGTATGATATTTTTGAAATCGCCTTGGTTCGCAAGAACAATACTAGTTTGGATGGTGCCGATCTATCCGACTTTGCTCTCGAAATCGTCAGCAGTCACATGGGGCATATGGAACTGCCGCTCATAGAGATCGAGAGTACGTGCAAGCCCTTGAAACTGGTGTTTGGTCCCTGGACACCGGAGTTCTTTCCAGTGCCTTCGTGCTGTAGTTGGAATGTCGAGATCACGGAATGAACGAGCCAACACGTACCGCCTGCGAGTGTCGGCCCGATGCGGATTGCCGAGTGTTTTTCTGCGAGCGGCACGGCGTAAAGAAGACGCTTCACTGGCACGACCTATGCCGAACCAAGCAGGATTACTTCCAGGCATGGGAAGCGGGTTACGGTCCGAGGCAATCCGGCTCGCCGCCACGGCCTCAACGCCCATCATCCCCC
>Ga0180438_10003996_pt1 | contig 21678 bp, 18 predicted proteins | sample SS_ome_12_FD_132455 | JGI IMG/M metagenome (GOLD analysis project Ga0180438, IMG submission 132455) | Hypersaline lake sediment archaeal communities from the Salton Sea, California, USA - SS_3_D_2 metaG | ecosystem: Environmental > Aquatic > Non-marine Saline and Alkaline > Hypersaline >...
CCCAGCGAGGTCGTGGTGATCGTCGACCACTCGACCAACCCCGAGTTCACGGCCAGCGACCTGATCGCCCAGGCCGAGCACGCCCCGGGCGCCAGCCTGTTGGTGGGCTGGGAGGAGCCGGTGCTCCGGGCCGCGGTGGCCGCGCTGGCCGGGCAGTTGGCCAACCTCGAACGAGGCCGGCTCGCCCGCGAGAGCCTCGAGGAGTTCGGTGCCGTGATCCTCGCCCGCGACGCCGACGAGGCCTGCCGCCTGACCGACGAGATCGCCCCGGAGCACTTGCACATCGCCACAGAAAACGCCTCGCGCCTGGCCGAGAAGATCCGCTGCGCCGGGGCCGTGTTCCTGGGCAACTACACGCCCGTGGCCCTGGGCGACTACGCGGCCGGGCCCTCGCACGTGCTGCCGACCAGCGGCACCGCCCGGTTCGCCAGCGGGCTCTCGGCCAACGACTTCCTCCGGGCCGGCAGCGTGATCCACTTCGGGCGCGAGGGGATGTTGGACCTCGCCCGCGACGTCCAAGTCCTAGCCACCGCCGAAGGCCTTACCGCGCACCGGGCGAGTGTGGAGATAAGGATGAAGGTTGAATGATGGAGGATGAAGTCGCGTGCATGCCGACGACTCGCGCCGAATTCTGCCATGCAAACGCTTCGCCATGAACTTAACACCGGGGAGCACCGACCGTGGAGCTGGACCCGAACGAAGTGATCCGTGAACTGGTCGACCGATGGTGTGATCGACGAGAGCTTGGGGCACTGGCAAGCCTACTACCAGCTTGGCTTGGCAACAATGGCCTCACAGACGGATGGCATGAACTGAATGCGGCGATCAAGCACACCTACGCGGCGCGCGAGCTGCCCGATGAGGAACGTGATCTCCTGAAACGACTGCATGTCCACATTGACACTGCTTTGCGCAACCGGTAGCTCCGGTCAGTCGTTGCTCCCCGTTCCCCCCAATCCCTAATCCCTACCCCCTAATCCCTCGACTATGTCCTACTTCCGCCCCCAGATCGACGCCGTGGCCGGCTACGTCCCCGGCGAGCAGCCGCAGGACGGTGCGTTCGTGAAGCTCAACACGAACGAGAACCCGTATCCTTGCCCGCCCGCGGTGGCCGAAGCCGTGCAGGACGTGCTGCGGCGCGGCCTGCAAAAGTACCCCGACCCCATGGCTGGGGCGTTTCGCCGCCGGGCGGCCGAGCTGTGGGGCGTCGAGCCCGACTGGATCCTCTGCGGCAACGGCAGCGACGACATCCTGACCATCGTCACCCGGGCGTTCGTCGGCCAAGGCCAGCGCCTCCGCCTGCCGTACCCCAGCTACGTGCTCTACAAGACCCTGGCCGAGATCCAGGGGGCCGAAAGCGAAGAGGTCCATTTCAACCGCGACTGGACGCTGCCCGAGGAGTTCGCCGCGGCGGCCGACGACCTGCGCCTGGCGTTCCTGCCCAACCCGAACAGCCCTTCGGGCACGGTGGTGCCGCCCGGGCGGGTCCTCGAGATCGCCGAGCGGCTCCCCTGCCCGCTGCTGGTGGACGAGGCGTACACCGACTTCGCGGAGACCCATTGCGTGGACCTGGTCCGCCGCTCGGAGAAGGTCCTGGTCTCGCGGTCGCTGAGCAAGTCGTACGCCCTGGCCGGGCTGCGGTTCGGCTACGTGGTGGCCCAGCCGCACATCGTCGCCGGCCTGGCCAAGGTGAAGGACTCGTACAATTGCGACGCGCTCTCGATCGCCGCGGCCACGGCCGCCCTCGGCGACCAAGCCTGGCTCCGCGAGAACCGGGCCAGGATCCTCGCCACCCGGCGGCGCCTGGCCGAGGGGATGCGCAATCTCGGGTTTGCGACGGTCGCGTCGCAGGCCAACTTTACCTGGAACACCCATCCGGAACTGCCCGCAAAACCCCTCTACGAGCGACTCAAAGCCGACCGCATTCTGGTCCGATACATGGACTATCCCGGCCGGGGCGACGGCCTGCGCATCACCGTGGGCACCGACCCCGAGATCGACGCCCTGCTCGATGGTTTGACGCGCATGGTATGATGGAGAGTGGGAGCGACGGGGGGACCGAGGGTACGACGGCCTTCCAAGGCCGTCGTGGAGCGCTCCCGTCGACGGCCTTGGAAGGCCGTCGTACACCTGGAAACGGAACAGCGGTTAGTCCTAAGCCAAGACTGAACGATGCCCCGCACTGCGCAGGTCGAACGAAAGACCGCCGAGACCGAGATTCACGTCGAGCTGGACCTCGACGGATCGGGCCGCGCCGAGATTTCCACCGGCGTGGGCTTCTTCGACCACATGCTCACGCTCTTGGCACGCCACGCGGCCATCGACCTTTCGGTCCGCGCCGCCGGCGACCTTGAGGTCGACCAGCACCACACCGTTGAGGACGTGGGGATCTGCCTGGGCCGGGCCGTGCGCGAGGCCCTCGGCGACAAGGCGGGCATCCGCCGCTACGGGCACTCCACCCTCCCCATGGAAGAGACCCTCGTCACGAGCGCGATCGACCTGGGCGGCCGGGCCTTCTTCGTCTTCGAGGCCCGGTTCCCCGCCCCGAAGATCGGCGACTTCGACAGCGAGCTGGTGGCCGACTTCTGGCAGGCCTTCGCGGCCAACGCCCTGTGCAACCTGCACGTGATCCTCCACCACGGCCGAAACAGCCACCACGTCGCCGAGGGCATCTTCAAGGCCTCGGCCCGCGCCCTGCGCGTGGCCGTCGAGCCCGACCCGCGCATCAGCGACGTGCCGAGCACCAAGGGGACGCTGTGAGGCGAAAGGGATTGGGGATTAGGGGATCATAGCCGCGGGCTTCAAGCCCGCAAAGCGTTGCAGCACTGAGAGGCCGCAGACTCCAGCCGAGGACGCATTCAGGGAGATACACCCGTGGGCAAGAAGGACTGTCCCTACTGCCACGGCGGGAAGTGCCTCGGCAAGTGCAAGGAGGGCAAGAACGGCAAGAAGAGGAAACGGAAGCGGAAGAAGAAGTAGCCGGCCCGCCGCGACCGTCCGGAGCTAATCCAAGCTCGTCGAAGGCCGGGCCGCGGTTTGCACTTCCGGCGTCTCCTCGGGCAGCAGGTCCATCTCGATCTTCGTGGTGCCCGTGGCCACGATCTTCTGCTCCCCGGCCGCGATCTGGGAACTCATCGCCACGTCGAACCGGCCGGAGCGCCACCGGCCGAGGTCCTTGTCGTAAACCTGGGTTCCGGCCAGCCGATAGGTGACCGAGTCGCGCCGGCCCGCGCCCACCTCGCCGCCGCCGGTAAGCTCGCCGCTCACTTTGACGGCCACCTGGCCCGGCGGCTTCACGTTGCCCGCCGGTTGCCCGAGCAGCTCGTACCTGAGCGTGCCCCGGGCGAAGCGTCCCTGGCCCATCGAAATCTCGGCCGGCGACTCCCATCGCTTCTTCCCGGGCGCGAAAGGCCCGTGGAACAGCCGGGCGTTGGCAATGATCCCGTCGTCGAGCACCATCTGTGCCCCGGGCCCGGCCGTGATCGAACGTGCCACCTCGCGTCCCTCTTCGTCCAGGGCGACCTTGCACAGCGGGCAGTCGAACGAGTCGCGGAGCACCTCGCGGAGCTGCTCGTCGGCCGTGTCGAACGTGGCGTCGACCACTACCTGCTCGCCCCGCCGGGCGTGGAACCGGTCGCGGCTGCGGTTCGACTCGACCATCGGCTGGCCGTTGAGCCGCGTGCGGTCGCCGATTTCGTGCAGTAACAGCTCGGCCTCCCGCCCGCGGAATCGCCACGTGTACCGAAACGACGCGTCGGAGTCGATCAGGTTCTTCTGGCCGTCGGGCATCTGGGCCGTGCAGGTCGACTGGATCGTCACCCGGTACTGCCGCTCCTCGGCCGGCCCGGCCTCCTGCGGACCGGACGCCAGCGCGGCCCCCGCCTGCTGCGGCCCGGCGCCCTGCCCGCTCTGCCCGGCCTTGGGCACGTCCGAACCGCCGCACCCGATGGCCACACCTAGCAGCAACACCACGCCGATCCAATACACGCGCTTCATGGGTTTCGTCCTTGCACGATGGAGGGGCCCGGCGCCGAACCGCGGCTTGCACACGGCCGACCCGGCCCGGGGATGCCAGCGGGCGGGGATAGTACCGGCAGACCCCCCGGCGTCGCAAGCCGAGAATCGCGCCAGCAGGCTGTCCGAGAAGTTCGCAGTGACCCCCATTCATGCGGTCCCGAGCCAGCCAAAGGCCGCTTTTCCGCAGAAGACCCGATGAATCGCGTCACTACAAACACTTTGCGGACAGCCCCCCCCAGGGGCAGGGGCCGTGCTTGCACGCGCGCGGCGATCCCGAACGAACAGAACGACGCGCGACCTCATTCCCCATGCGCTGCCGGGCTCGCCGCCAGCCACCGGTCGAACCACGCCCGCGTCTCTCGCGAGACCCGCCCCGTGGGATCGAGCCACGCCGTGATGTGGCCGTGCCAGGGCACGGAGACGAGCTTCGTGTGGTCGGGGGCCGCCTGCTCCAGGCGCTCGCCGTGCTCGTGGGGCACGACCCAGTCGTGGGTGCCGTGGACGATCAGCACCGGGGCCCGTGTGCGCCGGACGGCCTCCAGCGCGCTGGCCCGGTCGGGGTCAAACCCGCCCAAGCGTCCCGCCTCGTCGATGGCTTGCTGGTAGCCCTTCTCCGGGATTGCCCAGCCCACGCCCGGCACCATCACGCGCCCGAAGTGGGGCACCTCCTCGCGCATGTTGCAGAACGGGGCCACGGCCACCACGGCCGCGACCCTCGGGTCGTGGCCCGCCAGGTGAATCGAGGTCGTCGCCCCGTAGGAAACCCCGAACACGCCGATCTTGCCGGTCACCAGGCCCCGGCGCTCCAACTCGTCGATCACCGCCGAGAGGTCCTTGGCCTCGTGCACCCCGTAGCCGAGCCACTCGCCGCTGGAGCGCCCGTGGCCCCGCAGATCGACCAGCACGGCCCGGTAGCCGGCCCCGGCGAGCATCCGCGCGGAGCGCATCATCCAGAAGCTGCGGGCGTAGATGCCGTGGATCACCAGTACGGTGCCCTTGGGCTCGGCGTAGCCCTTGTCGGGCTCGAGCACGGAGACCGAGAGAGAGGTCTTCCCGTCGCCGACCGGGACCCGGAAGTTGCGGTCGATCCCGGCCCGCGACTCCAACGGCGGCAGCGGGTTCGACTCGGCCCCCAACGGAACCACCCGGTTCGGCGGGCAAACGATCGCCGGCCCCAGCACGGACGCACACCCGCCGCAAACCGATCCCAAGACCAGTCCCACGGCGAGCCCCGCCGCCAATCGCGCACAACGCGGACCGGAACCCATCGCCGCAGCCTCCTCCATCCATGGCCCCCCGCCCGCCGGGACGAAGAGCCGCAGCTTGTACCACCACCCAGCCGGGCTTGGCAAGGCGAGAATCGAGCCGGGAACAATGCTTTCGGGGGGTAGAGTGCGTGCTCGCACGCACGTTGCGTTTTCAACCGCCCCGGGCCGCGCCGAGAATCTCCGGGTTGTCGACCCACAGGGCGAAATACGGCAGGCTGGCGCCGGCCCGCTGGAGCAGGATCAGGAACGGCCCGTCGAAGACCATCACACGGTTCACGCGCGGCGGGGGCGACGCGCCGCAGCCGAAGCTGGTGTGCGACTCGCTCCGCAGGCGCACGCCCTTCTCGTCGAGCTGGAAACGGGTGTTCTGCACGGCGCTGAGCAAGATCAGATCGTCGGCCACGCCGGGGTTGCTCGATACCAGGCGCCGGCCCTCCAGCTCGCTGTAGCGCCGGGTCAGGTCGAAGTTCAGGCGCGGCATGCGCAGCACGTCGCCCCGGCCCGCCGGCGAGGGCTCCGCCTCTGCGGTCCGCTCTTGGACCGTTTCGACCATCGCGCCCAGCGTTTGCCGGGGCTCGATCTTCGCCAGGATCAACCGATCGCCCTCGGATTTCGTCAATAGCTCGACGATGAAGTCGTCCGGCCCGCGGTAGTCGAGCACCCGGACCTGGCCGTACATCTTCTCGTGGGCCGGCTTGTACTCGCGCGAGACGCCGAAGCCCGGGACTTCCGCGCCGCTGAACCGGATTGGTTCCTCGGCGCGCTCGAACGGCACCTCAAACTCGAGGGTCTTCAGCAGATAGCAGTAGCTGACGATATCCTGGGGCCGCGGGGTCAGCTCCTCGCGGGGAATGAACCGCGGCGTGGCCGCGCCGCCGAACTTCCGGTCCAGCTCGCGGCGGATTCGCCCGTGCGGGTCGTTGCGCACGAAGTCGGCCACCGCCACGTAGCTGTCGGCGTCGAGCCGGTCCTTGGTGAACGCCTCGCGGTTGAGCACCCCGACCATCTCCGGCCCCGGCGGGTCGAACTGCACGTCCCCGCCGATCAGCGCACACAGCTCGTTCCAGGCAAGCTGAAACGTGCCGCAGTAGAGTAGGCTTTTGTCCGGCTCGAGCGGCGTCTCGAGATGGGGCGTTACCACCGTGGCCGCGAGCTGCTCCGCATCGGCCGCCAGCAGTCCCACGTCGTCGAAGCCATCGTCGTGGCTCCGCAACGCCATCGGCACCGCCACGACCAACCCCGCCAGCACGGCCAGTAGCACGACCGCGATGAAAAAGCGTTTCACGGCTACTCTCCGCTTTCACGTCCTGCGGACCGCCGCAAGCGCAGGCCGACATCGCCAAGCGCTGCGGCGCGAACTGGGCCAGTCTGGAGTCGCAGGATGCCCTCTATTACATAGAGCTGCCGACGGGTGGGGATATTCCCGCGGGAAGACGGAGCAGGCTTATCTTGTCGGCATAGGAATAGGATCAGGCCAATGTTGCGCACTAAGAGGCTTGGCCGGGTCGCCGGTCGGGGAGGGCGCCCATCAGACTCATGGTCATGGGGCGGAGATCGCGGCGGAAGCGGTCGAGGACGAGTTCCAGGGCTTCGAGGGTGGCCGCACCCAAGAGATTGCTGTCGCCGATCTTGCGCTGACACTCCTCGCCGTTGGCCAGGACGAAGGTCCTGGTGCGGTGAGGCCGGATTGGGGAAAATGGTGGGTAGGAGGGTTGACCGGTACGCGCGGGGCGGAAAGGCAGGGGGGTCGGTGATGGCTTGGCACGGGGCCGCGATGGGGCTGATGGTTGCTTGGGCGGGGCTGGGCGCGGGCGTTGCCCGGGGCCAGGCGTTGGACCTGAAGACCATCGAGCTCTTGCAGGAGATGGCCGAGGCCGGGCCGGACTTCAAGGCCGAGCCGCTGCACGCGATGGGCGTACGCGGCGTGGGCGCGGTGCTCGACCGGCTGTTGCCCGACGCGGCCGGGGCCAAGCCGGACGGCGAGGCTCGCCGGAGCGTCGACCGGTTGATCGCGCAGCTCGGCGACCCGAGCTACCGGCGGCGCGAGGCGGCGACCGAGGCCCTGCTCGAGCTCGGGCCGGCGATCCGGCCCGTGGTGCTCGACGCGGTCGACAGCAATGACGCCGAAATCGGCTGGCGGGCGCGGCGGATCCTCCGCCAATGGCAGCGCCAGGGCCATGGCGGCGACCAGCGCATGATCGAGGCATTTGCCGTGTATCTCCGCGAGGTCGACGACCCGGCCTGCCTCGAGGAAATCGCGCGGCGCACGCTGGCGGCCATGAGCGGGCCGCCTGTGAGCGGGCCGCGGTGGAAGCTGCTCAACCAATGCCTGACGGCCGTCGGGCGCTCGGGCGACGACCGGCTGGTCGGCCGGCTGGGACCGCTGTTGGAGCACGACGATGAGCGCGTAGCCGTGCGCGTGGTCGAGATGATCGCGGCTGGGTCGGGCCCGGGGTATTTTCCGGAGCTGCTGCTCGATGCCATGCAAAGCGAGCGCACGCCGGTCGTGGCCGCGGCGGTCGAGGCGGCGGCGCTCTGCCAGGACGAGAAGCGCCGCGACGAGGTCGAGCGGCGACTGGTCGAGGTCTTCGAGCGGGGCGACGAGGGGCTGCGGTCGCTTTGCGCGCTGCCGCTGGCCCGGGACTTCGGCTACGGGCCGGCCGAGGAGCACCTGCTCGACGAGCTGCACCACGGGGATCCGAAGCGCCGAGACCGCGTGCTGCGGTGGATTGGCGACCCGGCCAACCTGGGCCGTCCGGCCTCGGACAGGCTGGTCGAGGCGCTCAAGCCGCTCTTGCAGCAGGGGGACTACGGCGTGCGGCGCGAGGCGTGCAAGGCGCTGGCCATGTACGGCGGCGAGAACGTGGTTCGTGCGCTGATCCCGCTCTTGGGCGACCCGAACGCGAGCTTTGCCAACCACGTGGCCTACCGGCTGGACCACCAGCGCGACAAGGCCATGCTCCGTCGTTTGCTCGCCGAGGCGGCCGAGGACCATCCGGACGAGAAGGTGCGGGCCAAGGCGGCGATGACGATCAAGATGCTCGACCGGCGGGCGAGGGAAGAGCGGTGAGGCGAGAAGATTGATTGGCAGGGAGATTTGTGGCAACAATACTGGGAGTAAGGTCGGGCTCGGATTGAAGGGAGGGTGTGGGGGTGAGATTGGTGCGGGGTTCAGTGTGGTTGGGGAGCCGCGGCTGGCGGGCGTGGATGGGCGCGGCGGTGGTCGGGGCGGTGTTGGCGATTGCGGCGGGGGCGCGGGGGCAGACGACCGACCCGGAGATGCTCTCGATCCTGGCCGACATGGTCAGCCAGCAGCACAGTTTCCGGCCCGAGCGCCTGCACGCCTTGGGGCTCGATGGGCTCCGTGCGGTGCTCGACGAGGTGTTGCCGGAGACGGCCGAGCCCACCGAATTGACCGCCAGCAGCGAGGAGATTGCGAAGCTGATCGAGCAGCTCGGCGACGCGAATTACCAGACCCGCCGGGCGGCGACCGAGAAGCTGGTGCGGCTGGGCCGGGCGGTCGAGCCGCAGCTCGTCGGGGCAGCTCGAAGCCCGGACCCTGAGATAAGCTGGCGTGCCCGGCGGGTCCTCCGCCACTGGGAGGAGCGCCAGACCGAGGACAAGTCGCGCTACCTGCCGGCGCTGGCGGTCTACGCGGCGGGGATCGACGACGAGCCCCGGCTCCGCGAGCTTCTGCGCCGGACGCAGTTGGCGTTGAAGTCGGAGCTGCGCGACTCGGGTCGGCAGCAGGTGCTGCGCCAGTGCATCGTTCCGCTGGCTCGGGCGGGAAAGGACGAGTACCTCGAGCCGTTTGTGCCGCTACTGAAGGACGCCGACGTGCAAGTGGCCGTGCTGGTGGTGGGGGCCGTGGGCGAGGGGGCGCGTGGAGCGCGTTTCCCGGACCTACTCGTCGATGCCCTGCGCTCCGACCGGCCCGAGGTGGCCACGGCGGCGGTCTACCAGGTTCGGGCGAGCACGGACGAGTCGCGTCGCGAGGAGATCGAGCCGCTGCTGCTGGAGACCTTCCGGCGCGGCAACGACGTGCTGAAGCTCCAGGCGGCGACGGTGCTGCTGCACAAGTACGACTCGACCGAGGCCCGGGACTATTTGCTTGTGAGGGCCGAGGGGGCCGACCGCAACGCGAGATACCAGGCGCTTTCCGCGCTGGCCGTAACGGACAACTCGGGCAAGAAGATCGACAAGCGGGTTCTGGAGGTACTGCGGCGGCAGATCCGCTCGAAGGAGAGCACCACGCGACGGCTGGCCGCCCGGGCCCTGGCCGGCTACCGCGGCGACGAGGTGCTGGCGAGCCTGGTCCCGCTGCTGGCCGACGAACAGCGGAGTACGGCGGCCTACGTGCGCCAGGTGCTGCTGGGGTATCCGGACAAGGAGGCCCTGCGCAAGGGGCTGAAGGCCGCTGCGGAAGACCCGGGGGGCGAGAAGCTTCGGGCCGCCGCCGCCGATCTGCTCGAGGCGCTGGGGAGTCAGTAGGCGGTCCTGACTGCCCCACGGGTGGCGTGGGGCACGACACGGCTACGGGGTAAAGCTCCGCCCGACCCGTTCGTAGTGCCCCGATTCATCGGGGCCACCCCGCCAACCCGTGCAAGAGACAGCATCAATGCGGTCACCCCGAACGCCTTGCGACGGGTTGAGCGAACGCCTACCCCGCGAATCTCGCCCCCCCAGAAAGTAGGCATAGCATCAGGGGGCCGAGGGGCGATCCGAGCGGGCCGCCGGCCCCATGCCCCCGGCCAGCGATGGAGCCGGGAGCCCCTGGCGCCCGCCGGAAAACCACCGGAGCGGCCTTGCGGGGGTTGCGTTTCTCGGGCTGAGGAGTCATTCTAGGTGCCGGAGTGCCTGAGTTCTTGCTCCCAAGTGCTTTACGGTTCCGGGATCGGCTGGTATCATTCGGGCGTCCGTGATAGGATGAAAAATGTGCGGTCAGGTGGCGGTCGAGGGCGCGGGATAGCCCGGGATTGAGACGCCCCCGCCGGTCGCCGACTGATCGCTGGGAACCAGGGACGCGAGCGACGGATCCCGGCTGGGAATGGTTGGAGGGGGACTTGCACGGGGCTCGCCGTACCGGCGTTCTCGGGTGGTGGTGCAGACCCGGCTCTTCTCACCAAACCGTTCGGAACAGGCTTTTCGCTGTCAGCGACATCGCGGCCTTTCAGAGGCCGACGCCGGCGTGGGCATGGCCAGAATCAAGGTCGACACATTTCTTGATCTGCTCCGGCGGAGCGGGCTGGTTGAAAAAGACCAGCTAGACCGCTTCCTCCGTGAGTTGAGGGAACAGGCCGGGGGCCCGGACCTGCCCGATACCGAAGTGGTCGCCAGCCGGCTGGTCGAGAGCGGCTTGGTCACGAGCTGGCAATGCGAGAAGCTCCTGGAGGGGCGACACAAGGGCTTCTTCCTGGGCAAGTACAAGCTGCTCGACCACTTGGGCACCGGCGGGATGAGCAGCGTCTACCTGGCCGAGCACGTGCTGATGCAGCGCCGCGTGGCCATCAAGGTGCTGCCCAAGCACCGCGTCGAGGACACGTCTTACCTGGCCCGCTTCCACCGCGAGGCCCAGGCCGCCGCCGCGCTGGACCACCGCAACATCGTGCGGGCCTACGACGTAGACAACGACGGGGCTATCCACTATCTGGTCATGGAATACGTGGAGGGGCGCGATCTGCAGCAGATGGTCAAGCAGGAGGGACCCCTGCCGTTCGAGAAGGCCGCCGAGTACATCCGCCAGGGCGCCGAGGGGCTGGCCCACGCCCACGCGGCCGGCTTGATCCACCGCGACGTCAAGCCGGCCAACCTGCTGGTCGACCGCAAGGACGTGGTGAAGGTGCTCGACCTGGGCCTGGCCCGGTTCACCGATGAAGAGACCGCTTCGCTGACGGTCGCGTACGACGAGAACGTGCTCGGCACGGCCGATTACCTGGCGCCGGAACAGGCGTTGGACAGTCACGGCGTGGACGGCCGGGCGGACGTCTACAGCCTGGGGTGTTCGCTGTACTTCGTGCTGACCGGGCATCCGCCGTTTCCCGAGGGCACGCTGCCGCAGCGCCTAATGATGCACCAGAAGCACCCGCCCCCGCCGATCCGCAACGACCGGCCCGACGTGCCCGAGAAGCTGGTCGAGATCTGCTTGAAAATGATGGCCAAGAAGCCGGCGGATCGCTACCAGAGCGTCGGGGAGGTGGCCGACGCCTTGGGCGACTGGCTGGCCAGCGTGGGCCACTCTCCGGACGACGGCGGCAGTTCCGGGTCGAAACGGGTGGTCTTGGCCGTGGGCGAACAGGCCGCCGGGGGAGGCGCCGGGTCGGGAATTCTCCGGGGGCCCTCGCGCGGGTCGGACCCTGGGCGCCCCCGCGACGCGGGCGAGGTCCGCCGGCCACAGGGCATGCCCCCCTTGCCGAAGAAGCCGCAAGCGGTACGGGATACCGTGTCGGGCTTCGAGCAGCCCACGGTCAAGGTACCCAACGGCTTCCCCGATCGCGGATTCTCCAGCGGCAAGTCCGATCCGAAACTGCCCAAGCCGCAGAAGAAGGAGCTGCTGGTCGCCCAGCCGCTCGACGAGTCGCCGCCCTCGCCCTTTGTTATCGACCCCGCCGATGACCCCTACGTCGCCCGGCTCAAGGCCCGCAACCCGAAGACCGAGGAGGAGATCCGGGCCTACCGCGCCCGGCGCAAGGACGATGTGCCGGTGTGGATCTGGCTGGTCATCGGGGGCGGGTTGCTGTTGGCCCTGTTGCTGCTGATCATCGCGTGGGCAACGGGGGCGCTGTGAAGAATGATGAAGGATGAAGGATGAAGTATGAATTCGGACGGTACGCCGCTCCACGGATTACGGCGTTGGAACCTACGGGCTTGCCACGACCACGGCATTCATCCTTCATCCTTCATAATTCATCCTTCCCTTGCCCCCCGCCGATCTGCAAACTCTCGACCGGCAGCACGGCGTTGAGACTCCCGCTGCGGAAGCCCTCCAGATCGAGCGAGACGTACTTGAACCCCAGCGACTTCAGGTGCTCGACCACCTCGCGGCGGAACGGCTCGTCGGCAAACCGGGCCAGTGCGTCGGCGCCGACTTCGATCCGTGCCACGTCGCCCCTGTGGTAGCGCACCCGAAGCGGCTCGAATCCCCGCTCGCGCAGGAACCGCTCCGACCCGTCGATCATTTGCAGGCGCTCGGGCGTGACCTCCTCGCCGTACGCGATGCGGCTGCTCAGGCAGGGCGTGGCCGGCTTGTTCCAGATCGGGATCGCCCAGTGCGCGGCCAGCGTGCGAAGCTCGTCCTTCGTCAGCCCGCACTCGGCCAGCGGGCTTTCGACCTTGCGGTCGCGCGCGGCGCGGATGCCGGGCCGGTGCTCGCCGTGGTCGTCCCGGTTGCTCCCGTCGGCCACCACGGCCACGTCGAGCCGCCGGGCAAGCTCCTCGACCCGCGTGAAAAGCTCGTTCTTGCAGTGGTAACAGCGGTCGGCCTGGTTGCGCTGGTACTCGGGGATCGACAGCTCGCCGGTCTCGATCACCTCGTGGCGGATGCCGATCTGCCGGGCCACGGCTCGGGCCTGGTCCAGCTCGCCGCGGGCGAGGCTCTGGCTGGTGCCGGTCACGGCCACCGCCCGGTCGCCCAGGGCGGTAGCCGCGGCCTTGGCCAGCACGGCGCTATCGAGCCCCCCGGAAAACGCCACGGCACAGCTCCCGTAGCTTTCGAGCAGACGCAGGAGCCGGTCGAGCTTCTCGGCAAGCTGGTTGGGCAGTTCGTTCATGGCACTGGACATTATAGGGCGGCGGGGGTCAGACGTTCAATTTTCATTTTTCGCAGCGAAAGCCCACTGCGAGCAACGGACGCGCTCCCACCGCGAAAAATGAAAATTGAACGACTGACCCAAGTCCCGCAAGAAACGCAAGCCGGGGCGACGCTCGCACGCCGCCCCGGCCGGGCTTTCGCCAGAGTCCTCCACCGCAATGCCGTGGCGGTGCTTCTTTGAGAGAGCCCGTGATCCTAAAGGGGGCGACCTGGACACCGGGTTGTGTGATCCGCTGCCTGACCCCGCTCGGGGGCCGGTCCGCGGCTATACACGCGGCCAGTGCCTTTCATTACAGGCGCCCAACGGGCATCGTATCGGCTCACCAAATAATCACACCGGCAACACGAACATGGTCGGGGACTGCCAGGCATCCTATCAGCTTCCCTCAGTCCGGGCAAGACGGGAAATGGTTCCCGCCCCCGAGACGAGGGGGGGCCGGGCTCATTTCCCGCCCGGTTGTGCCGGCTCGCCCGGTTCTCCGGCCCGGCGCCGGGGCCGACGGGGCGGGGCGAACCACAAAGTCACCAGCACGGCCGCTGCAAAGAGGCAGTAGCAGAGCGTGAAGACCCAGTCGGGCGGCGGGTCTTCCTCGACAAACACGACGTCGTGGGCCCAGCGCCCGATGAACGATCCCTCGTGGACCGTCTCCCCGGCCGCCGCCCGCAGATCGTCCTCCCAGGTGGTCAGCGGGCAGGTCACCCCGCCGAGCGCCTCAGCCGCCACCACGGCGATCGCCGCGAAATGGACCACCCGAAACCAGAAGCCCCGCACCCACCGCCACCTAAGCACGATCCCCAGCAGGATCAAGAGGAATCCCACGACCACGAACGCGATGTAGGCGAAGTGGACCACCACAACGAGGTCGGCGAGGAAGCGGTAGAGGTTCATGTCACCTCCTATGACCCGAAACGACGGCCGTTTATTCCTCGACCGGGAGAAGCCGACCGGCACTTGGCCGGTCTACGGCAGATACTGCACGATGAAGCAATCGGGCAGATGTTCCCGCAACTGCCCGACGCTTTCGTCGCTGGCATGTGTGCCTACTAGGCTCAGGAATTCCAGTCGCTTCAGCCCGGACAGATGGATCAGGCCGCTTCCGTTCAGGTCGGCTCCCAGCAAGTAGAGGCTTCGAAGATCCGTCAAGCCGCTTAGGTGCTTCAGGCCGTCGTCCGTGATGGCGGTTCCCGACAGGTGCAAGCTCTCCAAGCGACGCAATCCGCGCAAGTGCACGAGCCCGGCGTTCGTAACACGGGACGTGGCAAGGAAGAGTTCGCGGAGATGCGGAAGCTGTGCGAGGTGCGACAATCCGGCGTCGGTAACTTGCCCCGAGCATATCTCCAACGACTTCAGGTACGGAAGAGCACCGATCTCTTGCACCCTCTGCCTTAGCTGCTCGTCGTCCAACGAGGGTAATCCCAGAGAGACCTCCGTCACTCGATAGAACGCGCGGAGATTGCTCGCGCCGGCGAGTCTCCGCAACCAGACAGGCCCGCAGTACTCCACCGACCCATGAACCCAAGTATCAACGTTGTGTTCGGCATCGGGATACCATGCCAACTCCTTTTCTCGCTCGAGTTGAAGCCGATTGTGCTGATACCAGCCAAGAAGCCCCGCAATGAAGAGCGTCAGGAGCAGGATTTCCGCGAGACCGAATTGCCAAACGCGGTGGTGGCGGCGCCGCCGCCATTCGACCGCGGCGCCAAGCGCCGCGAGCACCGCCAGGACCGCCGCCGCGTCGAGCGCCAGGGTGGCCGGACGGAAATCGCACCCTTCGGCCGAGAACTGCCAGGCCTCCGCGGACAGCCAAGGGACCCCGGATTCAGGCCACTCAGGGGCGGAACCCTGGTAAACCGTCGAGCGGCGCAAATAGACGCCGGGCCAGCCGTGCTCAAAACGTCGCTGCTCGCCGAAGAATGCGCCGACGTTGACCGTTGCCATCTCTACCAAGTCGCCGGGCACCACGATCAGAACCAGCAGGCCGGCAGCCAGCAACAGGACGAGAAGCGTGGACAGGTGGAGCCGATACCAAGGCCGGCGGTTCTCGACGGGCTCGGCGGACGGCGATTCCGCGGACATCAGCCCTCCTTCCCCGCCTCGTACTCCTCGAAGGCGTCGGGCAGGAAGTCGACCAGGTCGCTGGCGATCATCGAGACCTCGCCGCGCTCGCTGGCGGCGAAGTCGCCGGCCAGGCCGTGCAGGTAGACGCCGAGCCGGGCGGCGTCGTAGGGGGAAATGCCCTGGCCCGCCAGCGCGGTGACCAGGCCCGTGAGCACGTCGCCCGAGCCGCCAGTGGCCATGCCGGCGTTGCCCGTGGTGTTCTTATAGCGGTGCGAGCCGTCGGTCACCAGCGTGCGGTGGCCCTTGAGCACGACGATGACGTTCGCCCGGGCGGCCAGCTCGACGGCGGCGTCTTCCTGCGCGTCGCGGGCGGACTTCGGGGAGACCTTCTCGCCGGTGAGCCGGGCAAACTCGCCCGGGTGCGGCGTGAGGATGCGGGCGGCGGCGTGGTCGCTGAGCACGTCGGGCTGCGTCGAGAGGGCGTTCAGCCCGTCGGCGTCGACCACCATCGGCTTGGCCACGTCGCGGTACAAGCGGCTGACCAGCTCGTCGAGGCCCTCCGATCGGCCCAGGCCCGGTCCCAGCGCGACCACGTCGGCCCACTCGGCCGACTCCGTGATCTTGGCCCAAGCCTCGGCCGCGATGCGCCCCTCGGCGTCGCCGGGCAGCGGCACGGTCATGTAGCTCGGCTCGAACGCGGCCACCACGTCCAAACACACCTCCGGCACGGCCAGCCGCACCAGCCCCGCCCCACCCCGCAAAGCCGCCATCCCGGTCATTACCACGGCGCCGCTCATCCCGCGGGAGCCGCCGACGATCAGGTCGAAGCCGAAGTGGCCCTTGTGCGAGTCGGGGTCGCGGGGGGGAAGGCGGGGGAGCGGATCGTTCATGGCGAAGAGATTGCCAATTGAGAATTGTCAATTGCAAATTGCAGATTGGATTCCGCGTTCGAGCCGGTTGATCGTTTATTGCCTCTTCTTGCTTTTTGCCGTTACGATGGATTGGCCGATGATGTTGCAGAGCTGTCTGGACTCGTCGATGACAGGGGCCATCCTTGCCCTGGGGAGCAGCCCGGCCATCACGATCAGGCGGAGCCAGTAACGAGACTCTCGCAACTCCTTAAGACTGATGCTCAGCTTGTGGACGAAATCCGCGCGGCTTTCGGCGGCGCGCCCTTCTTCGTAATTCGGCGCCGGCGAGGTGCCGCAGCGTACGAGTTGCCCGGCGACGTGTCGTCCCAATCGCGTGTCCGGCAGTGCATCAACCACCTTCCCGATCCGAGCAGCAAACCGGAGCAGCCGTTCCCACAACTGATCGGGCGTCATCCTACCCCTCCCCGTTCCCCCAATCTTCAATTTGCAATTTGCAATTGACAATTCTCAATCTGCAATACTCTTCCCACCCCCGCCCCGTGCCCGCGCCGCGTTCCTGGCAATCAGCCCCGCCACGTACCCGCCCTTGAAGCCAGCGTCGATGTTCACCACCGTGACGTTCGACGCGCAACTGTTGAGCATCCCCAACAGTGCGGCCACGCCGCCGAAGCTGGCGCCGTAGCCGACGCTGGTGGGCACCGCCACCACCGGGCAATCGACGTAGCCGCCCACCACGCTGGGCAGCGCGCCTTCCATGCCCGCGACCACCACCACGGCGTCGGCCCCGTCGAGCTGGTCGAGGTTCGCCCGAAGCCGGTGCGGGCCGGCCACCCCCACGTCTTGAACCAAGCGGACCTCGGCCCCGGTCCAGAGCACGGTCTCGCGGGCCTCCTCGGCCACGGGCAGGTCGCTGGTGCCGGCGGTCACCACCGTCACGCACCCGGTGTCGGCGCCCGCCTCGGGCTCGGCAGGCGTGCCTGCCAGTGGAATGCGAAACGTCTTGGCGATCGGGTTGTATCGCCCGTCGGGGAACTTGGGCGCAAGCTCGGCGGCCTGCTCGGGGGCCATGCGCGTGGCCAGCACGTCAACGCCGGAAGCCACCAGCGCGCCGAAGATCTTCTCGATCGCGGCCACGCTCTTGCCCTGGGCAAAGACCACCTCGGGGAAGCCGCAGCGGCGGTGCCGATCGAGGTCCACCTGGGCCTCGCCCAGGTCGGCGATCCTCGGCGGCTGCGCGCAGGCGACGAACTGCTCGACCGACAGCTCGCCGGCCAACAGGCGCCGGGCCAATTGTTCCAGATCGTGTGGGTTCATGCCTCTATGGTACCCAACGTGGGGCACGTTTCCAACGTGCCTGGAACCGAAGAAGCGCATCGGGATCGTGCCCCGCAAGTGACGACGCAGGTTGGAAACATGCCCCACGGCGGGCGAGAACCCGCGGGCAGGGACCTTGCACGCCGGGCGCCCCGCTGGTCCAATATGGGCTTTTGCACCCCGGAGAGGACGAACCATGGACCACCACGCCGCCCGCCGCGACAAGCTCCGCAGGGCCGTCAAGAAGACCGAGGCCGAGGCCCTGCTGGTCACCAATTTCACCAACGTCACGTATCTGACCGGCTTCACCGGCGACGACAGCTACCTGCTCGTGCGCCCGGACGGGGAGCTGATCCTGACCGACGGCCGGTACACCACCCAATTGGAGGAGGAGTGCCCCGGGCTGGAGCTCAGCGCCCGCCGGCCGGGCGTGCCGATGCTCGACGCGGTCGTTAAGGTGGTCAAGCGGGCGAAGATCCGGCGGCTGGGGATCGAGGCCGACTCGATGACCGTGGCCCTGCGCGACAAGATCGCCGAGAAGCTGCCCAAGCTGGAGCTGGTGCCGACCTCGGGTCTGGTCGAGGAGCTACGGGCGAAGAAGGACCGCTGGGAAGTCGCCCGGATTCGCGAGGCGGTGCGCGTGGCCGAGAGGGCGTTTGCGGTGGTCCGGGCGGCGTTGCGCCCGGAGATGACCGAGAAGTTCGTGGCCGACGAGTTGGAGCACCAGCTTCGGCTGTTCGGCGCCCGCAGCTCGAGCTTTCCGAACATCGTGGCGGTGGGCCCTCGCGCGGCGTTGCCCCATGCGGTGCCGGGCGAGCGAACGCTGGGCGAGAGCGAGCTGGTTTTGATCGACTGGGGGGCGGACGCCGGGCAATATAAGAGCGACTTGACGCGGGTTCTGGTGACCGGTAGAATCTCGCCCAAGTTTAGGCGATTTTACAAGATCGTGCTGGAGGCACAGACCCGGGCAATTGCCGCGATCCGGCCCGGCGTGGAGGCCCAAAAGGTGGACGAGGAGGCCCGCCGCGTGATTGCCGACGCGGGGTACGGACGCCGTTTCGGCCACGGTCTGGGACACGGCATCGGACTCGAGGTGCACGAAGCGCCGCGCCTGTCGGCGAAGAGCACCACGGTGCTCGAGCCGGGCATGGTCGTGACGGTGGAACCGGGGGTTTATTTTCCCGGGTGGGGCGGGATTCGCATCGAAGACGACGTGCTGGTCACGCGCGACGGGCACGAGGTGCTCACCCACGTCGGCAAGCAGCTCTCCGAGATCACCGTCGGGTAGGAAAAGGTGACAGGCACCTTTTGTGCGAAGCACCCGGAGGGCCGTTCCGGCAAGAGGTGCCTGTCACCTTTTCCGCACAACTGACCCGAACCTGGAGGCTTGGCATGGCCGGTTCCTCCGCCAACCAAGACGTCTTTGACGTGCGCAAGATCCGCCGGCTGGTCGAGCTCATGAAGGAGTACGACCTGAGCGAGATGGAGCTGAAGCAGGGGGAGGTGCAGATCCAGCTCCGGCGCGGCGAGGCCGCGGCGGCCATGCCCGCCCCGATTCCCGCGCCGGCCGCGCCTCCCGCCCCGGAGCCCACACCTGCGGCGCCGACGGCGGAGGCTGCGGGCGCAGATACGGCGCACTTCGTCGAGATCAAGAGCCCGATGGTAGGCACGTTTTACGCTGCTGCCGACCCCGACTCGCCGCCCTACGTGAAGGTCGGCGACCACGTCGGGCCGGATACCACGGTCTGCATTGTCGAGGCGATGAAGGTTTTCAACCAGATCCCGGCCGAGGTGGCCGGCAAGGTCGTGGCCGTGCTGGTCGACAACGGCGACCCGGTCGAGTTCGGCCAGCCGCTGTTTCGGGTCGATACGCGGGAGTGAGCACAGAGGGTAGCGGGCAGAAGACAGAGAGCAGAGGGCGGTGGGCACGGGGCAACTTCTCCTCGGATCACGGCGCTTGGCTGCTCTTGATAGCCGCGGGCGGAAGCCCGCGGGGCGTCGCAGCACAGCAAGCGCAGCCATCTCGCAGTAAAGCGTTACCCACGCATCGTTCACGGCAACCGATGTTCCGACGCATCCTGGTAGCGAATCGCGGTGAGATCGCCCAGAGGATCTTTCGCGCCTGCCGCGAGTTGGGCGTGGAGACCGTGGCGATCTTCAGCGAGGCCGACCGCGGGGCAGCCTACCTCGAGCTGGCCGACGAAGCCTACTGCGTGGGCCCGCCCAAGGCCGCCGAGAGCTACCTGAAGATCGACCGCGTGATCAGCGCCGCGGAGATCGGCAACGTGCAGGCGATCCACCCCGGCTACGGGTTCCTGGCCGAGAACGCGCACTTTGCCGACGTCTGCCGGAGCTGCCAGATCGAGTTCATCGGCCCGTCGACCGAGGCCATGACCCTGGTGGGCGACAAGAACGCCGCCCGGCGCGTCGCCGCCGAGGCCGAAGTGCCCACCGTGCCCGGCAGCGAAGACCTCGTGCGCAGCGAGGCGGAAGCGGTTCAGCTCGCCCACGAGATCGGCTTTCCGGTTCTGGTCAAGGCGGCGGCCGGGGGCGGGGGCCGGGGGATGCGCGTGGCGCTGAACGACCTCGCGCTTAAGAGCGCGTTGCAGCAGGCCCAGGCCGAAGCCGAGGCCGCTTTCGGCAGCCCCGACATCTACCTGGAGAAGTACGTCGAGCACCCTCGGCACGTCGAGGTCCAGGTGCTGGCCGACCTGCACGGCAGCGTGGTGCATCTCTGGGAGCGTGATTGCACCATGCAGCGCCGGCACCAGAAGCTGATCGAGGAGAGCCCCGCCCCCCGGCTCGAAGAGTCGACGCGCAACGCCATCTGTGAGGCGGCGGTCCGCCTGGTTCGGGCGGCCGAGTACACCAACGCGGGCACGGTCGAGTTCATCGTCGACCGCCCGGGCCACTTCTACTTTATCGAGCTGAATGCCCGCATCCAGGTCGAGCACCCCGTGACCGAGATGGTCACCGACGTGGACCTGATTAAGGCCCAGATCCGCGTCGCGGCCGGCGAGCCGCTCCCCTTCGCGCAGGAGGAGATCGGCCAGCGGGGCGCCGCGATCGAATGCCGGATCAACGCCGAGGACCCCGAGAAGAACTTTCGCCCCACGCCGGGGAGGATCAGCCGGTTCATGGCCCCGGGCGGGTTCGGGGTGCGCTTTGACAGCCACGTCCACGCCGGCTACGAGATTTCGCCCTATTACGACTCGATGATCGGCAAGCTGATCGTACACCAGCCGACCCGGGAGGAGGCCGTCGCCTGCATGAAGCGGGCCCTTTCGGAGCTTACGATCGAGGGCGTCTCGACCACAGCGCCTCTGCAACTGAAAATCCTCGACCACCCGGCCTTCAACGCCGGCGACGTCGATACCACCTTCATCGAACGGACCTGGCCGAGCTGACTGCGAGCGCGAACCTGCCGTACCACGGCGGGCAAGCCCGCCCGCTACACAACCCGGAACCCCCAGTCCCTAGCCCCCAGCCCCTCCCATGAGCAGCACCCTCTCCCGACCGCCGGTGTTGGAGTCGAACATCCACAAGGTGGCGATCCTCTTTGCCGGGGGACCGGCCCCGGCCGCCAACGCCGTGATCTCCACGGCGGCCTGCTCCTTCCTGCGCAACAACATCGAGGTGGTGGGCATCCTCTACGGCTACTCCGGCCTGATGCAGTTCAGCCCCGAGCGCCCCCTAGAGGAGGGCCGCGACTACATCAATGTCACCCACAAGTTCCTCAAGCGGACCCGCAACACCCAGGGGATCATGATCGGCACGGCCCGGGCCAACCCGGGCAAGGACATCTCGCACCCCGACCACTTCAAGGACCCCGAACGGACCAAGATGCTCAGGACGGTCTACGAGGCCCTGCGGTCGATCGGCGTCGACGCCCTGATCTCCATCGGCGGCGACGACACCCTGAAGACCGCCAACAAGTTCAAGCTCTTCCAGGAGCAGCTTTTCGAGGAGGCCCCCCGCATCCCCGTGGTCCACCTGCCCAAGACCATCGACAACGACTACATGGGCATCGACTTCACCTTCGGCTACTTCACGGCGGTGGAGTTTCTGGCCAACGAGATCCGCAACCTGCTGGCCGACGCCGAGGCCAACCGCAGCTACTTCGTCGCCGAGACCATGGGCCGCAGCGCCGGCTGGCTTCCCTACGGCGCGGCCATCGCCGGTGAGGCCAGCCTGGTCATAAGCGTCGAGGACATCACCGGGAAGTACGAAGCCAGCGAGGAGAACACCGATCCGAAGACCGGCAAACGCCGGATCCGCCGGGTCATGGACATCGAGGAGGTGGTCAAGCGGGTCGTGGCCCCCATGCGCGTGCGCGAGGAG
>Ga0180438_10003997_pt1 | contig 21676 bp, 9 predicted proteins | sample SS_ome_12_FD_132455 | JGI IMG/M metagenome (GOLD analysis project Ga0180438, IMG submission 132455) | Hypersaline lake sediment archaeal communities from the Salton Sea, California, USA - SS_3_D_2 metaG | ecosystem: Environmental > Aquatic > Non-marine Saline and Alkaline > Hypersaline >...
CACGCCGCATCCAGCGAGGGCGGCCGGCGCATGCTCGCGCGGGAGCACCGGCTGCGGGTCGGCACCGAGGGCATCGTCGGCTTTGTCACCGCACAGGGGCGGTCCCGCATCGCCCTCGACGTGGGGAAAGACGCCGTCTTCTTCGACAACCCCGACCTCCCCGACACCCGCTCCGAGATGGCTCTCCCGCTGCAGGCGCGAGGAGAGATCATTGGCGCCCTGGACGTGCAGAGCACCCAACCGGCCGCCTTCAGCCAGGAAGACGTCGCCGTATTGCAGACCCTGGCCGATCAGGTAGCTATGGCTATCAGCAACACCCGTCTCTTCCAGCAGGCCCAGGAGAGGCTGGAAGCAGAGCGGCGAGCTTACGGAGAAATCGTCCGAGAAGCGTGGGGAGAGGCGGTCCGTGCTCGACCTGACCTGGGCGTTCTCTCCAATGAACAGGGCATCTACCCGGTCGAAAATCCCTGGCAACCGGATATGGTGCGGGTCACCCAAACAGGGGAAATCGTTCGAGACAGTGGACCCACCGTAGTCCTGCCGGTCAAGATCCGCGACCACGTCGTAGGGGCTGTAAGACTCCGCAAGCCCGACGATGCCGATCAGTGGACGGACGAGGAGCTTGCCCTGACCCAGACGCTGACCGACCAGTTGAGCGTAGCCTTGGAGGGCGCCAGGCTCTACCAGGACGCCCAGCGCCGGGCCGCCCGTGAGCGACTGATCGGCGAAGTCACGGACCGGGTGCGAGAGACACTGGACATAGAAACCATCCTCAAGACCGGTGCCCGAGAAGTGCGCCAGGCCCTGGACCTGCCCGAAGTGGTGGTCCGGCTGGTCGCCCGGCCAGATACCGAACCCAGGAAAGCAGAAGAAAAACAGGACGGGGGGACCCGCACCGAGAGTGTCCCCCGAACTGGAGGCAGTTATGTCTGAGGAAACAAAAGCAACCACGCCGGCACCGCCCCCTGTGGAGGAAGAAAAGCAGAGCCGACGGACAACCGCTACACATAGCGACCAAGAACACCGCGCTGCGCTCGTTGGACGGGTGATACGCATTGGAACCGCCATCTCTGTCGGCACCATGGCGATCTATGTGTTCTTCTACCTCAGAACTGGAATATGGCAGACACTGGTTGATGGAGCAGGCCTCGTTCTCGGCCTCGTCTGCCTGGCGTTGGCATACTGGTCGGTCCACCGCGGGAAACTCGACGCCGCTGGATATTGGTTGCTGGCCACGCTCGTGATCTCCTACGGCATAAGCGAGCTGGCCTGGACGGACGAGACTCTGTACAACGCCGTGGGCGGCGTGCTGCTGATCTTCCTCGTCGGCAGAATCACCCTCCCGCGGAAATGGAAAACCTGGATCATCGCAGCCGGATTGTATCTGGGCCTCCTTTTCCTGATCAACCAGCTCCAACCATTGCCTCGCCACAACGCCGTTTCAGAATCAACGGGGGTATACTTCTTGGACCTGGGCATAACCGGCCTGCTGGTACTGGTAGCCCTCTGGCTGATCGGCCGGGCATTCCACGCCGGCACCATCCGCGTCCGTCTGGTCATCGCTTTTCTCGCGATAGCCCTGCTGCCCACAGTCGGCAACGGCGTTAGCGCAGTGCTTGTGGACTTGCAAAGTGACCAACAGCAAACCTTGGACAAGCTCAATCTGATAGCTGACATCAAAGAGTCCGAGATCAACTCCTGGGTACACACCCTACAAACCGAACTGACCACGGTGCTGAACGCTGAAGAAGTGAATGCACAGATACCCTTCCTGCTGCAGGAGGAAACCCCACCCCAACTGCGTGCAGCCATCCAGCAGAACGTGCGGGACCACCTCCGCCTGCTACTCGTACAGAACCAGCAGTTCGAAGAACTGATCCTGATGAACGTTCAGGGACAGGTAGTCGTATCCACCGACGACACACAAGAAGGTCGAAACCTCGGAGACACGGTGTACTTCCGCCAAGGCCTGGATAGCGACTATGTGCAGCCACCATCCTACTCTCCGGCCCTCGACGGGATGTCCATCGTATTGGCCCACCCGGTAGCTGACAATCAGGGACAAACGGTGGGTGTCCTGGCCGGTCGCGCTAGCCTGGCGACTCTTGATGAGATGACGAGTGGACGGACCGCATTGGGCCAGACTGGAGACGTCTACCTGGTTGGTCGAGACTACGGCCTTGTGACCCGGTCACACTTCGGTGAGGCGGGGACATACGCGCGAACCGAGGGGGCGGAAGCCGTCATAGAAAACCAGCGTGGCGGTTCCGGCCAGTACGACAACCCTCAGGGCCGGTCGGTGCTAGGAATCTACCGCTGGCTGCCGGAACTACAAGTTGCACTGCTTACCGAGCAAGACCAGACAGAAGCATTTCAAGATACATACTTGGCCCTGCGGTCCATAGGAGGCATCGCGATAGTCACCGTCGCAGTCGCTGCGCTCGTCTCGCTGTACATCACCCGCAGCATTGCCACCCCATTGGCCAGGCTGGCCGAAGCGGCTACCCAAGTAGCACGCGGCGACGTAGAACTGAGCGTGAAAGTGGAGCGTGAGGACGAAATCGGCGCATTGGCGCGAGCTTTCAACACCATGACCGCCCAATTGCGCGACCTGATCGGCAACCTGGAGCAACACGTGGCCGATCGTACCCACGAACTAGAGCAACGTTCCGTCTATCTGGAGGCATCAGCCGAGATCGGACGCGCCTCTTCCTCCATTCTGGACCAACAAGAACTAATGCCAAAGCTGGTCGAGCTGATCCACGATCGATTCGACCTGAGCTTCGTCGGCCTCTTCCTGTTGGACGCTGCCGGCGAGTGGGCCGAACTGCGGGCCAGCACCGGCGAACCCAGCACAGCCATGCCATCACACGGCCACCACCTCAGAATCCACACATCCTCAATCCGCCCTAATCCTGCGAATCCGTGTCCCACCCCCTCCCAGACAGGGGACGCACCGGAGCCGCCGGAGATAGGTGAGGCTCCCAGCATCAGGGAAATCGTCGCCTGGACCATCACCCATGCCCAATCGTACATCGCCCCAGACGCCACCCATCCCACGGCAATCCTACCCTTGCACGCGCGCGGCCACGTCCCCGAAACGGCCCAAGCCCCCGTTCCGGGGCCAGGTATCGGAACGATGCCAGGCATCGGAACGATGCCCGTTATCGGCGCCCTGGTCATCGAGAGCCATCAGCCCACTGCCTTCGATGCGACCACCATCGCTGCACTCCAGATCGTGGCCGACCAGGCGGCAGTCGCGCTGGACAACGCACGCCTGTTCACAGAAGCCCAGACCAGCTTGGCGGCAGCGCGCCGCGCCTACAGTGAATTGAGCCGCGAAGCGTGGGCCGAATACCTACGCACAAAGCCCGACCTGGGTTTTCGCAGCGACGAGCACACCGTCATGAACGCGGGCGATATCTGGCGCCCCGAGATGGAAGAGGCGTTAGAAACGGGAGAAACCACCCGTGAGGATGCTTCTGGCAGCCAGGCCAGACAACCACTAGCGGTGCCGATCCAAGTGCGTGGTAGCGTCATCGGCGTGCTCGACACGTACAAACCAGTCGAAGCTGGTGAGTGGACACAAGACGAAATCACTCTTCTCGAAACACTGGCCGACCGGCTGGGCATGGCGTTGGAAGGCGGTCGGCTCTATCAAGACGCGCAGCGGCGCGCTGCTCGCGAGCGGCTGACCCGTGAGATCACCGACAAGATGCGCCGTGCTACAGGCGTAGAGGGTATCGTGCAGACAGCAGTGGACGAGGTCTTCACCGTGCTTGGGGCCTCGCGCACCTTCGTGCGATTGGGAATCACCCCACCAGCACAGGAAGACGAAAACGTTGGCCAATAGAAATACCAATTCGAAAGCAAATAGCGATTCGAAAGCAAGAGGAAGACACAAGCGATGACCACGACTATTGCCGTCAGCAACCAAAAAGGAGGAGTGGCCAAGACCACTACCTGCCTATCGTTGGGCGCCTGTCTGGCTGAACTCAAACAAAGCGTCCTACTCATCGACCTGGACCCACAGGCCAACCTGACCGTTTCACTGGGATTCAAGCCCCAGAACATACGTCGGGCGGTGGACGAGGCACTTCTGGGAAACGCTTCGCTAGTGAGCGTCAGCCGCGAGAGCCCGGTGTGCGGTCTGGACATCGTTCCAGCAAACCGGATGCTGATTGTCCTCGACAAGATTCTTTATAAGCGGCCGGGCTATCAGTTTCATCTGAAGAAAGGCATGGATGCCATGGGGGAAGGGTTCTACGACTTCGTCATCATCGACTGCCCTCCCTCATTCGGAACACTGACCCTAAACGCACTTACAGCAGCCGATCTACTCATCATTCCCGTCCAATGCGACTACTACGCCGCTTACTCACTCCGCCACTTCGTAAAACTGGTGCAACAGGTGCGGGAGAAAACCAATCCCTGGCTTACATACAAGGTACTGGCGACTATGTACGATCGGCGCAACAAAATCTGCCAGATCATACTCAAACAAATGCGCCGAGCACTAGGCCAGGTTCTCTTCAAAAACATCATTGAAGTAGACACCAAGCTGCGGGAGAGCCCGGCCTTCGGCCAACCGATCACACTCTACGCACCCAAGACCCGTGGAACTCAACAGTACCGTGCCCTGGCCAAGGAGTTGATGAACAATGACGGACCAAGACCTTAGAAGCCAGGTCGAAAAACTGTTTTCCGACACCGGTCCTGAACCAGAGGCAGAGAAGCCCGAACTGCCGCTGGAGGAAGCGATCGTTGGGCTCCTTGCCGGCGAAACCGAACCGGATGCAACTGCAGCCGGGCGAATTCCCGTAGAAGCCCCACCGGTTGTCCCAGCCCAGCCCGAAGAACATAGAGAACCGGACGAAACCCCGTCGGAAAGCGCCCGATGGAGAGCTGCACCCCTGGCTAGCGCCCGTACCAGAATCCTCCGCACATTCCTGCACATCGCGACCACCGTCGGAGGAGCGCTCCTGATTCTGCTGCTGTTCCGCCTCATCTGGCACGAACCGATGCCCTGGCCTGGACTCTACTTCCTGTTCCTCGCCGCCTACGCAGCAATCATCCTTATCCCGTTCATCCAGTGGATGATCAACGCCTCTCTGAGAAGAACCCTCCGGGAGACGTACGCCAAGCACCGTGAAGCGACTCGAACGCAGGCCATTCTCAAGGAACGAGCGAAAGAACTGGCCTCAGCGAACGCTCCCTTGCAAAAGCGAGTGCTCCAGCTTGAGACCGCTCTCCACATCACCCAGAGTGTTACCTCACAACTCGGTGACCTCGACGAACTGCTGGAGCGAGCAGTCAATATAGTCAGCGAGCGCTTTGACTTCCATCACGTCAGCCTTTTCTTGACGGATGAATCTGAACAGTGGGCAGTACTGCGAGCAGCTACAGGCCAAACAGACGGTCATATGATCGTACGGGGCTATCGGGTCGAAGTAGACCATACCTCAACCGTCGGCTGGTGTATATCCAACGACCAGATCCGCACGGCCCCAACACCGGGCATCGCGTCCGGCCAGGGCCTGGTTGAAACCGACGCGATGCTGCCGGATTCACGCTCCGAAGTGGCACTGCCGATGCACGCGCGAAGCCGCGTCATCGGCGCCCTGAAAGTGGAAAGCACACAGCGCCCTCCATTTTCATATGAAGGAGAGCAACGCGGCTCATTCCCATATGAAGGAGAGCAACGCGGCTTTCTCTTCCCCCCAGAAGACGTCGCCATACTGCAGACGATAGCCGACCACATCGGAGTCGCCGTTGATCACACACAGACCTTTGCCAAACTCCGCGCCAGGATACGGGAGCTAGAAGCAGGCCCAGGACGCCACGCGCAGTTGCAGGGACTCTATTCCGGCGCCTCACGTGCAGCCCCAAGTTACGAACGCACTCGCCCAGGCGTCACACCGGTCGGCAATGGCGCGACACCCAACGAGAACGAGGCAGATCAAATCCGCCGTCCAACCGATGACAACGAGAGTGAGAATGAAACAGAAAATGAACCTGACGAACTCCGTTTAGCCATCGAGCGAGCAGTCATAGACCGACAGGCAGTCGTGCAATCAAACACTGGGGACGGAACCAGCCAGGCATGCTTCGTAGTACCCATAAGCCTGCGCGGTGAGGTGCTCGGCGCACTGGGGTTGCACGAGACCGAGAGGAAACGCCAATGGACCAACGACGAAATTGCCCTCGTCGAAGCCGTGGCCGACCAGATGGCACTGGCGATTGAGAACGCCCGCTTGCTGGAGGAAACGCAGCAGAGAGCAGAACAGGAGCAAGCGCTCAGCCAGATGACCGCCCGCTTCACCCGCTCGCTGGACGTAGATGCCTTGCTCCAGACTGCTGTGCGCGAACTCGGCCAACTGCTGCGAACAGACGAGATATCGGTCTACGTGGGGACTCCCCCTGAAACTCCCCCCGCGGATGGGATTGAGGAGACAGAGCAATGACACCCGAAACGACCGAGCCCCGTACTCTCTATCAATGGCGCGAGCAACTGCTGGAGACGTTGCTGCGCGGTATGCTCGTCGTAGGACTGTTCGCCCTTGTTGGAGGTGGAATCATCCCCGCCATCCAACTTCAACGCCCAGATCTGCTCGTCACATACCTGGCGGCGTATGCCGCCCTGGTCCTGGTCACGTTCGTGCGCAAGCTGGGCTTCCCACTGCGAGCCGCCGTACTACTCGTCCTCCTTTATGCCCTTGGAGCACTTGATTTCTCGGTGGCCGGATTGAGCGGCGATGGTCGGGTCCTTCTGTTCGCCTTCGTCGTTGTAACAACAACCCTCTTGAACCTCTCACGCGGCATCGTTGCGCTGACCTTGAGCCTTCTTACCATGGCCGCCGCGGCCTGGTTCCTCATCACAGGCCGGTGGGAGATCCCTATTGAGGTCCAGGCCAACTCCACCAGCACTGTCGACTGGATCAGTGGATCTGTTGTCTTCTTGTTGGTCAACGCTGGTGTGATCATCCCCATAGCACACCTCATTCGGAGCCTGAGCCACAGCCTGAACATCTCCCAGGAAGCCGTGGAGAAACTGGAGGAACAGCGTGGGCAACTCGAAGAACTTGTCAGGACCCGAACCTATGACCTGGAACATCGGTCCACACAGCTTCAGGCAGCGGCCGAGGTAGCCCGCGACGCTACAGCCACCCGCAACCTGGACAAACTGCTGAACCGGGCAGTCAATCTGATCCGGCAGCGATTTGGATTCTACCACGCCGGCATCTTTTTGGTCGATGAACCGGGAGAATACGCCGTCCTGCGGGCGGCCACCGGGGAGGCGGGTCGCCAAATGCTCGAGCAGGGACACCGGCTCGAAGTCGGCGAGGTCGGCATCGTGGGATACGTCACCGGCCGGGGTGAACCCCGCATCGCCCTGGACGTGGGTGCCGACGCCACCCACTTCGAAAACCCACTCCTGCCGGAGACCCGCTCCGAGATGGGCCTACCACTCCGGCTGGGCGAGCGAGTCATCGGCGCTCTGGACGTCCAGAGCCGGGACGAAGCGGCCTTTGATGAAGGTGACGTGGCCGTCTTGCAGACCATGGCCGACCAATTGGCAGTAGCCATAGAGAACGCCCGCCTCCTCCACGAGATGGAACAGACCGTGCGTGAACTGGAGGCAGCTTATGGACGCCACACACGGGAGTCGTGGTACCCTGTCTCCCACACCGCCGGGCGGCCATACGGGTACCGCTATCGGCGGATAGGCGTTGAGCCGGCGATCGAACCGCCTGCCGAAGCACGCCAGGCGTGGACACGTGGCCACACCGTGACCAAAACCATCCAATCCAGCGCGGATAGTGATGGACGGCAAGGCATAGACGCTGTCGCTGTTCCCATCAAAATCAGGGGACAGGTGATCGGGGTGTTCGACGTTCGATCTGCTGCTGAAACCATCCCCCCAGAGGCAATCTCACTGGCTGAGAAAGTAGCCGACCGTCTGGCGCTGGCGTTGGAGAACGCCCGGCTGCTGCAAGAAACGCAGCGCAGGGCCGAGCGAGAGCAACTCCTCAGCCAAATGACCGCTCGTTTCACCCGTTCGCTCGACCTTGACGCCGTACTGCAAGCCGCCGTACGCGAACTGGGCAGCCTGCCCAACGTGGCCGAGGTATCCGTCCATATGGCCCCTTCCCAACCACCTTCCCAAACCAGCGTGGATCAGGCGGAAGCACACTTCGTCCAGGCACAGGGGCAAACCCCCAGCGAAGTAGAGCGTCCAATGACAGCCAACCCAAACACAGCCGAAGCCGAGACACAAGCCTCCAGCGAACTGGGGGGTAACGAACGTGCTCCCATCGAGTGACAGAGGGAACGATTATGCTTACCTGGATCAAAAAACGGATCGCTGCACCGGTCTTTGAGAACAACGAGGACAAGACGCTCACCGCCAAGCTGGTCAACTCCATTTTGTGGACGCTATTCGTGGTAAGCGTCGTGGTGCCTCCAATTCTGGCTTTCATCACGCCCTACGGTGCGACTGCGACACAGTTGGCAGGCGCAGTCACAGCCATCTCGACCCTGGGTATGTTCTACCTTCTGCGTCGTGGCCACGTGCGGGCTGTCGGTACGCTGCTGTCATCCCTGCTCTTGGTCGTCACCACCATCGCAATCTATACGTTCGGCGGCATACGCAACACCGCCGTCACAGGCTACTTCATGGTCATCATCTTCGCTGGACTGCTGCTGGGTGGACGCAGTGCACTCGTCTTTGGTCTACTGAGCATGCTGGCCGCATTTGCCGTCTTCTACGCCGAACTTACGGGCGCCCTCACCTTCCCCATCCGTGCTTCGGCTGGAGTCAACGATTGGATCGTCCTGATCACTGTCTTCAGCCTGATGGCTCTGCTCCTGCGCTTTGCCCTCCGCAGCATCGACGCCGGCCTGGGTCGTGCCCGCCGCAGCGCCCAGGCCCTGGCCGAGAGCAACCGCGAACTGGCAGCCAGCCGTGACGCGCTCCAGGCCCAGACCAAGAAACTGGAGCGCCGGTCCATTCAGCTCCAGGCGGCGGCGGAGATCGCCCGCGACACCACTGCTACCCGGGAACTCGATCCCCTCTTGAACCGCGCCGTCAACCTGATCCGGGATCGCTTCGGATTCTACCACGCCGGTATCTTCCTGGTCGACGAAGCAGGCGAATACGCTGTGCTGCGGGCAGCCACCGGGGAGGCCGGTCGCCAGATGCTCAGGCGAGGCCACAGGCTGAGGGTGGGACACGTCGGCATCGTTGGCTACGTCACCGGCCACGGCAAGCCCCGCATCGCCCTGGACGTAGGCGCCGACGCGGTCCACTTCGAAAATCCACTCCTGCCCGAGACCCGCTCCGAAATGGCGCTGCCGCTCCGTATTGGCGAGCGAATCATCGGCGCCCTCGACGTGCAGAGTCAACAAGCAGCCGCCTTCGACGAAGACGACGTGGCTACCTTACAGACCATGGCCGACCAATTGGCAGTAGCCATCGAAAACGCCCACCTACTCAACGAGATGCAACAAACCGTGCGGGAACTGCAGATGGCCTCCGGCCGCTACACCGAGGAATCGTGGCGCGCCGCCATTCGCAGCTATGGACGGCCGCGAGGGTATCGCTACCAGAAGCTGGGCATTGAGCCAGTCACCCAGCAATCCCCGCAAGCCGATCAAGCGTGGCAACAGGGTCGACCCGTCGTCACCACCATCCAGCCCGAGGCACAACAGGCCGCACCGGATGTCACCACGAGCGTAGCTATGCCGGTAAGATTGCGAGGCCAGGTGTTAGGCGTACTTGACCTACGCATCGAAGAAGAATCCGCCTCACCCGAGATGGTCTCACTGGTTGAGGAGATCGCTGATCGCCTGGCGCTGGCCCTGGAGAACGCCCGCCTGCTGGAAGAGACCCAGCAGCGCGCCGAGCAGGAACGCATAATCGGCAGAATCACCGCCCAGGTCCGCTCCTCGATGGACCCGGAGACCATCCTGCGAACAGCAGTCCGAGAGCTAGGCAGGGCACTGGGCAGCGATCGGGCATTCGTACGCCTGGGCGACCACGGCACGCGCACAGATAATGACGGAGACAGCAGGTCGGACGTGCTGTCCGACCACGGCCCACGGGAGTAGACACGCAATGGCTAAGACCGACGATATGCCAAAGACCAAAGCGGAACTGATCGATGAGCTGCAGCGGCTACGACAACAAGTTGCCGTACTGCAGGAATCCGCAGACCAACGCGATCATACCGCGCAGACGTCGCGGCAGACCGCGGAGACACCACACGATCCCCAGGTCGCGGGCCGCCCATTGTTCGACAGTATATTGCTACGCACCCTGATGGACAGCACCTCAGACTACATCTTCTTCAAAGATAGACAATCGCGCATCATCAGAACCAATCGGCCCCACGCCCAGTTGCTGGGTATCACCGATCCAAAGGAAGCCATCGGCAAAACCGACTTTGACTTCTTCCCTGAACAAGACGCGCAGAGATTCTACGAAGAAGAACAGAGAATCATGGAGTCTGGGCAGCCCGTAATTGCCAGAGAGTGGCCGATTCCCGGAAAGGAGGGCCAGACCGTCTGGGTCTCAGAAAGCAAGATTCCCTTTACCGACGAAACCGGGAACGTGACCGGGCTCGTAGGCATCGCCAGAGACATCACCGATCGTAAGCAAACCGCGGAAGCTCTGCGTCAGGCACACGCGGAACTAGAACAATACACAGCCAGCCTGGAGCGGCAGACGACACAACTCCGGCTTGCATCCGAGATCGCCAGCAACGCGGCCGCCATCCGCGAAGTATCTCATCTCCTTGAGGAGACGGTACACCTGGTCTCCAACAGATTCGGATTCTACCACGCCGGCATCTTCCTGATCGACGAACAAGACGAATACGCCGTCCTACGGGCCGCTTCATCCGAAAACGGACGCCGCATGCTGGAGAGAGGCCACAAAGTGCAGGTCGGTGGGGACGGAATCCTCGGTCACGTCGCAGCTACAGCCGAACCCCGAATTGCTGCCCCTGGCCGCAGCCCCCACCCCCTTCCCAATCCATCTGAAGCCTCCAAACCCGTCTCCCTCCCAGACACACGCTCCCAGGCAGTGCTTCCCCTAAACGTGCGCGGGCGAACCATCGGCCTGCTGGACGTCCAGTCCACCGACGAAACCGCCATATCCGAGGACAGCCTGGTGCCACTGCGGACGTTGGCTGACCAGTTGGCCATCGCCATAGACAACGCCCGCCTGGCAGAGCGCGCGGAGGCTCAACTGCACGAACTCGGCCTGCTCTACGGAGAATACAGCACCGCCGCCTGGGCACAGCTAGCATCACCCGACCGCGCGGCAGGCTACATCTACGACCAGGTGGACGTGGTGCCAGCCGCTGAGCTATCGGCTCCAGCCCTTGATCTGGCACAGGAGCGCGGCCAGACAGTCGCGCTCGCAGCACCCGACGCACCCCACAATATGATGGCCACACCGCTCAGACTGCGCCAACAGATCATTGGAGCATTGGGCATCCAGGAGACCGAAAAAGCGCGCGAATGGTCGCCCCACGAAATCGCCCTCATCGAAGCAGTGAGCGAACAGGTCGCCTTGGCACTGGAAAGCGCCCGACTCTTCGCCGAGACTCAGAAATCTGCCCAGACGATGCAGGCCCTGTACGAGACCAGCCGAGTCCTCTCCTCTGCGCTCGACGAAGACACACTCATACGCGCCATCCTCGAAGCCGTCTACCGCACCCTCGACTGCGAACACGCCATCATCTCAACCGTCGACTCGAGTACCAAGACCATCGGTATTCGCCACGGCATCTGGCAGGGGCAATTTGACGTTTTTCCGAAGTGGATTCAGACTGCCCAATACCCCCTCGATCATCCCGATATCCTGGCCGATATCTACCGCACCGGCCGCACCGAGACCATCGAGATGTGGGATCCGCGTTTCAACCGCGAAATCTGGGACGAATTTGGCCACGAAAGACTTCTGCGCATCTTCATGCCCATCAAAATGCGCGATCGCGTCTTGGGTGTCGTCGAAGTGGCATACGACAAACGAGATAAGCACCAGGTAGGGGACGACGAAGTACACATGCTGGAGGCCTTCATGGATCAGGCAGCCGTGGCACTGGAGAATACCCGCTTGTTTGAGCAAGCTCAACAACGAGCCCAGCGAGAACACCAGACCTATGAGATCACGGCCAAAATCCGTCGCGCTCCCGACATCGTGAGCATGCTACAGACCGCCGTCGATGAACTGGGCCAGGCCCTCCACACGGACCGGACTCTCATTCGTCTGAAAGCCAAGCCCCCTGAAGAGCAGTCGGATTTGCCATCCGACAGTAGGTCGGATTTGCTATCCGACAGTAGGTCGGATTTGCTATCCGATCAAGATGGAGAGAATCAGGAACAATGAGAAAACTGCTCACAATCCTAACAGTCAACGAGACCGACCGGCCACGGGTCGAGCGTCTACTACACCCACTGCTGACCGGGAGCACTGCGGCGATGCTGATTATGGTCCTTGGAGCAGCCCTGACACTCATCCTTGGACCCATTGAATCCGCCGCCGCATACCACTGGGTACTTCTTGGCTTAACACTTCTCTTCTTCGCCGCCACGTTGGGCCTGCACCGGCTGAGCCATCGACTCCCCATCAGCCAAACGATCAATCTGCTGTTGGTTGGAATCACGCTCTACATCACCCTCGTTGCACCGCCCGGCTCCCTGGAAGCTGGACCAGTCCTAATCCTGTACGTCCTGCCCGTCACCATCGCCGCCCTATTGCTCACCCCAGACGCAGGCCTGATCTGGGCAGCCATCGCCGCGTTGGCTGTATTCATCCGTACGTCGCTGCTAACGATCATCTCCGCTGCGACCGACCTTCCTGATCCGACGATCCTGATCGCGGGCATCCTTTTCCTCTTCCTACAGGCCGCGCTCCATCGCTTTGCCGCCCGATCCTTCTTCCATACGCAGCATGCTCTGCGACAGCAAATCAACCAGATCCAGACCGGCGTTGAAATCGGCCACATGGTCACAGCCGCCGTGGACCCATCCGCCATCACACACAGCGCCGTCCAGATGATCCACAGCGCATTCGGCTATTACCACGTTGGACTCTTCACACTCGACCCGGAGGGTGAGGTTGCCGTGCTCGTCGATGCAGCAGGCGAAGCCGCCGCCGGCCTAAAGGAGAAGGGATTTCCGGTCCCTGTGAACAGCATGGCAGCCGTAGCCGTCGCCATCCGTCAGAAATGCCGTCGAACCATCCTTACCTGGAGAGAGGACAGAGGCCCCGGCGGACGTCCCATCCAATTCACATACGATCGCCTACCCAGCCGCGCCGAACTTGTGATCCCCCTCCAGGTAGGAGACCAGGTCTTGGGAGCACTCGACATCCACAGCCTCACTCTCGATCCCTTTCCCGAGGAAGATATTCACGTCCTCGAAGGACTCGCTGGCAACATCGCCAATGCCCTGGCCAGCGCCCACCTCCTCGATGATATCCAAAGACGTCACCACGAGCTGGCCCAGGTCCATGACCAGACCGAGCGCCGCGCTCGCTACCTGGAAACCACTGCCGAGATGGCACGCACAATCAGCTCAATCCAGGATCCGCAGGAATTGCCGGACAAAGCCGTCCACCTGATCGGCGCTGGCCTCGATCTCTACCACACCGCCATCTTCCTCGTAGATACCACCAGAGAATGGGCAGTTCTCGCCGCAGCCAGCAGCGAAGGAGGAAAACAAATGCTCGCCCGCGGCCACAAGCTGCGCGTAGGCGAGCAAGGCATCGTCGGATGGGTAGCTCGCGCCGGCCAGCCCCACATCGCCTCACCCGTCCACCAAGACGCCCGCTACATACCCAACCCCGACCTGCCGCACACCCGCTCCGAGATCGCCCTTCCTCTAAAAATCGCCAATCGCGTCGTCGGAGCATTGGACGTCCAGAGCACACAAGAGGCCGCATTCAGCGAGGAGGACGTCACCGTCCTCCAAACTATGGCAGATCTCATCGTCATCGCCATCGAGAACGCCCGCCTCTTCCAGGAGACCCAACAAGCCCTGCAGGAAGTGCAGGCCGCGCAGCGCCAATACATAGCCCAAGAATGGGAGCGCCTATCTTTGGAGCGAGAGGACCTATACGCCGAGTACTGCAGCCTTGGCATCCCATCCCTTCTAGAGCGCCATTCCGATGGCGCCCATTCTGATGGCGCCCCATCCCTAGACACAGCCTGGACGCCGGAGATGGAAATGGCCTGGTCCCAGGAGGCCCCCGTCCTTCTCCCGGACCTCACCTCTGAAAATACCGGAGAAGATGCAGGAAACGGCGCCCACAAAACCCAACACCCGAACCAGATCACCCCATCCACCCTGTCCGCTCGCTCCTCCCTGGCCGTCCCCATCCGCCTCCGTGGCGAAGTCATCGGCGTCCTCGACCTGCAAGAGACCGACGCCCCACGCTTCTGGACCAACGAAGAGGTCGCCATGGTCACCTCCGTCACTGATCAATTGGGCCTCGCCCTGGAGAACGCCCGTCTGATCGAAGAAACCCGCATGCGCGCTGAACAACTCGCAGTCCTGAACCAACTCGGCCAGGCCCTCACTGCCCAACTCACCGTCGAAGGAGTCCTCGACCAGACCTATCGCGGGGCATCCCGCCTGCTGGACACCACCAACTTCTACATCGCCCTCTACGACCCTGAGTCCCAAAGCGTGTCATTTCCCAAAGCCATAGAGGATGGACAAGCCGTCGAGTGGCCGGTGCGCCAGGTGGGAGACGCTGCCGACGGCCTCACGGAGTACATCATCCGCAACCGGCAGCCACTGCTCCTCCGAGACCACCTGCCTCAACACCTGGAGGAACTGGGCATCCAGGCCATCGGCCGCCCCGCCCGCTCCTGGATGGGCGTACCTCTCGTCATCGGCGATCGCGTCCTGGGGGTGATGGCCGTGCAAAGCCATACCACACCCGCGGCGTACGACCAACAAGACCACAACCTGCTCCGGGCCATCGCCACCCAGGCCGCTATTGCCCTGCAGAACGCCATCCTCTACGAGCAGGCCCAGCGTCGCGCCTGGCGCGAAAGAGTAGCCCGCGAGATCGGCGCCAAAGTCACCGGCTCAGTAGACATAGAAAGAATCCTCAAGACGACCGCTCGCGAACTCAGCCAGGCGCTGGGAGCAACCCATGCCGTCATCCATATGGGTACGAAAGGAGAAGTCACCGACGACCAAGTGTCCGACGCGTCCCCATCCACGTAGGTCGGATTTGCTATCCGACGAGTAGGTCGGATTCGCCATCCGACGTCACATTCGCTATCCAACGAGTTACTATGCTAACCTTTGCTTCTGTGCTAAAATCCATACCGAGTACCACACCTTCCCGTATGAAGGGAAGCAACGCGACTCCCGCGGTCCTTCGGGCAGGCCTGTCGAATGGGACCGGAGTGAGGGCATATCAAACACCACACCATAATCATAAGGAGGGTCACAGATGAACACCGGCAAAGATAGCATCACCAACGCCAGCGTACCCAATGCAGGACGCATCTACGACTACATGCTAGGCGGACACCACAACTTCGAGATAGACCGAAAGGCGGCAGAACAGTTGCTCAAAATCGTACCATTTCTAAGCAAGGCCATGCGCATGCAGCGCTGGTGCTTGCAGGACCTGGCCAAGGAACTCACCATCCAACGCGAATTTGAAGCCATCATCGACTTCGGATCCGGCCTCCCGACCCAGGACCACATACACGCCATTGCCCCAGCGGGCACCACCGTCATCTATTGCGACTACGACCCCGTCGTCGTCGAGTACGCACGTGAAATACTCGGCGACACACCCAACGTCCACTTCTTCCAGGCCGACGCCCGCCAGCCTGAAGAACTACTCAACCGGCCCAAAGTGCAAGACATCCTGGGGGACAACCGCGACGTAGCCTTCGTCTACTGGGGCGTCGCCCTCTTCATGACAGACGACGAAGTAGCCCACGCCGCCCGCACCCTCTACGACTGGTCTGGAAACAAGAGCTGCTGGGCCTTCAACGCCCAGGGAGCGGACGCCAACGTCGATTCAGAAGATCCCGAAGCCGCCCGGGGGCTCGACATCTACAAGCAATCAGGTGCACCCGTCTACATCCGTTCCCTGGAGAAATACAGCCAACTGATCCAACCCTGGAAACCGGACGAACAGGGCTTTGTCTCATTCCTGGACTGGCACAAGATCGACCAATCAGAAATGACCGACGAAGACCGCCGCGTCTACGGCAACACCGGCGGCGGATACGGCGCGTACCTGATCAAATAAAATGAAGACAGGACGCAGCACGCACCTACGAGGACGAAAATGGCCATATCGGGAGACACATCCAAACGCTTACACCAGCAACTGATCGCGCACCGGGACGACCTCACCGAGCAGTTCCTACAAGTCCTGCGCGAGACCTTGTTCACCAGCCGTGCCTACGTTCGCCCCGCCGACCTGACACACATCGCCACCGACGAGGTTGACGCCTGGTTTCAATACCTCCGCCAACCGGACACGGGCCATCCGCGGCCCGCCGCCACTGGTAGAGCCAGGGGGGCCCACCTGTGCCGGACAGGACTGGGAGAACAGGCCATTTTCGGGATGGGCCGCGTGCTGCGTCTCTTCTGCCACACCCACCTGGACCACCAACTTTTCCGGCCTGGCCTCGAAACCGCCGAAACCTACCACAGCGCCTTAGGTCAAGGCTTCATCCGCGAGCGCGAAACCATCACCCTCGAAGAACAAGAGCGCATCCGCACCGCACTCCAAAAGACCATCAACCAATATACCCTTCAGATGGAAGTAGCTGCCGAGGTCGCGCGCGCTGCCACCTCCATACCCGACCTCAATCAACTCCTCACCACCTCCGTCAACCTCATCCAGGCCCGCTTCGACTTCTACTACGTCGGTATCTTCCTGGTCGATCAGTACGGAGAGTGGGCCATACTGCGCGCCGCCACCGGAGAACCTGGCACTCAGATGCTCCAACAGGGGCACAAACTCAGAGTCGGCGGCCAATCCATGATCGGCTGGAGCGTCGCCCACGGCCAATCCCGCATCGCCCTCGACGTAGGTAAAGAGCCAGTCCGCTTCGACAACCCCCTCCTCCCTGACACCCGCTCAGAAATGGCACTTCCTCTCATCGCGCGTGCCCCGGACACTGGGACAATGCGCGCCACCGAAGCGGTGGCGGGCACAGCCCTAGCCACTGCTCCAGTGGCCGTCATCGGAGCCATGACCGTCCAAAGCCGTCTCGCCGGCGCCTTCACCGAACAAGACTTGGCCATCCTACAGATCATCACCGGCCAACTGGCCAACGCCATCCAAAATGCCCGCCTGCTCGCCCAGGCACAGGCCCAAATGGAGCAACTCGAAACCATCCAAAACCGATCCTGGACCAGACAATCACTTCAAACCCTGTCCGGGTACACCTATGAACTCAGCACCGACACCTTCACACCCATCGACTCCTCCTCACCCCTTGATATCCCTGGTTCCTCATATTCATTCTCATATGAAGGGAAGCAGCGCGACTCATACTATCCCTCCCCTTCCCCCGACCCATTGCCGTCCGGTGATCCGCATCAACCCCTCGCCGCGCCCATCACCCTCCTCGGCCAGGAAATCGGCACCCTGGACCTGTACGACCTGGCACAACCCAGAGACTGGTTGGACGACGAAATTGCCTTGACCGAGACGGTCCTATCCCAGGCCGCTATGGCCGTTGAGAATGCCCGCCTTTTCCAAGAAACCCAACGCCGCGCTACCCAGTTGGCCACCGCCGCCGAAGTCGCCCGCGACGCCACCGCCATCCTCGACGTCGACCGCCTGCTCAACCAGGCCATGCACCTCATATCCGATCAATTTGACTACTACCACGCCAGCGTCTTCCTCCTCGATGAGCAGGACCAATACGCCGTCCTTCAGGCCGCCGCCTCCCAGGGCGAACACCCCGTGCTCGAACCGGGCTACAAACTGCCCATCGACGACACCAGCATCGTCGGCTACGTCGCCAGCACCGGCCAACCCCGCATCACCTCGGACGTCCACCGCGACGCCGTACACTTCGCCCATCCCGACCTCCCCGACACCCGCTCCGAGATGGCACTCCCACTCAGAGTCCAGGACCGCGTCATCGGCGTCCTGGACGTCCAGGCCACCCACGACGCCGCCTTCTCACAGGACGACGTCGCTGTCTTGCAGACCATGGCCGACCAATTGGCCACTGCCATCGCCAACGCGCGCGCATACGAACAGCTCCAAGAAACCGCCGAACAGCTCAAGGAAGTCGACCGCCTCAAGAGTCAATTTCTCGCCAACATGTCCCACGAACTCCGCACCCCCCTTAACTCCATCATCGGATTCTCCCGCGTCATCCTCAAAGGCATCGACGGCCCCCTCACCGACCTTCAGCGCACCGACCTCCAGGCCGTCTATGACGGAGGCCAACACCTCCTCGGGCTCATCAATGACATCCTCGATATCTCCAAGATTGAAGCCGGCAAAATGGAGCTCACCTTCGAGAACGTTGACCTCCGCGACATCGTCAAAGGTGTCATGTCCACCGCCATCGCCCTTGTCAAGGACAAGCCCGTCGAACTGCAGCAGGAACTCCCGCCCGACCTGCCCACCATCCGCGGCGACGCCCGCCGTATCCGCCAGGTCCTTCTCAACCTCGTCTCCAACGCATCCAAATTCACAGAGGAAGGCTACATCCGCGTCGAAATCGACCCCCACCCCACCGAAATCATCATCTCCGTCGCTGATAGTGGCGTCGGCATCCCCCCCGACAAAATGGACATGATCTTCGAACCCTTCACCCAGGCCGACGCCTCCACCACCCGCCGCGTCGGCGGCACCGGCCTTGGTCTCTCCATCAGCAAACGCTTTGCCGAGATCCACGGCGGCCGTATCTGGGTCGAGAGCGAACTTGACGTCGGCAGCACCTTCTACGTCGCATTCCCGATCCAGACCCCGGACCAGCAACTGGAGGCCGCCGAGATCGCGTCATCCGATTCGGGGGCACAGGATACCAAGAAGACCATCCTCTGCGTGGACGACAACGATGGCGTCATCACCCTCTACCGTCGCTATCTCAGCAAAAAAGGCTATCAAGTCGTCGGCCTCACCAGCAGCGCCGACGTCATCGAAAAAGCAGTCGAACTTGAACCCTTCGCCATCACCCTCGACGTCATGATGCCCGGCAAAGACGGCTGGCAGATTATCCAGGAACTAAAAGCCAACTCCAACACCCGCCGCATCCCTGTCATTATGTGCACCATCGTGTGCGAAAAAGAATACGGCCTCAGCCTCGGTGCCTCCGACTACCTCATCAAACCCATCCTTGAAGAAGAACTCGTCGCCGCCCTCCAGCGCCTCGACCTGAGCGAAAATGATCACCTTGTCCTCGTCGTCGACGACCAGGCCCACAACCGCAACCTCCTCCGCCGCATGATCGAAAGCCAACGAGGCTACACCGTCGCCGAGGCCAACGGAGGACAAGAAGCCATCACCCTCATCCGTCAATTGCAGCCCGACGTCATCATCCTCGACCTAATGATGCCCGACGTAGACGGCTTCGCCGTCCTCGAATCGGTCAAATCCGATAAAAAAACCCGCTCTATACCCATCATCGTCGTCACCGCCAAGGACCTGACACAGCAAGAACGCGACGTCCTGAACCACGGCGTGGAAGCCCTGCTGCAAAAAGGCCTCTTCGAACAACAAGAACTCCTGGCCGACGTCGCCGCCGCACTCGAACGCATATGATCCGCCATGCTGACTCAAACCGTCCCGATCCGTGCTATGCTGCCAATCCTTGTTCTCTGATTCTAAACATTCTCTCATACTCCTGGTACAATACATGCACACAACCGTGCTACCATGTGCCCTAGAATGACCCATCGCAACCACCTGTAGGTCGGATTTGCTGTCCGACACACAAGATCGGACTGCTATCCGGCAATCCAAGAAATACAAATGAACAAACCAACCCAACACCACACGTTCACACACCAAGTCTGGCTCGAATGCGCCGCCTGCGGCCACCGCACCCCCTTCCTTCGCCCACTCAAAACCTGCCAGCACTGTGGCGCCGAATGGCTCGACGCCCGTTACGACTACGACACCATCCGGCAACAATGGCCTCACGCCCTTCGTGACCGCCCCTTCACCATGTGGCGCTACCAGGAACTCCTCCCCCTCCGCGACGCCGCCCACCGCGTCACTATGGGCGAAGGCGGCACCCCCCTCCTACGCGCCACCAACCTGGGACTCATGCTCGGCTGTCCCCACATCTACGTCAAAGACGAGCGCCAGGGACCCACCGGCTCCTTCAAAGACCGCCAGGCCTCCCTCGCCACCTCCGTCATGAAAGAACACGGCGTCACCGAAGCCATCGTCGCTTCCACCGGCAACGTCGCCATCTCCTACTCCGCCTACTCCGCCCTCGCCGGCATCAAACTCTGGGCCTTCCTCACCAGCCTCGTCCCCTCCGAAAAAATGCGTGAGGTCGCCCTCTACGGCTCCGAAGTCGTCAAAGTCACCGCCACCTACGACCAGACCAAAAAAGTCGCTGCTCAGTTCGCCGACCGTAAGAACATCTTCCTCGATCGCGGCATCCGCGGCATCTCCGCCCGCGAGAGCATGAAAACCGTCGCCTTCGAAATCGCCGAACAACTCCCTGCCCTCCTCGCCGCCCCCACCGGACCGCGGGCATCCTGCCCGCCCCCCACCGGACCGCGGGCATCCTGCCCGCCCCCCACCGGCGCTCCGACTGCGCCAGCGATAGGTGAGGGCGCCCCATGGGCTACCCCAGACTGGTACATCCAGGCCGTCAGCGGCGGAATGGGGCCCGTCGGCGTCTGGAAAGGATACGAAGAACTCATGCACGTCGGCCTTGTCGACTCGATGCCCAAACTCGCCTGCATCCAGGCCGCTGGCTGTGCTCCTATGGTCCACTCCTTCAACAAAGGCCTGGACCAGGCCGAACCCGTCCTCAACCCACAAACCCTCGTCATCACCATCGCCACCGGCAGCCCCGGCCCCGCCTACCCCTTCCTCGCCAACGTCATCCGCCAGCACGGCGGCGCCTTCGAATCCGTCACCGACGAAGAAACCTTCCGCGCCATGCACGTCATGGCCAAACTCGACGGAATCTCCATGGAACCCGCCGCCGCTACCGCCTTCGCCGGCCTCTTCAAACTCCTCCGCAAAGGCCTCATCAAGCGCGACGAAATCGTCGTCGTCAACTGCTCCGGCCACACCTTCCCCGTCGAAAAACACCTCCTCGGAGACGAATGGGCTCAGACTGTCGAAATACCCACCGAACCCCCCGCCGTCGAAGAAGGACTCCTCGGCTCCCTGGAGCGCCTCAACGGCACCGTCAAGACCATCGCCATCATCGAGGACGACCCCAAAGCCCGCCTCCTCCTTCGCCGCATCCTCCAGACCCGCGGCGACTACCAGGTCTTTGAGGCAGGCGACGGCGCCACCGGCCTCGAACTCGTTCGCCGTGAGCGCCCCGACATCATCCTTCTCGACCTCATGATGCCCGGCACCGACGGCTTCCAACTCCTCGAAACCATCAAGGCCGACGAAAAAATGAGCGACGTGCCCGTCATCGTCATCACCGCCAAAGAACTCACCGCCGCCGAGCGA
>Ga0180438_10003999_pt1 | contig 21660 bp, 18 predicted proteins | sample SS_ome_12_FD_132455 | JGI IMG/M metagenome (GOLD analysis project Ga0180438, IMG submission 132455) | Hypersaline lake sediment archaeal communities from the Salton Sea, California, USA - SS_3_D_2 metaG | ecosystem: Environmental > Aquatic > Non-marine Saline and Alkaline > Hypersaline >...
AGAAAAAAAGACAAACAAAATATCGTTGATGATGTTAAAAATGGATTCCCTCTCTTTAATAAATTACCTTTTGATAACTTGTTTCTCGAGGTGGTAGCATGAAAAAATGGGGGGTTAGCAATAAAATTTCCCATTGATTTTTTTCCACATATAAGATATTATAATTCCTTGATAAAAAAAGATGCTGGATTAAAAAATGAAAGCGCTGGAAATTAAAAATTTAAAAAAGTCCTTTAGATCAAACTTTTTAATCAAACAATTCCACGTACTAAAAAATATTAACCTCAGCGCTGAACAAGGTGAAATCTACGGCTTCCTGGGGCCCAACGGCGCAGGGAAAACCACTACCATCAAATGCATCCTGGGAATTATATTCCCGGACGCTGGTGAGATCACAATCATGGGCCAACCAGCCAATACCATCGAAAGTAAAAGAGAGGTGGGATTTCTGCCTGAACACCCCTACTTTTACGATTACCTCACCCCTGTGGAATTGCTTATCTTTACAGGTATGCTGTTCGGAATTCCACGACGGGAACTGACGAAAAAAGCGGCAGAGTTAATTAAACTGGTGGGACTGAAAGGTAAAGAAGATATAAAATTAAAAAAATTCTCCAAAGGCATGATCCAGCGAATCGGACTGGCACAGGCACTGATCCATGACCCGAAAACCCTTATACTGGACGAACCCTTTTCCGGCCTGGACCCTATCGGCCGAAAAGAATTAAGAGATATCATCCTCTCCCTGAAAAATGACGGTAAAACCATATTCTTCTCCTCCCATATACTGCAAGATATGGAAATGATTGTGGATAAAGTGGGTATCATCCTGGAAGGGGAGATCAAAAAGGAAGGAAAACTCTCGGATTTAATCTCTTTGAGCGTGCATAATTACGAAATCGTTTTTACCGGGATGGATGAACAGGTTCTAACCGGTAATAACCTGACTTTTACTCAGCAGGATAAAAACTATATTATAAAATCAGAAACCAACGAGGAGACCAACCGTATCATTGAGATTATCAACCGGGATAAAGGGCGAATTCTATCCGTGACCCCAATAAAAATGACGCTTGAAGATATATTCTTAAGGGAAATAAACGAATGAAACTAAAAGCAATCGCGATAAATACGTTTAAAGAAGCGGTTAGAAACAAAATCTATTACCTGTTGATTGTTTTTGGCATTCTTTCCGCTTTAAGTTCCAAAATAGTGAGTCTTTTAACTCTCGGCGATATGGTAAAAGTGTTAAAAGATGTGGGACTGGCAGCGATCAATTTTTTTAGCGTATTAATTGCAGTATTCACCGGAATCAACCTTGTTTATAAAGAGATTGACAAAAAGACCATTTACAATATTGTGAGCAAACCCATTTCCAGGAGCACCTTTATTATCGGTAAATTTTTCGGCCTTGCTTATACTCTTTTGGTGGCGCTGGTGTCAATGGCTCTTATTTTTTTCTTTTTCCTTTATATTGCAACCGGTGAATTCGACGCCAGGGTTTTGGTCTATTTCGCCCTATTGTATATGGAGCTTTTAATCATTACTGCCATTTCACTGCTCTTTTCCTCCTTCTCAACCCCCATCCTCTCCTCCATTTTCACCATATCCCTCTATTTGATCGGCCATGTGCTCTGGACCTTTAACCTATTCACGAAGCACTTAAAAACACCCTTTGAAAAAATGGTGGCTTATTTTTTCTATTATATCCTTCCCAACCTGGATAAGTATAACATCAAACATGTGGTTGTGATGAAAACCGAGATAGACTTTTACCAGGTATTGAATGCGGGGCTCTATGCTTTTGTTTATATTACGGCCATACTGATCCTGGCGATTTTGATTTTTAAAAAGAGAGAATTTCAATAGTAAAACAAATAATTTAATGAGAACGAGAGTAAAATTATTTTCGATATTTCTTACGTTGATGCTGATGGCCGGGTATATTCAATTCAAATACGATTCCCATACCAACTATGTGGCTGACAAAAATGTGTTTGTCACTTTGCCGTCGGGCAGCACCTTGAAAGTCCTGTCCTTTGGATTTCACGACCTGGTGGCGGACATGCTTTTTATCTGGTCCATCCAATTTTACGGTACCTATAATTTAACCAATCGGTACGATTATCTGGAACATATTTACAATACCATTACTGATCTGGCACCGCAGTACCTGGAACCGTATATTGTCGGTTCCTGGATAATGGCTTTAGAAGCCAAAGATATTGAGATGGCTATCCGCCTACTTCAAAAAGGTTCCCGGAACATGAAGAACGAATGGATATTTGATTATGAATGTGCCTACTATGTTTACAAATACCTGAAAGACTACGAGCGGGCGGAAAAATATTACAAAAGGGCGGCCGAACGACCCAATGCTCCGTCAATGGTAAAACGCAAACAAGCCCATATGGTTTATATGAAAGATGATCTTACCCAGGCGTATGCCATGTGGAAGGAAATCTATGGAAACGCCAAAACCCGAATGGAAAGGGATGCTGCCTTCTGCCATCTCTATCAAATCAAATTCGATTGGGATAAGAAGTTATTGGAAGATAAGCTGGACCAATACAAGGCGAGATACGGTAGATACCCAATGGACCTCTCCCAGTTGGTTCGCGCAGGCTTGCTCCGGGAAATCCCTAAAGATTTTAGCGGTTTTGAGTATACATACAATCCCAAAATCGGGAAAATTACAGCGGATCGGGTGTTTCAATGGAAGAAATAATTATCATACTGGTGGGATTTATATTCGGCAGTTTTTTGAATGTGGTCATTTACCGCCTGCCCTTGGAAAAAAGCATTGTAAAACCCGGCTCTCGCTGCCCCTCCTGCGGGAAAATAATTAGATTCTACGATAATATCCCGGTGCTTAGCTATATTATATTGGGCGGAAAGTGCCGAAACTGCAAAGCCAAAATATCACTGATCTATCCTGCTGTGGAAGTATTTACTGCTTTCAGTTTCTGGTTAACGTATGTCTATTTTAAACACCTTCCCGTATATGCAGGTTTTAACGCGTTATTTCTATGCCTGTTGATTGCTTTAGCACTGATCGATTATACCCACCAGATTCTACCCAATGAGCTGACATTGGGAGGAGCTGTTATATTTTTGATATATGCCTTTTTTAACCCGGTCATAACCCCGGCCAATGCCTTTCTTTCGGCTTTTGGTTCTGCTCTCTTTTTTGCAGGGATTTATTTCTTTTATTTAAAGGTCAGGAAAATCGAGGGGCTGGGCCAGGGCGATATTAAAATGATACTACTGCTGGGCGCCTTTCTTGGAATTCATAAACTGGCGATTGCCATCTTTCTGGCTTCCTTTGCCGGTTTAGTGGTGGGCCTCTTTTTCATTATCTTTAAAGGGAAAAATTTAAAAATGAAACTCCCCTTTGGAACCTTTCTCAGCCTGGGAAGTTACATCTCTGTTTTTTGGGGCCACCCTATTTTAAATGCAATTCAGTCAATATATAGGTAAGGATAGAATAATGAAAAAAGCAACGGTTTTTTTGCTGTTGGTGATTCTGATTGCGCTGCTCTTTATATTTCAAAATATCTATTCATTGTTCAAAGGGTATGAAGAGATCGGTATCACTGATCAGGCGCTGCTAATGGAAAATATGCAGAAGCTGAGAAAAATATTTTCCGGTCTTTCTCTTATAATCGGCATATTATTAATCGGCACCGGGTTCTACCTGATATTCCTCTTCAAAAAATCAAAAGAAAAACCAGAATATAAAAGTATCCCCCCTCTCCAGGATTACCTGCTGCAATTAAAGAACCGTGAATCCAAACTAAAAGATATAGTGGAAACACAGCAGGAAAAGGTGGTTCAAAAGGAAGAGTTAAGCAAAAATATTATCAATAATATTAATGCTGCTATTATATTTTTAAACCCCTCGGGCAGGATTGAAATTTTTAATGCAGTGGCTGAAGCACTATTTTCGCAGAGCTATGCCAATGCAAAAAATAATTTCTTAAGCAACGTATTGCCTGGTTTTCCCGAGATTGTGACGTTTATCGAGCGCCATAATGATAAAAAAATCTCTCGTGAGATCACATCCGATGAAAAGATTTTCTGGATTCATTTGAATCCCATTGACAGGATTGGTGTGTTAATTATCATCCGGGATATTACAGACGAGAAGAAACGGGAAGAGATTGACCGACGGAACAGTAATTTCATTATGCTGGGAGAAATGACCGCGTTCCTGGCCCATGAAGTAAAAAACTCCCTGGGCGTTATCTGCGGGTATACCAGTACGATAAAATCGGAAAAGAAAAAAACAGAAAAAATAAACAAAGAAATCCGATTCTTAACCGATATGATGGAGAGTTTTTTAAGTTTTTCCAAACCGGTTACCATCAATAAAAAAGAGGAAATGGACCTGGTACCGCTGTTGAAAAGAATTGCAGATGAAAAGGAGGTTTCCATCGAAGTGGAGGATAAACCGGTACCACTTGAAAATGACCCTATTCTTATCCAATCGATTTTTTCAAATCTCATCTTAAATTCCAAAGAGGCGGGTGCGGACCGTATAAAGATTACCTTAAAAAAGGGCAAAAACTTTGAAATTTTTCTTAAAGATAATGGCAAAGGGATTGATCCCAAAATCCGGGAAAAGATCTGGTATCCTTTTTTCACCACGAAAGACAAAGGCACGGGTATGGGGCTGGCCAGTATCCGGAAAATCATCAATTCCCTGAACGGTGAAATTCTTTTGAAAAGTACCGGCAGCTCCGGCACCACGTTTAAAATTATCTTTTACAGTTAAGTTTTTTGTCTGTTTGAAAACATTTTGTACAGCACAGGGACAACAATAAGAGTTAGGAAAGTGGAGGTCAGCAGCCCTCCAATAATGGTCCAGCCCATGGGCGCCCATAACGTGCCCCCTCGCAAAGTCAGGGGCAGCAAACCTCCAATAGTGGTCAAGGTGGTCAGGATAATAGGAAGAAAACGTGTTTCTCCAGCTTGCTTGATGGCAGCCACCAACTCCTTCCCTTCTCGCCTCAACTGGTTGGTGTAATCCACCAGTAAAATGGAATTATTCACCACAATACCCACCAGGCTGGTAAGCCCGATAAATGCAGTAAATGAGAAGGTATTACCGGTAATCAATAGGGCAATGATCGACCCAATAATGGCCAATGGCAAAGCAGCATAAACAATGAGGGGTTGGGTAAATGATTTAAACTGAAGCACCAGTACGGCAAATATGGCAATGATGGCAATCATAATCGCTTCTCCCATGCCGCCAAAGGACGCTTCCTGGCTCTCTTTTTCACCACCTACAAAATACCCGTACCCCACTGGCCACTGGTATTGCTCCAGCCTGGCCATCAGTTCCCGGGTGACCTCGTTCACCGAATACCCCTCAAGAACATCAGCAGTGATAGTGGCACTCCTATCCAGGTTAAAATGATTAATCCTGGATGGACTCAGCTTCAGTTCGATAGATGCCACCTGGTTCAGGGGAATTAACGAACCTGCAGCAGTGGTGAGGTATATCTTATCAAAAATATCCAACCGCGGGCTTATTGAAACCAGAGAGGATCGCTGAGGCGCACCGCGGACAACAATATTGTACTCCTTTCCCTCTTTATCCCGGTATTTTGATACTGATAATCCCGCAATACTCATCCGAACCGTCCGGTCAATGTCTACTAGCGGGATTCCATACATGGCTGCTTTGTCCCGGTTTATGTTTACCCGGATATCGGTTTTTGAAGTGCTTAACGGGTTGTCGATATTGATCAATCCCGGTGTTTGCCTGAAAAGGGCTTCAATATCCCCGGCAATCGTTTTTAATACCTCAACCTTTTCGCCCCTCACCTTTATTTCCACCGGTGCATTCACCGGAGGTCCCTGTTCCAATTCTTTGATTTCAATCTTGGCACCGGGATAATTAGCAAAATCAGCCCTCAACTCCTGGATTAAGCGTGCTATCTGCTCCCTGTCCACCTCTTTTAACAATTTGACAAATAGTTGACCGATGTTACTTCTTCTATGGTGGTCGATAACATTGTAGTAAATCCTTGGATTATGGCGGCCCACACTGGCAGCATACCGGTGCACTTCTTTCCTGGCCTTTAACCGACTTTCTATGTATTTAACCACATGATCCGTTTCATGAATACTGGAACCTTCTGGCAGATTCACATTGATAAAAAACTGTTTTTTTTCTGCTTTGGGAAAAAAGCTAATACCAACCAAAGGGAAGAGCGCCAGACTGCCAATAAAAATCAGTAGGGCTAGGGCAATGATGACACCCGGTCTCTTCAATGAAAAGCCCAACCATTTCCTGTAATGGTTTTGGATAAACCGGTCAAACAACTGCATTAGTTTGCTCTCCTTTCGCTTCTCCCTGGTGCGTAAAAATTTACTGGAAAGGAAGGGAGTAAATGTAAGGGCAATGAACAACGAGGCAGCTAAAGTATAGATAACGCTTAACGGCATACTTCGAATAAATTCGCCGGAAACATCTTGCATCATGACAATAGGAAGAAATGCCAGGATGGTGGTGGCAGTAGCAGAAACAATCGCCCACCCGATCTGGGCACTTCCTTTGACAGCGGCATCCAGGTTACTTTCCCCTTTTTTAATAAAACGTGCGATGTTTTCCACCACCACAATGGCATTGTCCACCAGCAGACCCAGCGTAATGACCAAACCCGCAATGGACATCTGTTGGAGGCCATAACCGCTCTTATCCACAAATCCGATGGCAATCAGGAGGGAAATGGGGATGGCCAACATCACGATAAAAGACCCCCGGATACCAATAGCTATCAAGATGACGATTCCTACCAGGATGATCCCCTGTACCAGGTTGGAGAAAAAGCCTTCTAATCGTTCCTCCACACTTTCGGATTGGTCGTATACATAGTCTAGCGTCACCTGGGTTGGCAGTTTTTTCTCAAATTCAGATAACGCTGGATTCAACTGTTTCATAATATCAAAAATATTTGTGCCCTCCTTCTGGGTGGCGGTGACAAAAACGGCTTTTTCGCCATTGTACCGGGCAAAATAGTTGTTGTCTTCGTAGGCAGGATATACCGCTGCCACATCTTTTAAATAAACGATTTTTGTCCCTTCCGAATGAATCACGGTATTTTTGATTTCATTTACAGATTCATAGGAGCCGCTGGTTTGAATAGAAAAGCGTTTGATCCCAGCATCGATAGTGCCGCCTGGAATATTCATATTGGAAGAATGAATAGCACCCAGGATGCGATTCAAGGGTATTCTCAATTGAGCCATTTTTTCAAGGTCCACAGAGACCCGTACTTCTTGTTCCGGGAATGCCCAGATTTGCGCCTGTTTGATGCCTCTGATCTTTTCAAGTATCTTTTCCAGTCGTTCTGCCTGTTTTTCCAATTCTCGATAATCAGCTTCTTCTGAGACAAGGGCAATCTGCATAAAATTGGTATCTGAAATCGACCATTTCAAAGTCTGCAGGCTGAGGATATCTTCCGGTAGGTTATTCCGTATACTGTTGATTTTTTCATTCACATCGGAGAACTTTTCGTCCGGATCACTGCCAGCAAAAAATTCAATACCGATTGTACCCAGTGCATCCTGGCATTTGGAGTCGATTTTTTTAATATCATCCAACTCGTTCAATACCTCTTCAATAGGGTCTATAACCAGTTGTTCAATATCTGATGGAGTTGCTCCGGGGTAAATCACAACCACTGTGGCCCCGGGTTTGGATACAGCCGGGTCTTCAGATTTGGGCATCTGGATGATCGATATGATACCCGATATCACCAGCAAAATGACTACGATAATGGTGAACTGGTAATTTTGTATGGATATTTTTGGTAATTTCATCCTTTTCCTCCGGTGATTTTTTTAGCCGCAGATTTGCGCGGATTGACGCGGATTTTTTTTAAATATTTATCCGTGTTCATCCGTGTTTCTCGTGCTACGTAGCGAAGCTACTTCGCAGAGTAGCAATCCGTGGCAAATTTTTTCAATCTCTTTCAAAATATTTTCTCCCTCAGCGGTTGACCTTAACTTGCGAACCGTCGGTTAAATAGGCGGCTCCCGAGGTGACTACAACCTTAATATTCTCAAGCCCGGAACGTACAGCCACCCTTTCTATGAATATATGAGCTACCTTAATTTTTAGTTTTACCGCCTTGTTCTCTTTTACGTTTATTGTAAACACAATTCCCTCACTGCCTTCACCTTCCACAATGGAATCCACAGGAATCACAAAATAAGTGCCCGTAACCGAAGGTTCAATCCGTACCCTGGCCACAAAACCAGCGGCCAGTTTTAATCCCTCATCATCCACTGCCATTTCCACTTCATAGGTTCCACTGGCAGGGTCCATGGATTCAGAGATTTCCGTTACCGCTGCTTCCAGTTGTTTCTCCGGGTAGGCATCAAATTGGATCAGCGCATTGTCTTTGAGGTTTATTCGTACAATATCCCTTTCCGAGACCCCGGCCTTGACCACCCACCGGTCCTCAATGGATCCAAAGAGAAATATAGGTGAACCAGGTCCTGTCAATTCTCCGGTTTCGGAGAACCGTTTTAATATTTTCCCTTTGCTCGGGGCTTTGATGCGGGAATGTTCCAGGTTAAACGTTGCTATTTTCAAATTGGATTCCGCCACTTCAAAAGCAGTCTTAGCATTTTGCAGTTGTTCCAGAGTAGCGGCCCGGTCTTTATAAAGATTCTCTGCTCGTTTTAGATCCCGCTGCGCTTTTAAAAAGCCGTTTTTAGCCTGGTTAAAACGGGCGTTGATTTCCGACAGGTCTAAAGAGGCCAGCAGTTGTTCCTTTTTAACAGTATCTCCTTCATCTACGTATAGTCTGTTGATAATCCCACCCACTTTAAAGGACAATTTGACCATGGTTTTCGGATAGAGCCGCCCACTGGTATGAACCGGAATGGAGAGTTCTTGCCGCTGGACCTCTGCAATTTTAACCGGTATCACATTCACTTTGGGCTGCTCCTGTTGATTTGCATTACACCCGCATATTGAAATAAAAATAGTTATAACAATAACAGCCAATAAAATATGGCTAAATTTTATTTTTTTCATTATATGACTCCTTTATTTATTGCCACAGACTTTCACAGCGGAAACCTGTTCCAACTGCGCCTCTTTTATATAATAATCATAAATTGCAATAATATTGTTTATACCGGCACTGGTAAAATCGTTCCTGGCCTTCATGTATTCGATCTGGGGTACCATTCCTTCCCGGTATTTTTTGGAAACAATAAAAAAGGCCTCTCTACTGCTTTTTAAAGCATCTTCCGTTGAGGTAATCGCTTTTCGGGCCACTTCCAGGTTGTGATAGGCCTCTTTCACCTGGAGCCTGATTTTATTTTCCAGTTCCAGTTGTTGGGTTTCCATTTGTTTCTTTTGGTACATGGCCTGCTTTTTTTTAGCCGCATCCTGTCCGCCCCGGTATAGATTCCAACTGAACACCAACGACCCCATCCAGTAGTCGTCATCCCTGGTGAACCTGTATTTTTCACCCTGGAAGCCGTAATCCAGTACAGCCATAACCGTAGGTAGAATCGTTGATCGATGCAGGCCGATGAAGTGACGGGCTGCATCAATGGCCCCCTGAACTTGCTGGAACTCGCTGCGAAACTGAATCGCCTGGGCAGAAAGTTCCTTCAAATCATAATCTTTAAATACCGGTTTTTTCTCAGTGTTATCAAGTACTATATCCGCATCCAGCGGCCGATTCAAAAGAAAATTAAAATAGGAGGCTGCCAGCCGGACATTTTTCTCTGCCTCTGCCTGCTGCTGATCCAGTTTACTCAACTCGGCTTCTGATCGGAAAACCACCTCTTCTGTTTTTTTATGGTTTTTAAACAGACTCCGGTTTAACCGGAGATTCTCCTCCAGCAGCCCCCGGGTCTCTTTTAGCAGTTCCTTTACTTTAATTGCTTTCATATAGTTAAAATAAGCTGTTTTAATGTCTGAAATTAACTGCTGCTTAAAAACATTTAGCTTTGCCATTTCAATCCCGGTCAAATCTTTTTTTATTTTCAGGTTGTAATATATCCCAGGCTGGAAGATCGGTTGTATCACCCTTAATTTGGTATCGTGCTCTGTTTCTCGCAGGAAGGGAATCCATTCATTGGGAATATCTGCCGGGTATACCGCTGGATATCCGTGGGTCATCAGCAATTGATTTAACGTAGTGTGAATGGGGTTGACCAAATCGCCAATCGGCATATCGATCACCCGTCCCCCACCAGCCCTTGAATACCTCGCCTCTATGGCAATAGAGGGCAGAAACATCCCCTTTGCTTCCCTTAGCACCTGCAAACTCCTCTTCAATGAAATTTCCTGCTGTTTTAAGGCCAGGTTGTTTTGCAGCCCCATTTTAATATATTCATTCAGTTTCTCGGTACCCACCGCAGCAAACAAAAGAGGTACCAGTCCAAACATTGCCAAAAACGATACTAAAATCACTCGTTTCATGTGAGCTCCTTGTATACTTGTATATTTTGCCGAGGATTAACGCGGATAAACGCAGATTTCCTTTAATATCCATCTGTGTTCATCTGCGATAATCCGTGGCTAATTCTCCTAATCTTCATTTTTCCTTGTTTCTTACGTACTCTTCGATTAACCGGTAGGAATATTCCACGACCTCTTCCACGTTCAACCTGAACATATTTTTAATCATTGCTTCTTTTGTCTTAAAAATATGCAATGTGCCAGCCGAATGGCTCCACAGCACCAGTGAAAGTTTAACCGGATCCAGGTCCTGTCGGATTGTCCCATCTGCAATTCCAGTTGTTACCGCTTCTTGCATCAAACGGAAAATGTTATTCCCGATTTCGTTGCATCGAGCATAATTGGGATTCTTTTCTATTATATCAGGATCGGCTTTATATGTTTCCTGGTGAAGCATGGCAGTAAAATAATCGGGCTCTTTTTTATAAAATTCAAAATAGGCCCTTCCAAGTGCTTTAATCTTGTCGATCCCCTTTTTTTCTTTTCCCGCTGCATCTTTAAACATATTATAGAGGATTTCGAGTCCTCGTCCGACAATGGCATGAAGCAGTTCATCTTTATTTTTAAAATAGAGATAAAGGGTCCCTTTGCTGAATTCGGCTTTTTCTGCCACCTCATCCATGGTGGCATTATCTACACCTTTGGAGAAAAAGACTTGCTCTGCCGCATCGATAATTGCGTTGCGGCGCTGCTCTTTTTCTCTCTCTTTTCGTTCTGCAACACCCATTTAAACCTCCAGATAACCAAAATTCATTTATTTTACTAATTTCTACAAAATGACCATCAGTCATTTTATGGATGGTATTATAATATCATTTTTTTGATTTGTCAACTTTTTTTTGAATTTTTTAGAATTTTCTAATAATTCACAGGGTGAATATTTATAAATGGGAGGAATAGATAGGGGATAGGATTCGGGGAATTATTATGCAGTGACGGAATTCTTAATAGATAGAGGGAAAGAATTTGAGGCGGGAGGAATTCTTGGCGAGGATTATATCCCCGCCTTCGTTCTGGGTTGAATCAGGGTACGGAAAGGATGGTGTTTGGCTGTTTCCCCTTTCGTGTAGGGACGCGATAAATCGGCGCTTCGGGACTATACCTAGACAAGGTATTTTATATTTTTTATCCTTTTGGATGCTATCGACCGATGAATTTGGGTTCGCGTTTCTCCAGGAAAGAGGCAACTCCTTCTTTTTTGTCCTCCGTGCCGCAGGCAAGGGCGTGCAAATAGGACTCATGGGCCAGACCTTCCACCAGGGAACCTTCTACACAGCGAAGCACCGCTTCCTTGGCGTACTGGATGGCGAGCTTTGGTCGAGCCACAATGGTTTCAGCAAGAACGCGAACCTCCTCCAGGAGCTTCTCAGGTGGTACAACGCGGTTTACCAGGCCCATGGAAAGGGCCTCTTCTGCGGTTACGGGCTCACCCGTAAGAATCATCTCCATGGCCCGGCCCATGCCCACAAGGCGTGGAAGACGGTAGGTTCCCCCGGCACCTGGGATGATACCAAGCTTCACCTCTGGCTGACCCATTTTGGCATTTGAGGAAGCGACCCTGAGGGTACAGACCAATGTCAGCTCCAACCCGGTTCCCAACGCCCAACCATTGATTGCGGCAATGGATGGGATTTCCAACTGCTCGATCCGGGTATAGACCTCCTGGCGCCTCCGGGTCTCGGTTCGGCCCAGCAAGGTGTCTCGCTTGTCCAGTTCCTGGATGTCTGCTCCAGCCACAAAGGCCTTTTCACCCGCTCCTGTAAGGATAAGCACGCGCAGGTCTGGATTCGCCTCTATCTGGTCCAGTGCCTTATCGATCTCCTCGACCGTGGCATTGTTGACAGCATTGCGCTTTTCAGGCCGGTTGATTGTCAAGTTGGCAATGGGACCGTCTATCTCAAGGAGTATATTATCGAACATTATTTTCCCTCTTCATAGTCATAGAAACCTTTGCCTGCTTTTCTGCCCAGCCGACCCTCGTTGATCATCTTGTCGATAAGTTCGGGGTGTTGGTAGCGCGGATCATCAAGCACGGTGTGCAGGGTCTGCATCTTGGCCCGATGGACGTCTAGCCCGATAAAATCAATAAGCTGCAGCGGCCCCATGGGATGGTTGGCACCCAGCTTCATGGCTTTATCAATATCCTCGGCATCGGCCACACCAGAGGCTACCATCCAGGTGGCTTCATTAAGCAACTGGCCCAGGCAGCGGCTGACAATACCAGCAGGCGCTTCGTTCTTGCACACCACCGGGTCCTTGCCCAACTGGATAGCAAACGCTTCGACAGCCTTCAATGTTTCAGATGAGGTGTTTTTGCCAGGCATGATCTCTACCAGCTGCATAATCACTGGCGGATTAAAGAAATGCATCTGTACGACCTTATCCGGCCGGCCAGTGGCCCCGGCCATGGCACTAATGGAAAGCGAGGTGGTATTGGTGGCCAGGATTACCTCTGGCCGGGCGACCTTGTCCAATTGGGCAAAGATCTTTTCCTTGATCCCCAGGTCTTCAACAGCACTTTCGATGATAATGTCGGCCTCTTTGGCAGGAGAGAGGTCTCCGGCAGTGGAGATCAGGGAGATTACGGCCTGCTTGTCAGCCTCTGTAATTTTTCCCTTTTCCACTCTCTTGGCCAATCCTTTTTCAATGCGGGCTTTTCCTTTATCGGCCAACTCCTGGCTGATGTCGGTAATGACCGCATTGATCCCTTTTTGGGCACATAGTTGAGCGATCCCCGCTCCCATGGTGCCTGCTCCAACGACTAAAACATTTTTGATATCCATATAATAATCCTCCTTATTTGCCTCCGGCGGCCAGGGAGCTCTTTTTGAAAAAACCGCACCCCGGACCCCCACAAAAACTTTTTATTAAAAAAAATTTATTATTGATATTTGTCCGTAAGTTAGTAGACAATCTCCTAACTTAACCTCTCAACCACTGCGGCTACTCCGTTGCCACCGCCGATGCATAAGCTGACTATTCCCAGCGCAACGTCTCGTTGTTTCATAGCGTAAAGCAAAGTGGTTAAGATTTTCGAGCCAGTGGCAGCGACTGGATGACCCAGGGCAATGGCCCCTCCGTTAACGTTGACCTTGCTGCGGTCCAGGTTAAGCTCCCGTTCGCAAGCAATATATTGGGCAGCAAAAGCTTCGTTCAGCTCGATGAGGTCCATATCATTTAATGTAAGCCCGGCATGGTCAAGGGCCGCTGGAATAGCTTTAACCGGTGAGAGACCGAAGTATTTCGGGTCTACGCCCACGAATGAATAACCTCTCAGCAGTGCCATGGCTTTAAGTCCCATTTCCCGGGCCTTTTCCCGCTCCATAAGAATCTGGACCGCGGCAGCATCGCACAAAGCACAGGCGTTACCGGCAGTGATAGTGCCTCCATCCTTTTTAAAGACCGGCTTCAGCTTGGTCAGGGATTCCGGGGTCACACCCTCACGATATATCTCTTCAGAATCAAATATTGTTACTTGACCCTTGCGGCCTTTGATCTCCACGGGAACGATTTCTTCCTTAAATTTGCCTTCTTTGACCGCTGCTTCTGTCTTGTTGTGAGACTCAGCCGCGTAGATATCTTGCTCTTCCCGGGAGATACCTTTTTCCTGGGCCAGGGTTTCGGTAAGCTCTCCCATCAGGCCGCCGCCCAGGGGGCAAAGAAAGCCATCTTTATGCATGAGGTCCAACAGTTCGCCTGCACCCATGCGATATCCCGATCGTGCTTTGGCCAGGGCATAGGGCACCTGGTTGGTGCTCTCAATGCCGCCTACTAAGACTGTATTCACGTCGCCTGCTTTAATGGCCTGGGCGGCGAAGATCAGTGCCTGGATACTGGAGCCGCAGCGCACATTGACACTGACAGCAGGTTTATCCTCCGGGACACCGCCCTTTACCGCGGCAATCCGAGCCGGATTGGGTCCGATACCGGCCTGCCAGGCGTTTCCCAGGACGGTCTGATCGATCACATCCGCTGAAATGCCGGAACGTTTGATGATGTCCTTGATTACGATTGCACCCAATTCAGGTGCGGTTAAATTCTTCAATGTTCCTTCAAACTTACCACCCGCGGTTCGGGCGGCACCTACTATTACTACTTCTCTCATAGACTCCTCCTCTTCTACGCTGTTACCTGGGTTATAGATTATTCTCCAGGTTATTTTTTAACGATTCGCTTTTCGATATCCCAGTTGATCCTGGGCAATGATCATTTTCTGGACGTTAACGGTGCCTTCGACGATCTGGTAACATACGGCATCCCTGTAAAAACGTGCTGCGGGATACTCGGTGGAGTAGCCATAAGCACCAAGAATCTTCATGGTGCTGTGAGCACATCTGGTCACAGTTTCTCCAACCATGTATTTGGCATAAGATGTCTCCAGGACGTTGCCGATCTGTCCCTGGTCTTTTTGCCAGGCTGCCCGGTAGGTCAATAAACGGCAGGCCTCGATCTCAGCAGCCATATTGGCTATCAATTCCTGGTTCATCTGGAACTTGCCTACTCGTTGACCAAACTGCTCCCGTTCGTTGCAATATTGGACCGCTGTATCCAGGCAGGCCTGGGCCAATCCAACTCCACCAGCGGCGCAGCTTAGCCGGGTTTGGTTTAAAGAGCTGAAACATATCTTCACTCCATCACCCAGTTTTCCTAACAGTGCATCACCAGGCAGACGTACATCTTCGAAAACAATCTCACCGGTAGGTGATGACCGGGTTCCTAATTTGTCCAGATCAGAGGTAGACACCCCATCCAGGTGCATGTCCACCACAAAGGCACTGAGTCCTTTAGACCCCTTGTCCTTGTCATGATAGGCATATACAATACCTACATCTGACTGTGCCGCACAGGAAATCCAGGTTTTGCTGCCATTGAGTATGAATCCGTCTCCATCGGGCTTAGCTGTTGATTTCATCGACATGACATCAGAACCGGAGTTGGGTTCGGTAATGGCAAAACAGCCGATTTTCTTGCCTGCGATCAGGTCCGGGATCCACTTTTTCTTTTGTTCTTCGGTCCCATGACGCAAAATAGAGTAAGCAGTGCCCAGGCATTGGGTGTTAAAAGTAACCCGTAGGGAAGAAGACCCCCGGGCCACCTCTTCGGTGAGAAGACTTTGGGCAAGATGACCAATGTTGATGCCACCGTACTCTTCGGGAATGATGCATCCATAATAACCCAATTCACCCATTTTACGAACAACTTCAATAGGGAAATAATGTTCCTCATCCCACTGGTCGGCATGAGGGACAATCTCCTTTTGAGTGAAATCCCTTGCCGCCTCTTTCATCGCCAATAGTTCTTCATCTAAAGCAAAATCCATGATTCATTTCCTCGTTAGCTAATGTTAATTTTTTAGACGCGGTTTTTTTACGTGACCGCGGACCGACATGAAAATCATTTTTAACCATAATGTATATTAAAGGAAATATTATAATATGTCAATAGATTGGCAGGAGAAAAGTTTAAATTCAACAGAAAGAAGATATTATTCTAAAAAAAATTGAAAATGGGTTGACAATTTCTCATTTTTTATCGATAATTTTTAATTATTGATATGAAAAAAATATATACTCTAAAATGCCAATTCGTCCTGGAGAATAAATCTTACATAAATTACTTACAACTTACAGTTGATCAGTCAACTTTAAATTTAATGGAGGAAGACAATGCAAAATGAAAAAGGAAAGAAGAAATTGCTTGTGGTAGGACTTGGGCCAATTGGGGGGATTTTCTCGTGCTATCTTAAAGCCTCTGGATGCAGTGTTTACGGGATCGATGTTAGAAAGGAGCTCGTCAATGCAATCCAGAAGGACGGAATAAGTATCGAAGGATTAACCTCTCTTCAAGCGCATCCTAATCAGGTCTGCACCCAATTGAGCGAATTAAAAGAAAAGCACTTTGACTACGTAATCATCGCTGTTAAGACACCGTATATGGCGGAAGTTGTATCCTCGTTAAGCAACCTCAAAGACGGTTTTAAAATTGTATCAATGCAAAATGGGATTGACAATGAGGAATACATGGCAAAGTTTTTCCCAAAAGAAAGGGTGTTGCGTGTTGTGATTAACTATGCAGGAAATGCGATCTCCCCCAGCGTTATTAAGATGACATTCTTTCATAAGCCGAACTATGTGGGGTGTCTTTGTGGCAAAGCGGATTGCCTGTATACAAAAGAGTTTTCAAACCTGATGACAGATGCAGGTCTCGATACAGAACCTACAGTGGAAGTTAAAAAGTTAGCCTGGCGAAAAACCATTTTGGTCGCTGCCCTCGCCCCGATTTCAGCACTTTTAGGGATGACAATGGCTGAAGTAATGTCAATGGGTGAAACACGTTACCTGGTTGAAATGCTCCTGGAAGAGGCGGTCGAGGTTGCCAGGGGCAAAAGTTTTGACTTTGGAGATGATTTTATCGAATACTCCCTGAAATACCTCTCCACTGCAGGCCACCATAAACCCTCTATGCTTATCGACGTAGAAAAGGGTGACCCTACCGAAATTGAGTATATAAATGGAAAAATTTCCTTCCACGGCCATGAGCTTGATATTCCTGCTCATTTAAACACCTATTTAACCTTACTGGTAAAAGCAAAGGAACAGTTTCAAATACGAAAGAAAAACAACACCATTTAAACAATGCTAAAATCACAATCCATTTTTGCAGGTGTGGATGTAGGCGCATCGAGAACCAAAGTCGCTCTTCTCAATCCCGATAAAAAACTGATTGGCCGTGCAGTAAGAAAATCAGGGACGGATTTCGCTGCCTCAGCAGAGATTTGTCTTAAATCTGCCCTGGAAATGGCAAATGCCACCGAAAGTGATATCGATAAAACCATATCAACCGGGTATGGGAGGAGAAATGTCTCTTTTGCCCAGGAAACCAGAACTGAAATCAGCTGCCATGCAAGGGGATGTTACTTTTATTTTCCCATTGCCGCCACCATTATTGACATTGGAGGACAGGATAATAAAATTATTAAGATAGATAAAGAGGGTCGGCGCATTAATTTCAAGATGAATCGAAAATGTGCCGCAGGAACCGGTGCTTTCCTGGAAGAGATATCCCCACGCCTTGATGTCCCCCTTGAAAAAATGAATCATTTAGCTATGCAGTCCACCAACATGGTAGAACTGGGAAGTTATTGTACTGTTTTTTCTGCAACAGAGGTATTGGAACGAATAAGAGAGGGCAAGAAACTGCCGGATATTGTAAAAGGACTCTTTTTATCAGTGATCAAAAGGGTTATGGAGATGGATTCTCTTACTGAAAAAGTAATCATGACAGGAGGGGTGGTGGCTCATAATCCATTCCTGGTTAAAATGGTCGAAGAGATCATTGGCAAGGAGGTGCTGGTCCCCGAGTACCCACAGTTTACAGGAGCAGTTGGCGCCGCCCTCTTTGCACAAGTCGATTAATGTATGGTATAATTATAATAGCAATTGTTAATATTAAAAATTTTATAAAAAATGAAAAGAAAAATTACCCACAAATCACACAGATTAACACAGATTATTTTAAAAACGAAAACCTGTGAAATCTGTGGGCTTTATAAAAGGAGGATATATAATGGCTGAAGAAAAGAAAGTAGTCAGAAAGAAGATAATGGCCACAGATGAGATGGGCCGGATTATGGCCAATTATTTCCACGAGCTTGACCAGGCATCGAAAACAGGTGATAAAAAGATTGCATGGTGTACCAGCGTAGGCCCTGCTGAACTGCTCCTGGCCATGGGATTCCTGGTTTACTACCCGGAAAATCACGGCGCCATGTTAGGTTCATCACGCATGGCTACAGACCTGATCCCTCATGCCAATGCACTGGGATATTCACCGGATATCTGTTCATACCTCACATCCGATATCGGATCGTTTTTAAAGGGTGAAACGCCTCTGACAAAAGCATTTGGAATCGAAAGTGTACCCAAACCCGACGTTCTAGTGTTTAATACCAACCAATGCCGGGATGTTAAAGATTGGTTTGCATGGTATTCCAGGAAATTCAACGTCCCTTTGGTGGGTGTGCATACCCCAAGGGAGATAGGAGAGATTTCTGATGACCATCTTCAATCCATTGCCAAAGAGATGGAAGCCATGGTGGAACCGTTGGGGAAAATATCGGGTCATCCATTTGATATGGATAGGTTCAAAGAGGTGGTGGCACTTTCACGGGAATGTTCCGAACTGTGGAAAAAAGTGCTGGAAACCGCTGCTAATGTTCCGGCTCCTATTACATTTTTTGACGGCACCATTCATATGGGCCCGGCAGTTGTTATGAGAGGTAATCAACCCGCTGTTGATTACTATAAATTGCTGCTTAAGGAGCTGGAAGAACGTGTGTCAAATGGTGTTGCAGCCGTGGATGGCGAACGTTTCCGGCTCTATTGGGAAGGAATGCCGATCTGGGGCAGGCTGAGACCCCATTCCGAATTATTCGCCAGCCTGGATGCCTGCGTATTGGCCTCTACCTACTGTAACAGTTGGATTTTCACCGACCTGGACCCCAATGACCCATTTAAAAGCATGGCCAAAGCCTATACTGAATTATTTATCGTACGGTCAGAAGAAATCAAAGAAAAATACATGGAAAAAATGATTGACCTTTTCAAAATCGATGGCGTCATTTATCACGATGCTAAGACCTGTCCCAACAATTCCAATAACCGTTACGGTATGCCCCAAAGGCTGGAAGAAAAAACCGGTGTTCCCAGCCTGACCATAAACGGTGACCTCAATGACATGAGGTGTGTCTCGGATGAGCAGACCAAAACAAACGTTGAGGCTTTTATCGAACAACTGGAGGAGAATAGATAAAATGTTAGACAAACTATTTAACCCAAAATCGGTTGCAATTATTGGCGCCTCACAAAAAGCGCTTTCCATTGGCAATGTCATCACCAGGAATCTTTTAAGGTATGAATTTAAGGGGCCGATTTACCCCATCAATCCCAAGGCGGATGAAATTTGTGGTGTGAAAGCCTATCCTTCGGTATTGGATGTTCCTGGCGACATCGATGTAGCGCATCTCAGTATTCCTGCCAAATTTGCCCCCATGGCCATTGACGAATGCGGGAAAAAAGGGATCAAATTCGTTATCATTAACAGCGCAGGTTTCAAAGAAGTGGGTCCTGAAGGCGAAGCAATTGAGAATGAAGTGGTGGCCCGGGCAAAGAAACACGGCATCCGGGTATTTGGTCCCAACTGCCAGGGGATCATCAATACCGATCCGGAAATAAAGGCGTACTGTGACTTTACTTTTACTTTCCCTGAACCGGGCCATGTCTCTATTGTGGCACAAAGCGGCGGCGTAGGCGCTGTTTTCATGCAGAATATCCATGATCTGGGGATTGGTATGCGCTTCTATGCCTCCAACGGCAATGCCTGTGATATTTCCATCCCGGAGATTTTGAGATACTATGGTGAGGATGAAAGAACCCGGGTGATAATCCTTTATGTGGAGGGATTTTCCGATCCCAAAGAGTTTATGGATGCTGCTCGAGAAGTAGCTGCCAAAAAACCCATCCTGGCCATGCGGGCCGGTCGAACCCAGGAAGGAGCCAAAGCCGCTCAATCCCATACCGGTGGGCTGGTGGGAGTGGGTCTCTCCACTGAACTGATTTTTAAAAAAACAGGTATCCTTACCTTCAGGGACCAGGAAGAGATGTGCCAGGCGGCCATGGCATTTGCTTATCAACCCGTTCCCCGGGGGAACCGGGTGGGTTTGATCACTGATACCGGTGGTCCTGCCATCATTGCCACTGATGCGTTGATCGATGGTGGAATGAAAATACCACCGCTGTCTGATAGCGCAAAGAAGGTATTGACAGAAAAGTTATACCCGGAAGCCTCGGTTCATAATCCCATTGATGTATTGGCCACTGGACAGGCACCTCATTACCGGGCGGCCCTGGATGTGCTGTTAGAAGAAGAACAAATCGACAGTATTTACATTAACTTTGTCACGCCGCCATTCGTGGATTGTGAGAGTGTGGCTAAGGAAATGGCAGAGGTGAGCAACCTGCGGAAGAAGCCGATTGTCTGCAATTACATGACAGATAAACCCCAATGGACAGGAACCACTGAAATTTTAAAAAGCGGTGATATCCCACGCTATGATTATGCAGAGATGGCAGCCAAGGCCCTGGCAGCCCTGTCCCATTATAATGACGTACGTTCTCGGGAAACCGGTGAAGTGGTTCAATTCGATGATGTGGATAGGGATACTGCCCAAAAGGTCCTGCAAGAAGCAAAAGATGCCGGACGGCAAAATCTTTCCGCTTCGGAAGTGTATTCAATCCTGGACGCTTTTCGTATCCCTGCCGCCCGATGGAGAATGACCAACACCCCGGAAGAAGCAGCAAAAGCCGCTGAAGAAATTGGCTTGCCCGTGGTGATTAAGGTCGATTCCGAAGAGATTATTCACAAAAGTGATGTAGGTGGCGTAAAGGTCAATTTGCAGGATGCGGAAGCTGTAAAATCTGCGGCCCTGGAAATGGAAAAGAAATTCGGCTCAAAAGGGCTGAGGTTCTTCGTTCAGGAATTTATGCCTGATGGCAAGGAAGTGATTATCGGTGCAAAAGCTGAAAAAGGATTGGGTCATACCGTCATGTTCGGGCTGGGTGGTGTGATGGTTGAATTGATGAAGGATGTTTCATTTGAGCTTACCCCGATTGCGTCTGGTGAAGCCAAACAGATGTTGACTTCGATCAAATCTTATCCACTGCTGTCCGGGTTCCGTGGACAAGCAGGTGTTGATCAGGAAAAGCTTATCGAGATTATTCAGCGAGTCTCTCAATTGGTTACTGACTTACCTATGATTCAGGAAATGGATTTGAACCCTATTATTGCCTATAAAGATCGCATCGTTGTCGTAGATGCTCGAATCCTAATTTAATTATTCGTTTTTGCCTCTAAAACAGCGCGGCTCAATAGCCAGGGGGGCTCTTTTCGAGAAAACCGCCCCCCTGGACCTCCCGCAAAAGCTTTTCATTAAATGTACAAGGGTGTAATAGTTTTCATTGAAAATTGATCATATGGAGGGTCTGAGACAAATTTATGATCAAAACTTGACATTCCTTTTTTTTTGCGATATAATCTTACTGCTTAATAAGCAGTAAGATTAAAAGGAGGATAATATGAATGATCGACTGATTCAATCA
>Ga0180438_10004000_pt1 | contig 21659 bp, 15 predicted proteins | sample SS_ome_12_FD_132455 | JGI IMG/M metagenome (GOLD analysis project Ga0180438, IMG submission 132455) | Hypersaline lake sediment archaeal communities from the Salton Sea, California, USA - SS_3_D_2 metaG | ecosystem: Environmental > Aquatic > Non-marine Saline and Alkaline > Hypersaline >...
CGCAGGCCAGCGTAAGCCGCCATCAAGCCACCCATTGAGGCCCCCAAAATCGCGTGGGCGCCAGGACTGGCCTCGATGTCGACCAGATTCAGCTCTCGTCCTGCAAGCCCCAGCACGTGATGGAGGAGAAATCCCAACGTGGCTTCGCTACAGGCATACTCGACGCCGCGAGCCAGGCCTCCATGGTAGGGCAGGGCCAGGGCGATGGGCTGGATACGTCCCTGCGCGATCAGGTTATCGACGATGTTGGTGATCTTGGCCCGGCGGCGGTAGTCCTGCCCGTCGAGCACGATGAGGAGGGGGCAAGGCTCGTCCACCGCTGGTCGGTAGAGGTATACCGTGCGCTTGCGGCCCGCGAGCAAGAATTCATCCTCGATAACGTGGCGGGTGACCGTGCCGTGGGGCACGTTGCGCGCACGTTCTGTCAGGCGGGTAGGCGTGGCGTCGGGCATGTAGAAGTAGTGGTTGTCGTGCCCAAGGCCGTCCGGGGTGATCTTGGGGTTGAGGGGGTCAGTGACTCGCTCCTGGCCATCCCAGAAGGCGTACTCGAGGTACGCATCGCGGGGCAGGGTCAGGGTGTGGGTCCAGACGCCGGGGGCGGTCTCGGCGAGGGAGATGGGCGTGCCCCACTCCCAGTCCGTGATGTCGGCGATGAGCTGCGGTGCCAGCTCGCCCTGCCACACAAAGGTGACGATATCTCCTTCGACGACGGGAGTGCCTTGTTGGGCATGTTCGAGAACATTCTCCATGGCTGGGTCCTTTCAGCTTGGCGATGGAGGGCCAATGATGATGTGCTGCGGACGGTGGATGATGGACGAATGTCCAGCATGCAATGGCTTGCTGCCTTTGCAGGCTGGTTTTACAGCATTCCCACGAGTTCCCACAGGTCCTGGATCACGGGGCAGTCGACGTCTCCTGACTTGCCGTCGCGGTCAAGTAGGACGACGGCGACCCCGGCGTTTCGGGCACCCACCACGTCGTGACGATAGCTGTCACCCACGTACAGGGCGCGTCCCGCAGGTAGGTCCATGCGGGCCAGGGCCTGTTGAAAGATGCCGGGATGGGGCTTATTGCAGCCAGCGTAGGCTGAGGCCCACACCAGCTCAAAGAAGCCGTCCAAGCCGGCCTGGGTCACCCGGTTGCGCAAGTTCCAGCTCCAGTTGGAGACGATGCCCAGGCGGTAGCCCCGTTCTTGCAGGGTGATGAGTACGTCGATCGCCTCGGGAAAAGGGCGTATGGCGCCGGGTTGGCTGAAGAGGGAGTCGATCACGTTGGTGTAGGCTTGCACGAACTCGGCGTCGGACACCTGCCCCAGGTGTTCGAGGAGTCCCCGGGTCAGCACAAGTTGGGTCTGGTGATCGTATTCGGGTGTAGCGGGGAAGGTCACTGTCGCCGCATCGTGATAGTACTGGCCCCACACAGCCTGGATGGCGGTCTGGATCTCTTCAGGGGTACGTTGCACGCCGACAGAGCGAAGCGCCTGCTGGACGACGACGAACTCGGAGGGCTCGAAATAGACTAGGGTATGGCCCATGTCAAAGAGGATGGCCTCGTAGCGCTCCATCCCGGCCCCACTTGTTCTCGGTGGGGAGAATACCTCCAGGGCTACGACCCCCAGGGCCTCCTTGTCGGGCGGGTAGATCTGGCGGATGGCATCGAGTAGTTCGTCCGGCGGGATGTCAGGCGCGATGGCTGTAGGGTCCTCGTGGGCCGCCAATTCATCGAAATCGGCATAATGGGCCACACGCCGGATGGTGACGATATGCTCGTCGTTCAGCTTGAGCCGGTCCCCCGGTTGCAGACGCCGGATATTGTCGTAGCCTACCCGTACCTCCACCGTCTTGCGCCCGGACAGGATCTGGGAGAGGTAGGGCTCGCGCACCCAGAGGGTCTTGGTACGTTTTCCAGCCCTTGCAGGCGACTGAGGTCTCGGAGACCTCGGAACTCTGTCATCAGCGTTCATCGCCAGCCCTTCTCCTCACCCACGCGGTGGGCCTTGAGGGTGTTGGTCAGGCCGGCGCCACCCAGGGGTACGCCGGCGGTGATGATCACCAGGTCGCCGTCGTGCACCAGGCCCCGGGCACGTGCAGCCTCCACGACGGTGACGATCATGGTGTCGGTATCGGTGAACTGGTCCACCAGCAGCGGTTCGACACCCCACACCACCGCCAGCCGGCGGTAGGTTGCATCGCTGGGCGTGGGGGCGATGATGGGGGTGACCGGCCGGTAGCTGGCGACGCGTCGCGCCGTGCTGCCGCTGACCGTAGAGGTGATGATGGCATTTGCCTCAAGCTCGGCTGCCGTCTGGCAAGCGACATGGGCGATGGCTTCTGTCACGTCGTGGGGGGGAGTGGCGGTGAGCCGTTGGAGCCAGTCGGCGTAGGGCATGCTGCGCTCGGTCACTTCCGCGATGCGGGCCATGGTCTGCACCGAATTGAGCGGGTAGCGGCCCACGGCCGTCTCGCCAGAGAGCATGATGGCATCTGACCCGTCGAGGATGGCGTTGGCCACATCGGAAGCCTCGGCGCGGGTGGGGCGGGGGTTGCGCATCATCGAGTCAAGCATTTGGGTGGCGGTGATGACCGGCTTGCCGGCCTTGTTACAGGCACGGATGATACGCTTCTGGTGGATGGGCACCTCTTCGGCCGGTGCCTCGACGCCCAGGTCACCCCGGGCTACCATCAATCCGTCGGAGGCGGCCAGGATCTCGTCAATACAGTCCAGCGCCTCCGGCTTTTCGATCTTGGCGATGATAGGGGTATTAGCCCCCAATTCCTGGAGGTAGGCCTGCAGTTGTTTCACGTCATCATCACAGCGCACAAAAGAGAGGGCAAAGTAATCCACATTTTGTTGGACGGCAAAGGCGGCATCGGCCCGGTCCTTTGCGGTCACCGAAGGCACCTTGAGATGGGTGTGAGGCAGGCTCAGACCCTTGCGTGATTGCAGCACCCCGCCGGTCACCACCCGCACGCGGACGAGGGTCCCGTCGCAGTCGATGACCTTTAACTCGAGCAATCCGTCGTCCAGCAACATGCGATCGCCAGGATGCACATCGCGGAGCACCTCCGGGTGGGGCAAGGGGATGGTGTCCGGCTCGGTGGCGGTCTTTTGGTTGACCAGGTTGACCGTTTCGCCCTCGACCAAGGACAATCCCTCTGGCGGCAAAAGGCCGACCCGCAGCTTGGGTCCTTGCAGGTCGGCCATGATGGCTACTGAACGGCCCCGTTTGGCGGCCAGCCGGCGCACGATTTCGATCCGGCGGGCGTGGTCCTCGTGGTTGCCGTGGGAAAAGTTGATACGGGCCACGGCCATACCGGCCTCGACGAAATGCTGGAGCGTGGCCTCGTCGCCCGAGGCCGGACCCAGGGTGCAGACGATCTTGGTTCGTAGCATTTTGGTCTCCCAGCGCAAGCTCTGCTTATTCCATGGGAGGCGACGGCTGTTCGTTGCCCCCGTTCAGGAGTTGTGCCTCCGCGCCGCGCAAGGTATAGATGGAGGCAACGCCGGCGATCAACACGACAATCCCGGTAAGGGCAAAAATGCTTCTGGGTCCGACGAAATCGCCCAGGATGCCGGCCATGATTAGCGCGCCCATCGTACCGATACCGATGACGGTGACCATGGCGCTTTCCACCCGGCCGCGCTGTGCGTCGGGCACCAGGGCCTGGGTCATGGCCGCCAGTGTGCTCCGCGCCGAGACCACGCACAAGCCTACGACCAGTGCCCCTACGAGTACCAGCCAGTAGGCTGGGCTCAAGGCAAAGACCAGGATCCCTGCGCCCAGGACGATCATGGTGATGCTTACAGTCTGGCGGGAGCGAGCCCACGAGGCGTAGGTGCTGATCAGCACGGCACCCACGGCCATGCCTATCCCCTCAGTGGCCAGTAGAAAGCCCATGTATTCGGCCGAAATCTCCAGCAGCTCTTCAAAGTAGGCGCCTGCCAGCAGGGTCGTGGCGCTCAGCCCCAGCGTAGCCATAGTGGTGATGGCCATCAACTGCAGTAGGCTCTTGTTGCTGCTTATGTAGCGGATGCCATTGCTGAATCCTGCCCAGAACTTGCGGAACTCGCTGCCCGGTGCATAGGCGGCTGGCGGTGGCGCGCCCCGGGGGATGCGAGCCCCCAACAAAAGGAGGGCTGAGACGAGAAAGGTGATCGAGTCGATCACAAAGGCGGTGCCGGTCGAGGTCAAGCCGATGACGATAGTGGCCAGGGAAGCGCCGAGGATCAGCGAGATCAGCTCGGTCGCCTGGACCAGGGCGTTGGCCGTGAGCAGGTGCTCCTCTGGCACCATATTGGGAATAGAGGCGTTGCGCGCGGGGATGAATACCGCGCCCAGACCCATGACGGCAAAGGCGGTCAGATAGAGGATGTAGAGTTGGCTGGAATCTTGCACCAGGAGGGCAAACAGGATGAAAACGGCGCGGAGTAGGTCGGTGACGATCATAACCGTTTTGCGGCTGAAGCGATCCACAAAGACACCGCTGACCAGGGCAAAGAGCTGAGGGACAGTGGTGGCAACGCCGATGACGACCACGGCGATGCCTGAAGACACCGCCAGTTCGTTGATGAGGGTCAATGCAGCGATAACGGCAAAGTTATCACCGGCTTTGGAGACAAGCTGGCTCAGCCATAGAGCCAGAAAATCGCGGTTCCTCAAGACCGTGAGCATGCCGGTCTTGTTATTGGTCATGCAAGTTCCTAACTGCGAGCGTGGTGAACGCGCCCATTATAGCCATAAAGGCATTGATTGGCAAAAAGACAGGTATGGTGCGCGAGCCGTTCAACGGTATGAAAACCGCTGGTCGCCCAGGATCAATATAGCAATGCAAGCGATCAAGATGGCCACGCCTGGTCCGTATTGATGATTTCACGGTTCGACGATCTTCTGTGACCCAGGATCAATACGGCAATGCAAACGATCAGAATGGCCAGGGTGACAATGGCTGGCAGTGGCGACAGGTGGAACCTCAACTCCACCCGGTGGTTGCCGGCCTCCAGCGGAATGCCCTGCAGCAGCGCATTCACACGGTGGATCGGCACCCGCTCGCCATTCACTGACGCCCGCCAGCCCGGATAGAACGGCTGGCTGACTACCAACAAGCCCCTGGCACCTGCAGACACATCGAGGACCAACCGTCCCGGTGCTGTTTCAGTGACACGGGCGGCTTCGCCAGGCCCCCCGCCCGGCGGCAGTGCCAGGGCGCGATCCTCTGGTGACAGCACAGCGGTTCTACGAGGATCAAAATCGCCGGCGTTGAGCAGGTCAAAGGTGATGTCGGCATCTCCAATCTCTGTGCTGTGGACCACCCAGGCCCGGGGCAGCGGATCACCCACGCGATAGGCCTTGACCTCACCCTCTTCGTAGACCCGCTCCAAGCCGGGCCCGTCCAAGTCCCGTCGGCTGAGTATGTGCTCCACGTTGAGCAGTTGCCAGCGCCGCCAGCTATCGACACGGTCCTCGAACTGCTGGAAGGCCTCCAGGCGGAGTGGCGTGTTGCCGGTTATATCCTCCAGCTCGTAGATGATGCCGGCACTGGCCCCACCCGGCAGCAGCCCCGCACTGGAGATGCGGGCAGGGCCAGGTTGTTGCTTCAAATACTGCACCAAGCCTGTCTCTGGAAAGGGCCCTACGACATTGGACGATTGGTCAGCGCTCAGGACTGGACCGCCCGCTGCCGTGCTTGGTTCGGTCTGGTTGAACCGCCAGTTGACGGTGAACAGGTTCAGCCAGATCAGGCCCAAGGTCAGCGCCATCAGCCATCCCCGCTTCACCTTGCCGGTCAGTCGCAGGGCGAACAGGGCGGCCGATCCCCCCAGGATGAACAACAGAAGCGCGTGATGCCGCAGTACGCCCTCAAACAGGTTGACCTCCACGCCCTGTTGCTGCCCCTGGAGGTAGCCAAAGTACCACAGCGCAGTCAAGGGCACAGAGAAGGCAAAGAGCCAGGCCAGGCTGCACACGAAACGTCGAAATCCTCTACGCACTGGGGGGGGCAGGGGTTGCACCAGGGTCAGGGCCCCGTATCCGGCGAGCACGCCCACGGCAAAACTGAAGAGATAGATGATGCGCTCCTGGTTGCGCACCGCCCCGAAGCCTGGTGCCAGCAGGTAGGCCACATTGTAGAGAAACGCGTGTCCTCCAAAGGCCAGCAGGAAGGCTGTCGCGCCAAAAGCCAGCCAAAAGATCACCTGGCGTCGAGCGCGCGTCACGAACAGAGCAGCCACGGCCAGGATCGGTGACAGGATACCCACGTACTGGGGCGACCCACCAAAGTAACCAGGGTAGAGCAGGTGGGTGATCTCTGCCAGGGGAAAGCCCCAGGCCACGGCCTCATAGTCGAGCCCGGCCCGGGTGGAGCGGGCGATGAAGGTGAGGGTGGGCGCCAACTGGATGGCGGCCAGAGCCACGCCGATAGCCAAGGGCAGCAGCACAAGGTAGGCAAACCGTAGCAAGCAATCGGAAACGCGGGAACGGTGATTCGGGGCTCGGGATTCGTGGTGTGAGACACACGTGGACCAGGTGAGAAAGAGGCCATAGGCCACGGCCGCATAGGCGACGTACATCGCCGTCTGGGGATGGCCAGCCAGCAGCGCACAAGCTAGAGCCACGCCGGCCAGGATGACCTGGGGCAGGGGGCGATCGTGATGGAATGCCCGGTCCAGGAAGAGCAGCACCAGTGGCAGCCAGACTGCCGTCTCCAGGATGGTGACCTGCTGGACGGGGAAAGCAGTCAGGTAGCCTGCGTAGGTGAAGCTCAGGGCGGCGACGGCCCCGGCAAAACGAGCTGCAACAAGCCGCGCCCCGGCGCGGCGGGCCAGGTGGCGCACAAACAGGTAGGTGAATAAGCTGGCCAGGGAAAAATGAACGACTACTTGGGCCGTGAGGATGCCCATGTTAAAGGGCAGACCGAATAGGGCCAGCACCAGGTTGGGTAGCAGGTTGAGCGGGTAAAAGAATCCGGTCTGGATGTCAGCCAGGCCCGGTTGGCCGGCGTTGATGTATGGATCCCAGGCAGGCAGGCGACCGGCGGCCAGTTCCCGCGCGGCAAACATCTGGAGGGGGTAGTACTGGCCCGAAAAATCGCCTTCGGGAATGACCGCCCGGTTGGCAGGATCGAGAGCCCACAACCGCCACCAGAATAGTAACGGCAGGAGCACCAGGGCAGCGATAATGATGGCTTCAGAAAGCCAGGTGCGTCGCCGTCGACGAAGGGCCACAGGATTCTGCCTCTACTTGCTTCGCCTGGCGCGCTGTTTGCCTTTGCGCGTAGTCCGGTAGCTGGGAGCAAGGATGGCAAAGACGACGCAGCGCTCCCCGTCCAGCATACGCGTGCGGAGGCGCGGGTCTACTTCCTCGATGGCTTGAGCCGTGGTGATGATGGTGGGCAAGTGGGCGTTGTAGCGGTAGTTGAACAGTTGGTAGATCTTTTCCCTGGCCCACGGGCTGGCGCTCTCGGTGCCCAAGTCGTCGAGGACCAGCAGCGGGGCTGTGCGGACCTCTTCGAATCGCTTGTCAAAGCGGACCTGGCTGGCGGGGCCGAAGGTGGCGCGCAGATGATCCAGCAGGTCGGGCACGACGATAAAGAGGACTGGCTCCCCCGATGCTGCGCGCTGGTTGGCGATGGCAGCAGCCAGGTGAGTTTTGCCGCAGCCATACTCGCCGGTCAGTACCAGCCAGCCCTCGGGACTCGCGGCGTACCGACGACACAGATCGACGGCCCGCTTCAGGTTGTCCTGCTCGTGGGCGGGGAGTTCTATCTCGCGCAGGCTAAAGCGCTCAAAGGTCATGTCTTGCATGAGCGACAGGCTGGATAGCTCCGACTGCCCCTGATCCACCCCGGTTTGCCGAAAGTCGGGAGCCACGATGGTCACAAGGACCACCAGGTCTGGGTCCGCCATGCGCGAACGAAGGCGCAAGTCGATCTCTTCCAGGCGGTGGTTAGAGGTGATGACGGTGGGCAGGCGGGCGCTGTAGCGGTAGTTGAGGATCTGGAAGAGCTTTTCCTGGGCCCAGGGAGTACTGCTCTGGGTGCCAAGGTCGTCGAGAATGAGCAGCGGCGCGTTGCGTATCTCGTCAAAGCGCTCGTCGTAGCTCACTGGGCTGTTGGGGCTGTAGGTAGCCCGCAAATAGTCGAGTAGATCGGGGGCGACGACAAAAAGGACAGCCAGGCCGCGCTCGACGGCCCGGTTGGCGATGGCGGCCGCCAGGTGGGTCTTACCGCAGCCATAGCCGCCGAACAGGGCGAGCCATCCTTGCGGCTGGTCGGCAAACTGCCGGGCCATGTCAAAGGCGAAGCGCAAATTGGCTGCCTTGTCGGGTGGCAGGCCGATGCCCTCCGGTATAAAGTTCTCGAATGTCATGTGGACCACATGGTGCAAGTTGCTCACGGCACGCAGCCGTTCCATCCGCTGCTGCTCGATCTCGGCCAGCTTGCACCGGCAGGGGAAGAGCTTGCCAAAGTTCGGGTGATCGATGGGCACATTCTCCCGCACATACCCCAGACCCCCGCACAGCGGGCACTCCCTTCCAATGGTCTCAGTGTTCGACATAGTCGGCATACTCACCCTCGATGAATCGACGCCGGTCCCGTTCATCACTTCTTCGAGTCGCTTCATCCGTTTTCCCCTCGGCGGCCCAGCGCTCCAGGATGCGTTGGACATAGCGCCAGCTCCGCTTGTTCAATTCTACAGCTTCCCGGATCGCGTCCTCGATCCAGGAAGCAGGATAGGTATCCTCGGCCTCCATCAATTCCTCGGCGAGCAACGGTGTGAGCGGGCCGATGTTCTGCTCGTAGAGGACAAATACGTTGGGCCGCTGGGACTGGAGGTGCAGCGGCTGGTCGGTCTCTACCGGTTTCCATTTGCCGGCCAGGAGTTCATCGACAGCCTGGCGGCCCTTCTCACTGTTGACGAAGTACCAATCCCGCTGGCCGGCGGAGGTTTGGCCTTTCTCGCCACGGGTTCGATCCTGTTCGCCATGGATCATCCTGGCGCCGGTTGTGACCCGCAGCAGGGTGCGCCGGGCCACAGCCCGATCCAGTGCGTCCCGCAGGGCCTCCTCTGGCGACATCCCCGGCATGGCCAGGCCAGCGAGCAGGCGGCGATCGGCGGCCAATTCCTCGCCGCTGACATAGGGGCGCGGTCCTCCCTTTCGGGTCAGCAGCCAGAAGACGTGCAGCGTCACTTTCAGCTCGCCCAGGTGGTCGATGTCAGGCAGTAGTTCGCTGAAAAAGAGATCCGGCAGCCGTATGTCGGCCTTGGCGTCAGCCGGAAATCCGGCGAATCCTTTCATACTACTCTTCCTGCGTCCCTGTGATACGGACTATGCCAGGCAGCCCCGGCACCGGTTCCTCGACGTAACGGTCATGATAAGCGGCATCGTCCTGCCAGGCATAGACCGGTCGCTTGCCCAGCCAAGTGCCGATCTCGTCCGGTGTGATCCATTGTGCCGAATACCATTCCTTCTCCCCCCAGGCAACGTACAGGATCGCTTCCAGGTCATCGTAGTGCGGCTCCGAGTCCACCAGCATGAACTCGGGACCGGCCTTGTCTACAAAGTTGCGTGCCATGTTGCCATAGTAAGTGTTTTCGCTCTGGTCCACCTCGGCCCGGTTCTGCCATAGCGGGTACAGCGGCATGAGCAGGATGGCAACCGCCAGGCCAACCGTCACCAGTCGGGGTAGCCAGCCGTGCCGGTCCCGCAGCAGGCTCGCCAGCCACAACCGTACAGCGCTCAGGCCGCAACCCAGGAACACGGCAAAGATCAGGTACGACGGGATGAGGTAGATGCGGAACGTCGCCCCGCCATAGTTCATGCCAAAGCCATAGATGCCCAGCGCCACCAACGCCAGGAAGCCAAAGCTTTTCAGGTCGGCCTTGAGCCGCTCCCAGGCCCCGATCCAGCCCAGGATATAACCCCAGCGGAAGAACTGTTTCTCCAGCAACTCCAGGTAGATGCGCATGCGGTCCACTTGGTCGCCCAGGGTGTAGCCGAAGAACTGGCCCGGGAAGCGATTGCGTGTCATCCAGTGGATCCAGCCACGCCAGGAAAAGGGCCCCAGCTCGTTGAGCAGGGGTTGTTGCTGGGCGCGGAGGATGACGTACAGGTACTGCAACGAGCCCAGTACCATCAACCCGATCATCACCATCACCTTCTTCGGGTCGAGTAGCACCCGGTAGTCGGTGACCAGGATCAGGTACAGCACCGCCGGGATCAGTGTCACCACTGTCATGTGGTTGCCAAAGCTCAGGGCATAGAGGCCGATGCCCAGGTAGAGCAGCCCGATCCTGTGGGTCTGGTACCAGGTCAGCAGGACGAGGACCACGGCGCCGATGAGAAAGGCGTTGAGCGTGTACACCTCGGCGAACACCGCCTGGCCCCACAGCGCCCGCGAGAAGGCAAAGGACAGCGCTGCCGATGCTGCGGCGATCCAATCGTCGGCCAGCCGAACGACGATGAAATAGACCATCATTGCCGCCAGCGCTGCAAAAACCGCTGACATGAGGTTGACGCGATAGGCCAGCGACGTTTCGCCCAGCGGCAAGGAGCCGAACAGGCGGCTGAGGGCGATGTACAGCGGGTAGCCAAAGCGATGGGGAATGCCCCATACCCGCGCTACGTACTGGAAGCGGGCGATGTCCCCCCAGCCTACGTCAGGCAGCAAGGTCGTCAGGTAAACAGCCAAGGCCAGGAGGCCCACACCTATCGGCACCAACACGGCTACCAGCCGGCGTCCACGGCCCTCGGACTGTGACGCGACATCCGTGAGCTTGGTCGAGTCGCTAGGCAGAGCAGTCGAGCGGCCGGTGCTCATTACAGGTAGTCGATCTCCTCGCGGCGCAGTTCCGCCTCGCGAAATTGAGCCAGTTCCTTCTTAAAATAGAGGGCCACCGAGCCAGTGGGCCCGTTGCGGTGCTTGGCGACGATGATGTCGGCAATGTTCTTCCGCTCTGTATTCTCGTTGTAAAGTTCGTCGCGATAGATAAAGATGACCACGTCGGCGTCCTGCTCCAGCGCTCCACTTTCACGCAAGTCGGACAGGATCGGTTTCTTGTCTGTGCGCGATTCGACACCACGGGAGAGCTGTGACAGGGCCAGGACGGGCACGTTCAGCTCACGGGCCAGGGCCTTGAGCGCCCGGGAGATTGTCGAGATCTCTTGCACCCGGTTCTCGGAGCGATAGTCGCCACGCATGAGCTGCAAATAGTCCACGATGATCAGGTCCAGACCCACCTCGGCATGGAGGCGGCGGGCTTTGGTCCGCAGCTCGAGCGCTGAGATGCTGGGGGTATCGTCAATGAAAAAGTGGGTGTCGGCCAGGTCGCTGGTGGCCTTCATGAAGCGGCCCCACTCACCCTCCACGATCTCACCCCGGCGCAGGCGCTGGGAGTCGATCCCCGTCTCAGAGGAGATGAGCCGTTGCACGACTTGCTCGTCAGACATCTCCAGGCTGAAAAAGGCAATTCGCTGCTTGTGTTTTTTTGCCGCGTTGAGTGCAAAGCTCAGTGCCAGGCTGGTCTTGCCAACGCTGGGCCGGGCCGCCAGGATCACCATGTCCGACCGCTGCAATCCCCCCAGCAACTTGTCGATATCGCTGAATCCTGTGGGAATCCCGATCATCTCTCCCTGATGGCGCGTCAGGTACTCGATGCGGTCATAGTAGTCGCTCAGCACCTCCCGGATGGGCACCAATTCCCGGGAGATGCGCCGCTCTGAGACACCAAAGAGGATCTGCTCGGCCCGATCGACTACCTCCTCGACGTCGTCCGCTTCCTGGTAGGCCAACGCTGCGATCTGGCCAGCAGCGTCGATCAGCCGCCGTCGGGTGGCAGTCCGCTCCACGATGCGGGCATAGTGCTCTGCGTGGATGGAGGTCGGCACCGCGTTAATCAGGGAGGTGATAAAGGCCGGGCCTCCCACCTCGTTGAGTTGCTCCCGCCGCTCCAGCTCGTCGCAGACGGTGAGAAAGTCAATAGGCTCCCGGCGATCGTGCAGGTTCAGCATGGCGTCATAGATCCAGCCGTGTTTCTCCCGGTAGAAATCTCCCGGATTGAGAATGGTGGCTAGACGGATGATGGCATCTGGATCGATCAGGAGTGCACCCAAGACGGCTTCTTCCGCCTCGACATTCTGAGGAGGTAGTCGTTCGATTCTTCTGCTCTCAGACACGTTAATGCCTCTCTCGCCTTACATGAAGCAGGCTCCCGCTGGCGCTAGGCCATTGCGCAGGAGCCCTGCCTGCAACCCGCTTTGTTGTCTGGTGGTACAGCCCGAGACGTCACCCTGGGACTTGTTGGAACCTGGCCGAAGCAGGGACCCAGGGTCGCTGGGCTAGTCGCCCAGATCTTCCAGATCCAGGCCTTCGATAAAGTCCCGGTACGGTTCCAGCGTTTCTTCTTCCTCAGGCGTCAAGGCGTCCATGTCGATTTCTTCGTCGGGTGTGACCCCGGCGCGCTCCATCACACTCTCGCTGACGAAAATGGGTGCCTGGACGCGGACGGCCAGGGCGATGGCGTCGCTGGGACGGGAGTCCAGTTCGATCCGCTCTCCGTCGCGATCCATAATCACGCGTGCATAAAACGTATCATCGTGCAGGTCATTAACCAGGATGTGAGAAACAGTGGCTCCCAGCTTCTGGACGCTCTGTTTCAGGAGGTCATGGGTTAGGGGGCGAGCAACCTCTACGCCCTGAAGTTTAATCGTGATGGCATCAGCTTCGTATGGCCCAATCCAGATGGCCAGGTAGCGTTCCATATCCTCTTCTTTTAGAACCACCACCCGATGTTGGGACAGCAAGCTGGCCCGAACACTGTCAATGGTGACCTTGATCATCTTTTGCTCCTCTCCAGAGACTCACTGGTACCCGAAGGGGCCTCGTTGACGAACGCAACCTGATCACGTGTTTCAGTCGTCGAGGCGCCGGCCGGGCGCCCATCTGCCCAGATTATACCACAAGAGTGGCCAGGGCACAAGGGACTTTTGGGGGAAAAAACGAGGAATTGCTGCCGGATCTGGCTTTCCCAGAAGCACGGTGGCCCTGTCCGCAAACCGGGCAGGGCCACAGGCTATACACCTGGGGATAGGCACGATGCTGGCTAGCGCAGCACCGTCTGGGTCCAGGCCTGGATCCAGTCCTCGCGGTGGGTTTCGATATCGTCGGGCTCCACAAAGGCCGGATTCTCGGGTACCTCAGCGAAGCGGGCAAACACGTCGGGCAGTGCTGCATTGCTGTTGACCGGGAAGACAAACATCTTGAGCGGGATATCCTCCTGGAATGTGGTGTCCAGCATAAAGTCGATCCACTTCTCGGCGAGTCTGCGGTTCCCTGTCCCTTTCAGGATACCGACGAATTCGATCTGGCGGAAGCAACTACCGTCGGCTGTGACGACGCCAGTCGGCGCCTCCTCAAAGGCCTGTTCGGCAAAATAGACCTCCACGGGTGGACTGCTGGCATAGCTGACCACGATGGGCCGGTCGCCCTCGGAAGCATAGGTGAAATTGCCCCAATAGGCATCTTCCCACCCATCGGTCACCAGCACATCGTTGGCCCGTAGGTCGGACCAGTAGTCCAGGTGATCATACTCTCCTTCCTCGCCAAAGCGCCCGATCGTAGCCAGCAGAAAGGCCAATCCTGGCGACGAGGTCGCCGGGTTTTCTACCACGGTTAGCCCCCTGTACTCGGGGCGGAGCAAGTCTGGGAGGTCGCCTGGCGGGGACAGGTTCTGATCTTCGAACCAGCCCTTGTCATAGTTCAAGCAGACGTCCCCATAGTCCACCGGCAGCATGTGAAACGTGTCGTCGAGCTCCAATTCATCGGGAATGGCGTCCAAGACCGGCGACTCGTACGCCTCGGTGATGTCGCCCTGGAGTGCCCGGCTCAGGAAAGTATTGTCCACGCCGTAAATGACGTCGGCCATGGGGCTGTCTTTGCTCAGCAATGCCTGGTTCAGCATCAGGCCGGTGTCACCCGACTTGAGGAATTGCACTTCGCAATTGCACTCTTCTTGAAACGCCGTCACGACCTCCTCGCTTACGTCAAAACTGTCATGGGTCATGATCGTGAGCGTACCCCCTTGGCCACAGGCCGCCAGCAGCACAGCGATCCCCACCAGTACCAAAACAGAAGCCATCTTCCACATTTCTTGACCCTCCTTCCCTTTCTAATCGCTGGTTTCCTGTTTCTCCTCTCCAATCGCATGTATTACCATCAGGTACCCCCTTTCTAGCTTGATGCGCGCCACTGCCTCCGCCATCACATTGCTCACCCCCCGGCTGAAACCAAAGCGCAGAATATCTCCCTGGAGCGGCCAGGTCAAGCCGGTGGTCGTCACACCGCAAGCGTCGCCGCCCAAGGGCAGCAGGGAGACGAGGTCGCCCTGCTGCCCTTCCAGGGTGACCGTTTCGCCGCCGCGAATCACCAGCGCTTCCTCGTCGCCATTCACAATGCGCACCGACAGGCCGGTCAGTTGGGGCAGGGTCAACAGCAGCACATTGGCCAGTGTATGATCGAGACGACCGCCCAGTGCTCCCAGAATGACGATCTCTTGCACCCCGGCCTCTGCTGCATGGGTCAGGGCCAGTTCCAGGTCGGTCTCGTCTTTGGCCCGGGGGTGCTCGACAAAGCGGCACCCGAGGGTGGTCAACTTGCCCTGAGCCTCGTCAGGCAGCGAGTCCATGTCGCCGATGACCAGGTGGGGCCGCAGACCCCAGGCCAGCGCCCGGGCTGCACCTCCGTCGGCACCGATGATCAGATCCGTGTCCTGCGCCCAACGGCGCCACTGTGTGTCCTCGTTGGTCTGTCCACTGGCGACGATGATGGCTCGCATGGCCGTTCCCTCCCCCTCTGCCGAGATCCCTGGTTTGGCAAGTTTGCTTGAAAACAAACGAACCGCCTGGCCCTTGGCTGGCGGTTCTTGTTCCACGATCCTGTGCTTCTTCCCTACGCCGGCATTACCCAGGTCAGGTTCCAAGGGTCGGCGAAGGTGCGATCGCCCTCTCAGCCTGGCGCCTCCAGGCTCCCCCAGTGCTTTTCTGCTTTGTACAAACAAGTATACCACCGGCTGGCTTCCCTGTCAAGCATCTGAGCAGGCAAAGTTAGCTGGCACTAGACATCCGATTTCCGCCCCTATCCCCAACGAAATTCCCCATCCTGGGGGACCTGTCATCCCCAGGTATGGGGCTATGCTGGGAGGGCATGGCAACGGTTTGTCCGGGCAGGGCGATTTCGGGAGGTAGTGAGGATGAAAAAAGTCACAGTCGTAACCGATTCGAGCGCCACCGTGCCGGTGGATCTGGCCCGGAACTAAAGATCCACATATCTCCCAGGCTCAGCGGTACCCTCAACGCTGCCAACACAGCCAGCCGTTAAGCTAGATCCTCTCGTATTGCTCCACCGTCTTTTCTGTCTGTACGTTGCCGGTGTGCTTGGTGGCCTGCGGCTCAAACAGGAGCACATGCACCTCTTCTTCAGCGACAGGGCAGTGTTCTACGCCGCGTGGCACGATCAGGAATTCGCCCTCGTCCAAGATCACGTCTCGCTCTCGAAACTTGATAGTCAGGTGTCCCTCTATGACCAGGAACATCTCATCCTCGTCCTCGTGCTGGTGCCAGACGAACTCGCCTTTCAGTTTCGCCAGCATGACGTTCTGACCGTTGAGCTCTCCCACGATTTTGGGAGACCAGTGCTCGTCAAACAGGCCGAATTTCTCGGCCAGGTTCACCTTCTCCATTGACTCCTCTCCTCTGGCCCCGGTGGCTGCACGTAACATATCACATTCAAGACACCCTGTCAAGGGCAGTTTGCATTTCCTCCAATCTGTGTGAACTGGGTTGGGGTGTGTTTTGTGTCATTGTATTGTTTATGGTATCATTGATCCCGGTCCTGCAAACCTGGTCCACGAAAGGAGAAAGTGATGAAAGCAGTCGTGATGGCTGGAGGTGAGGGCTCGCGCTTGCGCCCTCTGACCATTGGTCGCCCCAAGCCAATGGTTCCCATGGTGTCCAAACCGGTGATCGGCCATATCCTGGATCTCCTCAAGCGCCAAGGCATCACCGAGGTCGTGCTCACCCTCCATTTCATGCCCGAGGTCATCCAGAGTCACTTTGGCGATGGCAGCAGTTTGGGTATGAAGATCTACTATGCCGTCGAAGAAATACCCCTGGGCACTGCAGGCAGTGTCAAGAACGCCCAAGAGTATCTGGACGAGCCGTTCATCATCATCAGTGGCGACGCTGTGACCGACATCAACCTGCAGCAGGTCATCGCCTTTCACGAGCAGAAGCAGGCCGAAGCCACATTGACGCTCTATCGTGTGCCCAACCCCCTGGAATATGGCGTCATCATCACCGACCCCGATGGCAAGATCGTACAATTCCTGGAAAAGCCGTCGTGGGGTGAGGTGATCTCGGATACGGTGAATACCGGTATCTATGTCATCGATCCCGCGGTGCTGGATCTGATCGAGGAGGGGGTATCCACTGACTGGAGCAAGGACGTGTTTCCCCAATTGCTGGAAGCGGGCCGGCCTCTGTACGGCTTTGTGGCCGACGGCAATTGGACCGACGTAGGCGATATCAGCGAGTACATGCGCGCCAGCGGCGATGTCCTGTACCACCGCGTGCAGACGGACGAGCTGGGCAAGCACATCGGCGGCGACGTGTGGGTTGGTGAGGATGTTGAGATCGCCCCTGATGCCCAACTGTACGGGCCGATCTACCTTGGCAATGAGGTCAAGGTCAAGGGGGGCGTTATCATACACGGGCCGACGGTCATTCGCGACTATACCATCGTGGACAACCGCGTGCACATCGATCGTAGCATTATCTGGCGCAACAGCTACATCGGCGAGGGGGCCGAGGTCCGCGGGGCCATCGTGGGTCGACAGTGTATCATCAAGGGCCGAGCGGTCTTGTTCGAAGGGGTGGTGCTGGGCGACAATTCCATCGTGGGTGAGGGTGCCGTGCTGCATGCCAACGTCAAGATCTGGCCCGGCAAAGAGATCGAGCCGGGCGCGACGGTCAAGACGAGCATTATCTGGGGTGCCAGGGGACGCCGGGTGCTCTTTGGGCGCTTTGGGGTAACCGGGGTGGTGAACGTGGACCTGACGCCCGAGTTCGCGGCCAAGATGGGAGCGGCGTTTGGCGCTACCATGCCCAAAGGCGGCACCGTCACCATCAACCGCGACCCGCACCGAAGCCCGCGCATGATCAAGCGGGCCGTTATCTCAGGTCTGCCTTCGGCTGGCATCCACGCGGCCGACCTGCGCTCCATGCCCATCCCTGTAGCCCGCTATTTCACCAAGGTCACCGACGCCGTGGGTGGCGTCCACGTGCGTCTCTCCCCCTTTGACCGGCGTGTGGTCGACATCCGCTTCTTTGACGGGGAGGGTCGTAACCTGAGCAAGGGGGTGGAGCGAGGCATCGAGCGGGTCTTCTTTCGCGAGGACTTTCGCCGTGTCTACCTGGACGAGATCGGCACCATCGCGTATGCACCCCGCGTGATCGAAACGTACGTCCAGGGCTTTCTCGATGCGGTGAACGTGGAGGCCATCCGGCAGGCCAACTACCGCATCGTCGTGGACTATGCCTACGCCCCAACCTCCGAGGTACTGCCCCAGATCTTGACCGAGTTGGGGGTGGAAGTCGTGCCCCTGGCTTCCCACGTGGACGGCGAAAAAATGTCGCTGTCGCCCCAGGAGTTCGAGCAGGAACTCAAGGAGCTGACCCTCATCACCGGTGTGTTGAACACTCACCTGGGGGTGCGCCTGGACGTGGGTGGTGAAAAGATCTTTCTGGTGGACCAGCGTGGCCAGCGCGTGCCAGAACTGATCGCCGGGGCGGCGATGGCATCCCTGACGCTACGGACGAATCCGGGCGGGACCCTGGTGGTCCCGGTCCATGTGCCCAATATCTTTGAGCGGATCGCCGCCGACCATGGCGGACAGGTGGTGCGTTGCAAGATGGATCCCAGTGACCTGATGAATGTGTCGGCCCGTGAAGGGGTGGTCATGGCCACTGACGGCCTGGGCAATTATATCTTTCCACATTTCCAGCCAGCCATCGACGGGTTGATGGCTACCGTCAAGCTATTGGAGTTTCTGGCTGTCCAGCAGACGAACCTGGGCGAGGTCGTGGATGCCTTGCCCACCTTCCACGTTAGCCAACGGGAGGTCTCGTGCCCTTGGGAGGTCAAGGGCACGGTCATGCGCTTGTTAAATCAGCAGTACAAAGACCGCCGCGCCGATCTGATCGACGGCATCAAGATCTTGTTGGGCGAGGGCGAATGGGTGTTGGTACTGCCCGATCCCGACTACCCCAAGTTCCGCATCTATGCCGAGGCCGGAAGCGAGAGCGAAGCGCAGGACCTTGCCAATCGCTATGCGCGCATCGTCGAAGGACTGCAGGAATAGGAAGCGATTCAAGAACTTGCATATAGGCCCCGTCTCAGGAGCGCCGTCTGCCCTCGAGGACGCGGGTTGGCGCTCTTTGGCAAAGGAACGAACACGGATCTGAGGTCTTTTCCAGAATAGGACCCGGTCCGACGAGGGAGAGTCCATGTACCCAACGCTTTTCACCATCGGTAACCTGAGTGTGCCTACCTATACCCTTCTGCTCGATCTGGGTCTGATTCTGGGGCTGGTGCTGACCTATTTTGAGGGCAAGCGCCAGCTTGGCCGTGGCGACGTCGCGCTGGACCTCGGTCTGTGGGGAGTCATCGGCGGCATTCTCGGCGGGCGGGTCGCCTTCGTGGTGGCCAACTGGTCGGTGTTCGCGGAGGATTGGATCCGAGCGCTGAGAATCTGGGAAGGGGGCCTATCCTTTCACGGGGCAATCCTGGGGGGATTGGTGGTCATGCTCATCTTTGCCGGACTTCAGCGCCGCCAGGAGCACCCCCTCTCTTTCTGGCAGTTGACTGACCTCGTGACGCCGGGACTGGCCCTCGGCATCACCTTTGGCTGGGCAGCCTGCCTGCTGGGTGGTTGTGCCTACGGTGTTCTGGGTGAAGGATTCGGCTATGCCATCCTGCCCGATCTCTATGGCGTACAAGCCTCGCGCTTTGCCACCCAGGCGTTTGGCCTGGTCTTTTCCTTTGTCCTGTTCGTCGCCGTCATGTTGCTGCGCAGCCGGTGGCCTTTTGCCGGTGCTTCGTTTCTGATGTACTGCTTGCTGTACTTTGGCGGGCAGTTCTTCCTCGAGTTCACACGCGGCGACGAGGCGATCTACCTGGGCCCCTGGCGGCTGGCTCAGTGGCTGGACCTGGTGCTGGCCCTGGCGGCGGCGGTGGGGTTGATGGTCCTCTGGTGGCAAGAGCGCACCAGGGAAGAGGAACCCGAAGACCTGGAGGACTTGGAGCAGCCGGAAGAGCTGGAGGAGCCGGGAGAATCAGAGGTGCCTGAAGAATCAGAGGTGTCTGAAGGAGCCGGAGAGGTCGAAGAAGTAACCGAGCTCCAAGACGATGAGCCTGCCAACGCGACTGAGGAGTCTGGCGGAACTGGATGATCCCGGCTTGCAGAGGGGAGCTGCATGGAGGCACGATCGCGCATTAGCGTTCTGCTCGCTGCCTTGGTCGCGGTGATGTTGGTAGGCATCGCGGCCCAGGGAATGGCGTTGGAAGGCACCCAGCAGCAACTTGTTCTGACCTTGGAGGGATACGTCGGCGGTCAGGCTACCGCTGTGGATGTACATGGAGGTCATGCCTACGTGGTCGTTGGGCCGCGACTGGCCATTCTGGACATCACTGATGTGCACCATCCGTTCGTGGTTGGGCAGAACGCACTTATGTCGGGCGATGCACTGGACATGGTTGTGGATGGAAGCTATGCCTACATCGTAGACGGCGATGGCCTGCGCATTTTCGACGTTTCCAACGTGACAAACCCGGTCGAGATTGGCTTCCTCGAAACACCCGGGTACGCCAATGCCCTCGCGGTGTCTGGCGGCTATGCCTATGTCTCTGATGGGTGGCAAGGCCTGCGCATCGTGGATGTGGGCAGCCCCGAAAACCCTGTGGAGGTGGGCTTCCATCTGACCACCGAGTCCGCAAGAGGGGTTGCCATCGCGGGCGAATATGCGTGCGTCATCGATTACGCCGGTCTGCGTGTGGTCCACATCGCCGACCCTACCGGCCCGTACGAGGTGGGTTCCCTCGCGATCGCACCAGCGCCCAATGGCATTGCGGTGTCGGGCACCTACGCCTACGTTGCCAATCAAAAGGGTGGACTGTACGTTGTGGACATCGCCGACCCTGCCAACCCGGATGATGTGGGGTTCTACGCAATGTCGGGCTATGGCGGCCAACACGTTGTCGCGTCCGGCAGCCTGGCATACGTCGCCAACTTTATCTCGAACCCATCAGGGTGGGTTCTGCGCGTGGTCGACGTCTCCGACCCGACCAATCCGGTTGAGGTCGGCTCCTGTATTACGCCTGAAACAGAGGGCCTGGCCTTGGACGGGGACGATGTGTACGTTGCCGGCAGCACGGCAGGACTGCGCATCATCGACGCCTGGGATCCGGCTGATCCGATCGAGATGGGGCGTTTTGTCGTGCCCTTCCATGCCGACGAGGTGGAGGTGGTCGGGGACTATGCCTACGTGGCCAGTAACGGCCTGCACGTCGTGGATGTCACTGCCCCGGCGAATCCCATTGCTGTCGGCGCCTATGAATGGATTTCCATTGCGGGCTCGGTCCCGACCTCTCCCCAGCAGGATGTGGCGGTCCGTGGCGACTATGCCTACCTGGCCGTCTCCCGCTGGCCGTCTCATTCCGGGGGCCTGCTTGTAGTAGACATCCGCGATCCGGTCAACCCCGTCGAGGTCGGTTTCCACCAGACACCAGGGGACTCGGTGGGCGTTGCGCTGCAAGGGGATTACGCCTACCTGGCTGACCTCAGTGGTGGCCTGTGCATTGTGGATATCGCCGATCCAGAGAACCCGGCGGAAGTCGCCTGCGAGGAAACAACCTACCTGGCCAAGGGTGTGGCAGTCTCGGGCGACTATGGTTACATCGCCGACGGATTCGGCGGCCTGCGCGTGTTTGACGTCTCAAATCCAGCCAGTCCTGCTGAGATAGGCTCTCACGACACCAGTAGCGAAGAGGCCGTAGGTGTTGCCGTCGTCGGAAACCATGCCTACCTCGCCAATACAGGGGATGGCTTGCGCATCTTTGACATTTCGAATCCCGCCACTCCTGTCCAGGTTGGCCATCTCGATCCGGGATACGCCACAGACGTAGAGGTAGTGGAACCCTATGCCTACGTGAGCGGTGGGGGCTTGTACGTGATCGATATCTCGGACCCGTCAGTCCCAGTCCTGGCTGGCTTCTATGATGCGTCAGGGCGCGAGCATGGAGTGGCGGTCGTGGGGAATCGCGTCCATGTGGCTGGTCAACTGTCCGGCCTGTCGATCCTTCGGATTGGGTCGGCGTCCAGAGTATACCTGCCACTTGTGGTGCGCAACCGGTAGGACATCGAGAATTCGGCCCGGTACCGAACCAGTTACCTGTGCCAGATTTCTCCTGGCCCCAAAGACGGGAGCAAGGCAAACTCTGCGCTCAAGACTGACGAGTACGGGGGAAAGCGGGAGAAGTGACCCTGCCTCTTCATTTTCCTGCTCCGGGCGCCACCCTGTAGACGATGAACCGCAGCTCTCCCCGTGCGTC
>Ga0180438_10004001_pt1 | contig 21652 bp, 27 predicted proteins | sample SS_ome_12_FD_132455 | JGI IMG/M metagenome (GOLD analysis project Ga0180438, IMG submission 132455) | Hypersaline lake sediment archaeal communities from the Salton Sea, California, USA - SS_3_D_2 metaG | ecosystem: Environmental > Aquatic > Non-marine Saline and Alkaline > Hypersaline >...
AGAAGTAGATGCAGGGGCATTTATCAATTTTGAGTTTAGCTGGGCTTCTATTGATTCTAACTCGACTTTAGAGTTTCGATTTTCTGGTATCCCATTGGAAATACAAGAGACAAATCTTACTGCTTGGTTAATTTTTGGTGGTGTCTCATCTGCTATTGGAGCGGTGGTTTGGGTGTTATTTGGTGGGTTTGCGTTTAAGAAATATGTAGATTGGGGAAAAGGGAAATTTATCTTAGTTAGTATTGCAGTTATTGGAATCTCTTTTGGAATAGGATTTGGAATTGGACTATTAGCTTATCCAAATCCTGTTTGAAGATAAAATTAATACCTAATTTTAAATTCTATTTTAAAATCACTATTCACTTTTTACTAAAATTGAAGTTATTGATATAACAAAGCAATAGAGAAGCGTTAATGGAGAAGCAAGACTTAATATTACAAAATTAAAACTAATAATCAGAAAAATAATGATTACTATAAAGAAATAAATAATTGCATCATTATTTTTTAAATCCTTTAATTTTTTCGCCCTTTTTCTCTGTATAATATATGGAATAAATAGAATGGAACTAATTATTAATGTAAATGTAGAGATTTGGAAAAAGCTCAATAAATTTATAAAATTAAATATATAGAATAACAGAAATAATATGATATCAAATAGAATCAAAATTATAATATTTGTTTTCTCGGACATGAGGTATAATAAAATAATTTCGTATTTAATAATTGTTAAATTCAATAAAAAAGTTAGATTGTTATGCTCTTCCCATATTTTTGATTTGTTATTTCATATGAATCAATAAAAGTTTAAATTCCCATAAAAATTAAGTAAATAATAAATAAGCTAATCTTATAAATGGGAAGACTGAAATGGAGAATAGAGATAAGGCATTTATAGTCGGGATGATCTTTTTGATATCTATAATTGTTCCATATTATATTTTGTTTCAGGGTGAGTTTGTATCGAATCAAGTCGATGAGGATGAGGAAGACTCTTCGGAAGAAATAATTGAGCAAACTGAAGGATTTGATTATATCTCACAAATTAGTTTTTTAAAGGGCGATAATTATGGAGCAAATAGTAAAAGCGAATTGAATAGTGTAGATGGAAATATATTTGAGATTATTGGGGACTTTGCTGTTGGCATTGGTTATGAATTAGATGTAGTTTTTGAAATAAATCACGATTTAGATTCATTAGCTTTGGATTATTATGATATTTATCTATATGGAAGCATTTTATCTTCTATAAACTCAGAATTAGCTACACTTCAAGCAGAAACTACTTTTGAATGGATTAATATTGCTAATATTACTAATAAACCAATTAATATCACGCGATATTATCTCGAAAGATGCTTTCGGTTTAGGATTAATGCAACAACCTCTGCTCCTAAAGTAATAAGAATTGAACAATTAGTTGTGTTTCTAACCCATAAAGGAGATTTAAGCCCAGTAATTCCATTAAAAACAAATAGCTATCAAGTTAAAAGTCCTTATATTGAGGGTGTTCAGGGGCATTTTGAAGAGTATGGAATAGAGAGTGGAGTTCCGGGCGGAAATCCGGGAACAACGCAATATAGCGAATATGCTTATTGGTGGGAAGAACCTTATTCTACTTCTTATGCAATTTATCAACGTGCTGAAGTTCATCACGATGGCTATACAAGAGGTTATGCGAAAACGGATTTAATTGTCGATCTATATTTAGATCAAGCAGATTATTATGAAATCGATCCAAGTTCTTATTTTGAAATAAGGGGAAAATTAGATTTTTATTCAGCAGGAGGCGATGTTTGGTGGCAATATTACGAAGCAAGTATTTGGAATTATAATACTTTGGCATGGGAAAATATTCAAAGCATTCCTCACACAGATTTTATAATGCGATGGGATAAAAATAATCTAGTTGCTCCTCTTGAAGATTATATTGATGAAAATAATATGGAATATAAAGTAAGATTTCGCAATGGAATGCAGAGAGGTCAATACTACTCAACCTTAAATGTAGATATAAAACTTTATTTATATGGTTCAAATACAAGTATTTTTGTAAAAGGTTATAATTTTGATAATTTTGATTACCCTAATATTACTTCTATTTATACTATTCCAGCGTCTCCTATTACGATACAGGCTTTTGATATCAGAGCAGATGCAACAGCTATTATTCCATCAACAAATATAATTGAGTCAAGATGCTTTATTTCAAATGGAACATTGAGTTCAGGATGGTTAGATATGGATAAGATTCCATTAACAAATACTTGGAAAAGAACTCTGAGTTTTTTAGATTATGCAAATGATAACTATACTGTTATGATTAGTATTTTAGACAATGAGGGCAGAAAAACATATAGTTTTGGTAATTTTGAAACATTTAACCAGAGACCTACCATAACTTTTAATACTCCCGCATCGGAAAATGAAAAGATTATTCAATTAACTCCATATACTATTAATGCAACTATATTAGATAATGAAGGCGAGCAATACTGGTTAGAAGCAACTCCACAAGTAAAGTTTTATGTCATTGGAGATGAATTAAATCCGCTTATAGATTGGACAGATATGGATAACCCTAATGATCCTTTCGATTGGATTTATCCAATAAATCCCATTGATTATGAAAATGGATTTTATATTATTAAAATTAGAGCCAAAGATCAAATTGGTTGGGGATATAATCAGATTACAATACAAATTCAGAATTTACCACCGGATATTGAGATTATATCTCCCAGTTTAACAGAGCTTAAATTACCATACCAGCAAAAGATTATTTGCAATATCACAAACGAAGATCCGATAAATTCAGCTCAATGGGATTTAGTAAATATATTAGGAAATTATAATTGGAAAAACCTAACTTATAATATAACAAGCGAGTTTTATGAAGCAAATTTTTCTTTATTGGATTATGAATATGGAGATTATTTCTTAGTAATAAATGCTACTGATGATAAATATAATTCCAGCTTCGAGATTAAATCGTTGCAATTACATCCATTCTTTACTTATAACATACCAGAGATATCAATTGTATATAAGAATTCAGGAATTACAATAACTCAGGATGAAGAACAATCTACAGATATTACAGCTCAATTTATTATCGACCATCATCCCATAGCTAAAGAGAGAGATTGGGAGATATATTTACCCAATAATTTCAATGATGCATTTGATTATTATATTACTCGCGGGTTTAATACATACTATCCTTCTGGATTTGAAATTGAGGGTATTTATACTTTATGGCATATTCCCAATTATGCTTCCCATGATACTGTTCATCTTCAATTAGAAAAACCACGATTATCGAATGATATTTCAGGTGTATTGGAGAGAGAAGACGGAAGATTTGAGCTTGAATTTACCTTATCAGCAAAACATTATTTTAGCGATTTAACAATTAAACATCAATTAACCCAATATTTTGCTCATCCAGAGAATTTTGAATACATCTTAGAATACAAATTTCAGGGAGAGTGGATAAATTATTCAGGAGATTTAGAAGTAGATGCCGGAGCTTTTATTAATTTTGAATTTGCTTGGGGTTCTATTGATTCTAATTCAACTGTAGAGTTTCGCTTTTCCGCTATCCCCTTAGTGATACAGGAAACCAATCTTACCGCATGGTTTATCTTCGGAGGCGTAGCATCGGCTATCGGAGCGGTGGTTTGGGTATTGTTTGCCGGAATAGCGTTTAAGAAATATCAAGACTGGGGAACTGCAAAATTTATATTATACTCTGTTATCGTTATTGGAGGAGCTTTTGGAGCGGGATTTGGAATTGGCTTATTGGCTTATCCTAATCCCGTTTAATTTCATTTCTTTTTTTTTATTGAAAATCAAGCTAAATAATTAAATCTTTTAGTTTTATATATTTTAATATCATCATATTATAACATTAAATTAAAAATTGGATTATCATGGGTTTAAAGAAAAAGAAAAAACAAGCGGATGAAACGATAATTATTTTGGAACGGGAAGATGAGGAGAAACCTAAAGGAGAGAGAGTTATTGCAAGCGTTCAAGCGGGAAGATTCAGAACTAAAACTGTGGATGTTAAATATAAAAAGGTAAAGCAACCGGATAAAGATAAAAACTATTATGAATTGGACTTATAAATGAATGAAAATAATCTATCTGAGAATATTAAGAGAAGAGTCTCATTAAAAGCGAAAGGAATACGTTGGAAAACCTTTTCTATAAATAATGGAGAAGAATTATCACAGATTCTTAAGGAGAAGATTATTCTCTCTTACTGGGATTCACTTACAAAAGAAATGAAAAATAATTTAATTTCCTCAATTCAAACTCATTTTAACATTAAAAAAAAGAGAATAGCATCCATTCTTCAGGATGAAAGCATCTTTGAATATATTTGGGATACTATTCCAGAAGAAGAAAAACAACAATTATTTGAAACTTTTGTTAGCTCACAACAACAAGAATTAGGAAAATCTACTTTGCCAAATTTTATTAATCTTATCTTTAGGCAATTTGAACAAGAAAGAGATGAAAATCACCATGAATATACAAATAGAGTTCATCAAGAGACAGGAAAATTAGGTAAGATATTTATATATCTCAGGGATTCTAAACTTGGTCTGAAGAAAATGGTATATTTTCCAAATGAAGAAATATTTACTGAAGATTCATTAATACAGTTAAGAGATTTAAACTTAAGGAGATTAGAAATTTTAAAATTATTAATAAATCATTATTCTTCATTCAGAGGCTTTTTTTTTAATAGTATTGAAGAATTATCAGAAATCATTGAGCGAGATTTTAGGGAGTTTTCATAGCTTCCTTAAGAATTTTAAATTTATCATCATCTAATTTATCGACAAAGTCTTCTATTTCCTTATCCATTTTATCCATTTCTTTGATGTATTTATCTCCTTCCTCGATAATTTCATGTATTTCCTTAACTAATGCTTCTTTTGACTTGATCTCCTTTTCTTTACTAATTGTATTTATTTTTGCTTTTTTTCTCATATTTCTCACATTAAATAGTTAGAAATATAAATATTAAAATTTATTTTAAAAACTTAGCAGATTAACTTGTAAATTTTTTTTATATATTTTTAGAATCTTCTATATGAAGCTAATATAATTCTCGATTATGCAGAGCTGAGTATTACTATACCTACAATTTCAATCTTCTTTTTGAAGCTATTTCTTGTATAAATAAGAATTAGAACGTATTTATTTTTTAATATTTAAATTTTAAAATTGATTGTTCATATGAAATCAAATCATTAACATAAATAATGGGTTATACTATTATTTAATTATGAATTTAAAATGGATTTTAATTTTAATTGGATTATGGAATATAATTGATGGAGTTCTCTCTATTTTAGTTCAATTAGATGAATCCTTTTTATTCCAATTTGGTAGAATTGTTAGGACAATTTTAGGAATTGCTTTAATAATTATTGGGGTTAAATTTAATTCAAAAAAAGACGATGGGTATTTTTATTTCTGACATGGAGCAAGAGGAGAGAAGATTGGAAAGAATTGATAATATAATACTTATTATTTTTATCTCCTCTCAAATAATAGGATTGGGACTAATGGCTTATTCAGTTGATCTTCCCAATAAAGATTTAACGATTAATATGCTAATTTTAAGTGTTTTTATATTAGCTCTTGGCAATTTAACAACGGTTTCTTTGATGTATTATTTATATCGCAAGAAAGGATATGATTTAAAATAAAGTCTCAGTATTTAAAAATAATTAAGAAGTTTTGAAAAATTTTTGGGTTAGATTTGAAAAATTTTTGAGAAAAAGATTATTGAATGAAATTATCTAACGTCAAATATTTAGAATCTGGTAAAATTCTATGGAGATTATCTTTTTTTATTACCATCATTCCACTATCTTCTAAATCTAAAATTAATTCTTGAATCTGTTTAGGCTTGGGTTCTATTAAATGGTTTTTTGTCTTTCTATCTGTATTAACCCCGACAAATCCCAATGCGGAATCAGTATTTATTAGTTTATTTGCAAAACCTTTTGTAAATCTGAGATTTGGTTCAATTGAGAGAAATTTCTTTTTATATTGAATTTCACTAAATTTCTCAATCCTTTCATCTAAGTTAGGAGCGTGTGTTATGTTTTCTATATTCTGATATTCGTAAGTATCTGATTCTATGGTAGTTCCAATCCAATTTGTATTTGGATCGAGAAATTCAATTAAATTGAGATATTTCGTTGGATTTTTAGTTAAAAAATAGATTTGGCATTTATTATATTGATTATTATAGAAATTCACTCTTTCGATGATATACTGAATGAAATCATCTGGAATTCTATCGTGAAATAGATCAGAAATGGATTCAATAAAAACATTATCCTGACAATATTTTAATCCTTTTAATCTCGCTTCATATAATCCGGATTTATAATTACTGGGCATCCTAATAAAGAAATTACGAGCATAACAATAGAGACAGTTATACATACAATTTATAACATTTGCCGATTCGTTAAGTGCTTTATACTTTTCTTGTAGTTCTTTAAGCTCGCTTTTCAATTTATTGATTCTTTTAGTAGCAAGTGTCTTATCTTTCAGTTTTTCTTTTCTAATTTGGATTCTTTTAGTAAGATTTATTCTTTTAGTTTCTCCTTTATGAAAAATGAAAGGATTAATGGTAAATAGTTTTTGCCCTAAAGAATCAAACCAATCAATATTAGTCTTGTTTGGTTGTATTGCTTTATTAGATTCTTTATGCCACCAAAGTTCCCACCATATTCTTATGAAATCTTTAGTTAAATAATCATCTCCATATTTTTTATTAAAAAATCCCAATAATTCCTTTTTATTGTTTCCCCCATCAAGAATAGCATCTTTTTCAGACATATTCTTCAGGCGATATAGTTCTAATTTAATAACCGGAGAATCTAAGAATTTAAAGCCATACTGAGATCGCTGTTTCCACCAAAATTCTAAATTAATATCTATTTCCTTATCAGAAATATATCTATTTAATTCACGTTCCCATTTCTCGTTAAGCTCTCTGATTGTTGTTTGCTTGGATTGAATTAGAATTTTATATATTAATCCTTCGATACTAAAAGATGCTACAACCATAATTATTGTTCAATTTTTTTGAAATTTTTTATTATTAACTATTAATAGGCTATTATTATATAAATTTGTTTCGATAGAAACATTTTTATTATTTTTTCTCTATTTATGTTATAATGACAAATTTTCATATAATATAATAATAATAATAAAAAAAAAGAGAGATTAAATATATATGAGAAAAGGAATCTTGACAGATGAGGAATTAAGCAGATTAACAAGATATATGCATAATTATAAAGGAGATAAAACAACTGGGGAGATAGCAATGGAAACTAAAATTGATATAGCAAAATTAATAGAGATAGATAGAGATGACAGTTTCTTTAGTTATATTAATGGAAACCTACCAAGACTAGTTGATTATAATACAAGATTGGAAAAAAATAAGAATGCATGGCGTGGAGATTTTACTATCATTATAAATGGGAAACCTGAATTAATCAATGTTTATTGTTCAGAATGTAAAAAACCACAGAAGAAATTTAAACTACCTTATTTAACAAGCGATATTGAAGGTGAATGGACAGAAACCATGATTGAATGTGAAAATCCAATGTGTAATCATTCAACCTTTATTATTAAAAAGATTATTACGAAGGAGGAAAAAACTAATGTCGAAAGCTGAAATGGAAGAGAATTTACATAATATTGGTGTAATAGCAAAGAATTCCTATATCTCTTGTATTATTTGCGGGAAAATTATAATGTATTCTAAAATTGCCCATCAAAAGACTATCTGCTGTAATTGTTATTCTGAATTAGAAGATAAAATATTTGGATGGGTAGATTGGAATATGGTATATGATACTAAGATACAATTAGTTTGGCAAGATATTGAGAGAGAGTTAGAATTTAGGGAAGAATATGAACAAGGCGATAAATGGAGTGATATTAGAAAGGGAATTATCAATAAAGCTATGTTTTCTTTTTTCTTAGAAGAAAAAGAGGAAGGGGAGAGAGCTTTATTACTCAAATATCTAAAGCAAGCGGATGAGCAAATTTATAATGAAGTTATGGATTTGAAGAATGAAATAAGTGTTTTATTATATGAGGGGAGAGCTTGTGAAAATTGTAAGAATTTTGAAGGCTGTTGGATATTACAAGATTTTGAGAAAGCAATTGAAAAAACTAAGAAATTAGGTTTGAGAATGATTAGCACAAAAGAGGAACAAGCTAATAGATGCCCTTTTTATAATAGGAAAATAGGAACGCCCTCTGATTATATGCCTACATGGAGATATTGGACATATTAGTTTTTTTATTATTTTTGTAAGAGTAAGAGATTTCCTCTACTCCAAAAATATTTAATCTTGGTGTTTGAAATAGGAGAAAAAATAGACTGGAAAACTTGCATCGTTAATGCTACTCAAAAAACCGGTTGGTGTCCTGTTTGTAGAGTTTCGATTAATAGTGCTGAAATTCTCAAGTATAATGGAGAATTCATTTATGCTTGCTGTATAAAATGCGGAACTCTTTATCAAATACCAAAATCACTTATGGAGAAAAGTTCATGAAGAATGACTATAACAAAGAAGATTTAATACGAGGACTTAAAAAGATTGGTCAATTTATAGAATGGGGACTTGCTCCGGATTCTGTTATCAAAACTTATACTAGATTAATGACCATTTCTAAAAATAAAAAAATTGAAGCTTGGCGTTTTAATGGTTTTTATCTTAATTTCTGTGATTTAATAAATTCTCACAAAGTTTTGAATAAAATCCCTTTAAATATAGATACATTCGAGGAAGCTGTTAATTATTTTAATAAAGAAGCAATAGTTCAATTATTAGATAATTGGGATTTAAACCATGAACTTTTTTCTAAATTATTTCCTAAGTATAAAGAATTAAATAGAAATACGCTTAAAGGAGGCATGATTAAAATATGATAGAAATAATTAAGCAGAAAATTATTGAGCATATTCAAAATGTAGGCAATTTCTCAGAATCAGATATGGAAGAAGTTAAGAAGATATTTAGAAAGAGAAAGTCTGATGAGCTTGATCCTGCAATTTTTTATTGTCAAGATTGCAAGCAAAACTCTATTTACAATCCCACAAAAAGTTGGATGTCAGGCAATTATTTCCATTATCATCCTAAATGTCCTGTATGTAAAAAAGGGATGCGAAGAATCGTAATTAACCGAATTGAAGAGAATGAAGCTTTTACTGATTTCTTTAGGAAAACAAGACCAAAAATCTTTTGCTTTATTAGTTCCAAAGGATTTATCAATGAATGGGATTTAATTGTATCTTCACTTGCAGAAGATGGAGAAGGATTAATTGGCTCGCATTTAAGTAGTAATAAAATCTGTGCCAAAATGGATATTGGATTACTCACAAATACCCATCATGATAAATATAATGAAAAATACCCTGATGGATTTGAGTTAATATGGATTAATGAAAAACAGCAAGATGTAAATAAAGAATTCTTGGAAGCATATAATTTAAATTGTCAAAAATATAATGATAAGAGGTAAATATTATGGATAAGGAAGAAATAATTATTTTTTGTAAAAAAATGGAAATTAAAGCTCTTGAAACTGCAAAGGGATGGGAGGATAATCCTAATGCATATCATCTCTGGTCTGGTAAAGCTCAGGCTTTTTCACAAGTTTGGGAGTTTTTAGTGTTTGATGGAAAATCTGTTCCTTCCGGAGAAATATCTCCTCAAGAATATAATAAAATGAATGAATATTGGAGTAAAAGAATAAGGAAGTGAGAAAATATGGGGCATGCAAATTTAGATAATCTTTCTAAAATCTTCATTAAAAAGATATACGCTAAAGGAAAAATATCCTTAAAGGATATTTCCGAATGGTGTGCAGAGAAAATAAATGGAGCTACTAATAAAGAAAAGACAAAACAGCTTTATGGATTCAGGGCATCAGAAGGGGCTTATACTGAATCAGATGAGATTGCTATTGGTTTTGATCATATTATTGCTTTCCATTATGAGAATAAGGTTATTGAGCCAGTTATAACAAATTCAGAAGAGAAGAGAATTATCGAGAGTTATACTAAAAATGGTTTAGATTTTACGGATTCTGATAATGAGCTTTTTGATCAGATTAATTGGAAATTCACTAATGGAAGTAGAAAGAAATATTTAGAAAATAAAATAGAGCATATAGCTAATATCACAGAATAGAGTGAATTACAATGACTATGGATAAGATAATTGAAGCAAGAGTATGTTTTAATACCAGTTGTGATAATGAGTATGATTATACCTTGATAAGAATACCTAATCATGATAAAGAAGTCCAAACAGAAACGCGGTTTTGTAAGCATTGTTTAATCGAATATATTGGAGGTAATAATCTGAATTTCAATACAAAATATAAACTAACTAGGAGAGTGATATAAATGAGTGATGAAACCGATTTGAAAATAAGTGAAATTGATAAAATTACAGCTACCTTATATTTAGTAAGTTGGTATGCTCCGAATGAGCAGAATATTGGGATTGTTTTGAAACCATTTACAAGCCGAGCTAAAGCTGTTAATTTTATGGAGGAAAACGGAATTCCTGAAACTGCAATGAATTCCTTTGAATTAACATGGGATTTATTAGTATTTACTTATGGAGATCGTGAATTGATTTTATCTGAGGAAGTTGCTAAGGAACATTCCTTTGAAAGAATAACCAAAAAGGATAAGGATTCTAATAATGAGTGAAGCTTTTAAGTTTGAGTTTAAGGAAATAATTGAAAAGGCTGAAAAAATTGAGAAATCAATTAATTCCTTACTTAAATCTAAAAATCATGAAATAATACAAAATAAAACAGAAGAATTAAGCGATATAAGAAGTTTTGCTCAAACAATTAGAAAAAATGCTGAATATTTAGAAAAGAATTTATTATGATCTAAAAAATTTTATTTTTGAAATCTAATTTTAATATTAAAAATTTAAATTATCATTTCATTTTAATTTACAATGCATATTCAATTGGAAATTACTCTTTTTAATGAAGATAGTCAAATTACTAAGGAAAGATTACGAGATTTTATAGCTCAGACTATTGAAAAAGAAAAGATAGAAGAAACATTAAAACAACCAGAAAAAATAGAGAAGATACAGCCCACATTTGAGATTATAATGGAAAATTATAAGGAAGGCAAAATACCTTATATAACAGCTTTAGATTCGTTGTATTTTATCTTTTCTCAATTTTCTTACTGGCAGAAACAGGAGATTTCAAAGGTTTTTGGAATGATTTGTTCCATCTCCAAGCTTGATGATAGATTTTATAGATTCTTGGAGCTTACAGCAATTTCATATAATTGGAGTGAATTAAGGGAAGATGCTATGATTATATTAGCTCACTTTTTCCATGAAAAAGCTACTGAGCCAATCATGTATATATTAAAAAAAGAGCCTAAAATTGCGTTTTATTTCTTTTACTACAAACAATATGGAGAGCGATGTATTCTTGCGAAAGCCATAAACGATCCCATATTAAAAGGAATATTTGAGAAACACTACAATATACAAGATAAATGGGGTAAAAAGAGATTGAAGATTGATTTATGTAAATATTACAATCCGAGCCAGACATAAACTATGAAGAAAGTTTCTATGAAAAAAGGTATTTATCACATTACTACTTTAGAAGAATTAAAAGACAAGAGAGAGCGATATATTTTTGTATGGGATTTTGATGGGGTATTTCATTTGAAGCCATTTCATTATATTATTGATCTAGATAATATCATTTGCAGGGAAGATTTGGAAAAAAAGAATCTCGAATTCAGGACAGGCGATATTTTACTTACAGGTAGAGGGCAGGAACAAAAAGAAAAAATACTTAAATATCTTAGAATTAAAGGTTATGAATTTGAAAAGGCGATTTTCCGTTCTTTTTTTGATAAACTCAAATGGAATCTCTTTTGGAAAAAGGGTTATATTAAATTTAAACTAAAGAGATTGAAAAAGTTAAATAAGAAAAGCCAAGTTTGTATTGTAGATGATAATTTGGATGTAATAAGGAAATGTGAAGAAAATAATATTGCTAATATCTTATTTTCTATTAAGCATAATTGGATTGTATTATAATATAAATAATAAGTAAGAATTAAAAAAAAGATTTAATTAAATATTTGGTCTGTAATGATAACCACAATTATTACATCTATACCATCCATTTTTCTCTGCTTTTACTTTACTCTGGCAAATTGGACAATTCTCCGTATCGTTGAATCGTTTTTCTCGCTGTAATTCCTCAAGACTTACTATTCTTCTTAAATTAGCTTGATCTTTATTAGTTATTGGTATAATTAAATCCATCTCGGCTAACTTTTGATAGACTAAAGGACTGAGTTTTAGTATTTCTCGAACTACAACGGGAAAGATTTTCACATCATAAGCGATACACAATGCGACCACTAGCTCTGTGGCTGTAAAAGTTTTATCGGTCTTCATTCTCTCTGTTAGTCTCTCAAAAATATCACTTGCTTTATATCCTGCTTTAATTAAGTCTTTATAGTATTCGATATATTCTTCAAAAGCATATAATTTCTTATATACAATATCTTTTTCTTCCATCTTAATCACCTTATTAAATTAATGGAAAAAACCCATTGATTTTAGCTACTTCCTTAGCATATTTCAAGACTTCTTCGCTATTTGCTACTTTTTTAGCCCATTCTAAAGATTTTTCATTACGAGCATCTGTATCACGATTAAATTCAAGTTTGGCATAATCTTCGATAATTCTATGGATAAGTCTAAAAAAGCTCTGTTGTAATGTTCTGTGTATTTTATATATATTTTTCTCAAAATATTCTGCGATTCTTCTGTCATTTCCAGAGCAATTTACCAGATCAAAGATTTCATCAAAGAAATTCTTGTTTCTATTTTCAATCGCTTGATTTTTTTTAATTTCCTCAATTAAATCAGAGATTTTATCTTTTTGATCATCATTGCTATTCTCTTGAATCTTAAGAAGTTGATTTATGATTTTCTGAAAAACAGATTCATACATCTAAATCATCTCCGGATATCCAAAGAATTATATCATTATTTTGATTAACTGTAATGCCTGAAAAATCTATATAATTCCCCTGATCATCTAAAAATGTGGTAGATGTTGGATTCTTTTTATAAGCTTCTGTTAATTTTGATATTAACTCTTTAGTTTGCATTTTTTTTACCATTTAGATTTAAATTAAATAAAATATGGGTTAGCCTAATTAAAATGTTTCTATCGAAACAAATTTATACGAAATAATTTATTCTTATAATAAGAAAAAATTTTTTAAAAAATTAAAAAAATTATAAAATAATATGAGATGAAGAAAATGGTCGGATTAGGATTATTCACGATTCCAGAAGCTTGTAAATGTAATGAATATTCTAATGGAAGATATACTATGCAACCTTACTGGACTTGCACGCATGGTTGTAAGGGATGTTATGCAAGAAAGGGGTGGCGATGGACTACATGGGGAGCTAAGAGTGAAACGCCTGTTTCTGTGGATTTAGTGAAAGCCAAGAAGGATTATTTAAAATTAAAATCTTTTTCTGAAATTGAGATTGCTCCTAGCTGTGATGCTTTTGATTTGGTATTTGAAAAAAAATATCAAATAACAAAAAAATTTCTAATGGAAATTGCTCCCTTAAGAAATGATATTTTTTTCACTTTTCTTAGTAAATCAAATATAATACAGGATTATATTGAAATAATACCTAAAAATAGTGTAGTTCAGATTACAGTTGAATCCTATAAAGAAAAGATGGAAACTACTTCTCCTAAAGCCTCGTCTTACAATGAACGGCTTGAATGTGTGTCCAAATTAACTTCAAATTCTATTAAAACAGCAATAAGGATCGATCCTATTATTCCGGATTTTGATACCTTTGAAGATATAGGAAATATTGTTAGAGATTTCGTAAATAAAGGGATTCAGCATATAACTATTAGCACGATTAAGTTTTATCCTTCCCAAATGAAAGATATTAAAAGTCTTGGCTTGGAGAAAAAGATATATAAGAAGACTAATAATGAATATTATATTAAAGATAATCTCAGAAATAAATACGCTTTATTTGTGAAGAATCTCTGTGAAGATTCTGGAATTTCTTTTGCAATGTGTCGAGAGACAATACAAGAGAATTCTAAGGGAGCATTTTGCGATCCTTTTCACTTGCTTCCAAATTATAAACCTAAAATGGAAAGTCCTTTAGTCTTTAAAAAAATAACGCAATTTGGGGGAAAATAATGTCCGAGAAACCTTTTGATTTAATAATAGCGGAAAAGGATAATCAAGCTGAAGATATTGCGATTGCTCTCTCTGTGCCTAAAGCAAGAGAAATAATTAGATTACCAACGGAAGAAGCTTTAAATTACGCAAGTAAAATTCAGACGAAACATACCCAAATTCAGAGGAAAGAAGATAAAATCGCAAAAATGGAAGCTGATTATAATGCCAAAGGTAAGCCATATGCTCATTTGAAAGGATACACAAAATTGGTTGATAAAAAAATAGAATGGGAAAAAAATCTATTTGATTTAGAAATGAAATATAAATTAGCTATGAGTAAAGCGGATACTCTGACAATTCCTTATTACAAAAATGATGATATTGTTATCTGTGCATGTTCAGGACATTTAATAGATATTAAATTCAAAACTAATGGAAGTAGTAGCGATCTTAATTTTAAGACTGAATTAAAACCTCCCAGTCCAACAAGTTCGAGCAATGATGAACAGGAAAATTATGCAAGATTAGAATTAATTGGAGAATATTTGAAAAAGGATAATTTAGGGAGAATTATTAATGCATGCGACTATGATCGTGAAGGGGAAAGTATCTTTGGAACGATCATGGAATATTATATTGTGAATCTAAATACTTGCCTTAGAATGAAGTTTTCTACATTAGAGTATGCTGTTCTTAAGCAGGCTTATCAGAATCTTATCTCTTTTAATATAAATCTCTTTAATGCTGGAAAGATGAGGCGATGGAGTGATTTTGTTATTGGATTTAATGTTAATCCTATCTTAGCAAAGATTTATCGAAAAGAAATTACGAGATATCTTACATCTATAAAGATTCCTGATGAAGCTATTGATAATATCAAATATAACAATACTTTTAACATTGGAAGAGTAAAATTAGTAGTTTTGGATTATATTCATAATTTTACTAAAGAACAGATTAAGAAATTAGCGAATATTGAGAATCATGAAGCAGATATGGAAGATATTGAGAGATTTCAGATTTATTTCAGAGATAAAGAGAAGCGAGATCATTATATCTTTGATAATGAATGGATGGAAGAGCATACTAAATTCGATCAAATTGATTTAGAAAAAGAAATTAAGTTGATTATAGAAAAGGTAGAGTTTAAAGATAAATATCAAAAAGTTCCTAATTATTCTGGTGAAGAAGTCCCTTCTTTTCTAAATATGACAAAAGTATATCAGATTTGTAGAGATTTAGGGGCATCTGTAGATGAAATAAAAAGAGTATTACAATATCTTTATTTACAGCAATATATTTCATATCCTCGCTCAAAGTCAGAGAGATGGGAGATTCCAGATGATATAACAAAACTAAATTACGCTCAGAATGTTATTAATGCTTTAGAAAACTGTGGTTATCCCATTAAGGATTACTATCGTGATTCTTATGGAAATGAAGGGGATATTAATCATTCTCATCCATGCATTCATCCTTTACCCAGTTTAACTAAAAATAAAGTTGATGTCTTGAAGAAAACAAGCCCATTGGGTTTTTTAGTATTTAATCGAATAGCACTTCATACTCTAAAATGCTTTGAGAAATTACCTTTAATAAAGCGACAGAGGATTCATTTTAAGATGTCTCAAGATGATATTGAAGCCCGATTTCGTCAAAATTATGTTATAGAATTAATTGAGGAGAATATTCTTACGTTTAGTGGTTTAGAAAATGATAGAGCTATAATACCGGAGATTCAAGCAGAAGAGGGAGAAGAATATATTGCTATCATTGAAAAATCAGTTTATACTAAATGTGATCTTGAGAAAAACCATGAAGAAATTAAGATGATTGAAGATTTCGATGTTATTGATTTTTTAAATAAAAATGATATAGGAACTGAAGCTACCAGAGATAATATTTTATTAGAATTGATCAAGCTTCAATATTTTGTAAGCCCTACGATTTTGCTTACTACATTCTTAGGCAATTCATTACATAAGCTTGGTAAAAGGTATGTTTCATTTATAAATATTGATTATACCCTTAATATTGAGAGAGAATTGGATAGAATTGAAAGCGGAGATTTAGCAGTAAAAGAGTTTAAGGAAGATATTATAAATCTCATAAAAGAGACTTATAATAAGATAATTGAGAATGAAGATGAGATTAAGAAGCTATTTTTAGATATCCCTTATTGCGAAGTCCATAAAATCCCTATGATTATAAAGGCAGGGATATACGGAAAGTTCTTGCAGTGCCCATATTACTATATACCAGAAATAGAGTGTAATCAGATAATTTCAATATAGGAGATTAATTAAAAATGAGTGAAAAACAGGAAAAATATAAACTAAAAGCATTATGTCCAACTTGTTATAAGATTTGGGAAAAAGAAGTAATTAAAGAATTATATGAACAAATTGGGATGGGTAATAATCTTATTAACCAATGTGATGAGTGTAGAAGTCAGGGAAAGGAACTCGATCTCGAAGAATTACAGCAAGTTTTAGAAGCGAGAAGAGAAATAGGAGGTTTTATAAGTGAAGAGAGCATTAAAGAAGGATTATTATGGTTAAAAGAGGAATTTCCCGAACTTTATAAACAAATGGAAAAAATGGTTTTAGAACAGGATAAAAAGTAATTTTTTTTTAAGAAATTAATTTTATTGTTTCATATGAACTGTGGCAATTCTAATCTTCTATCTGAAGCTATTTTTTTAATCGCTAGTAGCCAGCTAGCACTTTGATTTAAATATTTCAATCTTCTATCTGAAGCTATATAAGATAAGAACTTTTTAATAAAAACTTTATCATGACTGAATTAAAGCATCAAGCAGAAATAGAAGAATCTGGGGAATCTAATAAGATTTCATGCATAAAGTGTAGAGATTTATTCAAGAGGGATCATCTTCATGTTAAACGTAGAATGTGCTTTCGCTGTTGGTATAAAAGAAATGAATTACTTTTTCCAATAGAATATGATGATTTGTATATTTATGGAACTTATGGAGCTATTATTATTATTCTTTTAAAACAGAGAGGAAGGGAGGATTTAATAGAGAAACTTAAAGAATATGATAATAATAAGGATTTTCTTAGAAAAATATATTATAGATTACGTGGCTTGAATGAGCGTAAATATAGAGCAAAAAAATTAAAACAACTCAAAGAGCAGAAATGGTCAAGTAAAACTTATTGGGATGGTTGCCCATATTGTCATACAATCGTGGAATTTAATCGAGAATCTTTTGAGGGCTTTAATTGTAAGCATTGTAAAAGATTTTTATACCGGTCAAGTCATCCTGATAAAGAAATGATCTTTAGAATTTGGGCGAGATTGCCCGAAGTTGTAGAGCAAATTAAACTGAAAAATAAATGGTGATTTTTTGTCTAAAGGTGGCGAAAAGCATGTTATCAAGAGAAATGAGCTTAAAGGTTTTATTATTGATTTAATCAATGAATTTCCAGAAGAAGAATTTAATGTAGAAGATGTTTCTTTACGATTTAAAAAAGAGAAAGGGATAACTTTAAAGAAGAGTAGTTGGACAAGTGCAGTTGCTCGATTATTTGAAAAGGGTTTAATTGATAAAAATAAATATATTGGCTCTCCTTTTATTTACATTAAGAAGGCTAAAAGCTCAATAAATTTAGATAAAAAGTCAAATCTAAAAAAAATAATTCGCAATAAAGAAGAAAAAATCGCTAAGCTAAGAGATAAGATTAAAGATTTGGATGAAAAGAATAAAACCATTAAAAAATTAAGTATGAAAATAGCCTATTTAACTAAAGTGAATAAAAATCTTGAGAATGATAAAGCGATGTATAATACTGATATTTTACAAGAGCTTGATAAAAGAAATGAACAATTAAGTGTTCTCAAGAAAAAGCTCAATAAATTTGAGGATCAAGAAAAGAAAATATGGGAATTCTCTAAGTCCATTAGGAAATTGAAAGAGGAAAATAAGAGAAAGCATAATAACAATTTAATTGAGAGAATCGAAAAGCAGAGAACTAAAATCATAATTCAGGAAATAAAATTAAAAGATTTACAGGAGCAATTAGAATTAAGTTATGAGAAAAAATTAGATGGATTATGGATTTGTCCTGAAAAACATTATATTTTTGAAAGAGAGAAGCTTTTGGTTGATTCTCAAGATTATTTTATATGTAAAAAATGCAAATGTGCTTATAGGTGGCATAAATGGAAATTCTACCCAATATCTAAGGGAGACTTTGAGAAAGAAATTGCGAAATTAATACCCAAGCTTTCTTCTCTTGTAGATTTAGAATTGATTGATCTTAATAAAATCCCGCTTCAAATTAACTTGTAATAAGATGACAACATTATATTTTAATAATATATTGCCGGAATTTAGCCGAAAAATATATGAGATCGAAACTAATAAGGAGCATATTAAAAAGGGAGAAGTTATTGCAATAACTAAGATTAATAAGAGAGGAGAAGAGTTTGATTATCATTCTGTTCAGAGAATTCATTTTGCTAAAATAAAAAGAATCATAAGATTAGATAATAATCTATGGCGAGTTAGATTAATGAGATTAGTTGAATTACCTCATTCTATAAAAGTTAAATTAGCAGAAAGCACGGATAGACAGAGAAGAAACAAAAAACTTATATCTTCTCAGATAAAAATAACAAAATTCGTATAATCTTCTATTTGAAGCTAATTATATAGGGTGAGCAGGTTTCCCCGCTCTATGATTAATGTTTCAATCTTCTACATGAAGCTACAAGGGGTGAGTAAGATTTAAAATCTTACTCGTATGATTAATTGAATTGCTTTTTCTTTATAGAAAATGCAGTCAATATTATTTATTTCTAATTCTTTATAAAGATATAATTTTGTTTCATCTTTTCAGAAAAAAAAAGATACAATAAATTATTAAATTAAATTTTTAAAATCTAACTTAGCTCTCAATTTTTTCTTCTAATATATTTAAATAGCAAATTAACATTATATTTACATAATTTTTGATATAATTTTGATTTATTATTTCATATGAAATTAGAAAAGTGATAAATAATGAGAGCTGTTTATTCTTTAACCCTACTTATTAAAATTGATTTAAAGGGAGATGAGAAATTACTACGTCAAATTCTTGAAAATAATTTATTTTGTGAATTTGGATTTGATGATGATGATGTAGTAGTTGATATGTATTATGATGACCTTAAAATTGATTCAATTGACCAAAAGAAAAACCCAACTGAAGTGAAAGCATCGTATTTATTAGAATTGTCTCCTAAAAAAAGAGATTTGAAAGAGGCTGAATTAAAAACGAAAATTGAAGCCGTTAATAAATTTTTCCAAAAGAATCGGAAAATTGGGATGTATAATTATGATGGTGGAGCAGATTTAGAGTTTGAGTTCAAAATTACCGGTTATGAAATCAAAGAGAATATGGAATTTGATCCCAAATTACCTGTCGAAAGCGGAACTTTCATTGAAGCAGAATCAGTTTTACTAATCCCAATGGCTGAATCAGGTGAATTAGAACAGATCGAGTATAAAAAAGAGGAGATGAATCCGGAACTCTCAATTTTAAAAGGAAAAGAGCCAATAAAGAAAATCGAGGTATCTGAAGATGAACAACAAGTCAAAATTCAAACAGATAATCAGGAAAAATTGATTTCTCTTAATCAAAAGGTTGATCTTTTTAAATTAGATAAAGATCAATATAAGAAGTTAAATATAAGTAGTATTTTTGCGTTATACCCTAATCAAGAGCCACAAAAGAAAGAGCCATTATTAGACTTTTTAGGCGTTAATTCTATATTAGAAAGCTGTGGCGATATTGAAGTAGATTATAAAAAAGTAAATGATGCATATAATAAAATGGTTAGGGAACGTAAAACAATAGACCGCAATATTAAGACAAAAGGTAATTCCCATAAAGTAAAATTGAAGAAATTAGAGGGATTTTTCAGCAATGGCATTTATAAGCAAGACCAGTGGCTTACATTAGCGAATGAGCTTGATAAATTAGATGAAGAAATAGGAAAGCTCAAGAATCAGTCTAATTCTTTAAAGACTGATGAATCTAAATTAGCGGGAAATTTAAAGGAATTAAAGAAACGGCTAAAAGCATGCAAATCCTATGCAAAAGAAAAGGTAAAAGCTAAAAAGAAGCTCGGAACTAAATCTAATTGGTTGGTTGATCCAGAGACTATCAAAGATGGCGTAGATGTACAATTTATTTCAACTAAATCATTGAAAAAAAAAGATATTTACTCTATTGCAATTGAGGATTATGTTAATGAAAGTTGGAGTGCTGAAGATAAAGACGAGTTCAAGAATTTAATAAAGCAAACTTTAGAATGGAATGAAGAGAGTTGGGATGATTTTAGCCCCGAAGAAAGAGAAATGTATCTTAGAAACTGGGATATTGAAATAGATGGAAAGTATTTAGATAAGAAGTGGAATTCATTACCTGAAGATATAAAAGATCAAATTGAAAGTAAAATTGCTGAAAATCTAAAAATAGATATCGAAGCAAAGCTAAGTTGGAATCTCATATCAACTAAAAGACTAATGATTAATGCTCTTTTTAGTAAAAAAGGTAATGAATGGGAAGCATTAAATAAAGGTGTCGATAAGAAAGAGCTTGATAAACATTTTACCGAGATTGATAAGGAAACCGCAAAGGAACTATGGGAAACTGAGCCGGTCTATGCAATTGGTTATGAGGGTTCTGATCGATTAATTGAATCCAAAGATGATTTAGATAAATTTGAAATGTTTGCTGTAGAGAAAATTCCGCATCGCAATTTTATGAGAATTAGAATTCTTGAACCAGATTATGAAGATTGGTATTCTCTGAAAAAGAAAGGAAGATATTATTATATTGCAAGTGATTCTGATAAAGAAACTTCTAAATTTATTACTTTGGATATAGGAGATTTAAAAGAAAAAGGAATACAGGGTATAGCTTTTATCAGAGGAGTCCCTAAATCCATAGAACTCAAAGCAGGCTCAAAGATTAATACTAAAGATTGGAGATCACAAGCTATTAGGATAGAATATTCAAAGATTAAGAGTAGTGGGCAAGATCATCCTTTAGATCAGATTGATAAAGCACTTAAGCATTATGAGAAAGATATTATTGAATTCTTAAATAATGAATATCCTGAATTAACTGAAATAAAGATTGTTCCGAAGGGATTAGATTTTCAGATAGAATTACTTGGAAATAAAGGGGAATCTGAGAAATTAATTAGATTGAATTCTATTACTTTTGAGGAAGGTAGTTCGGTTGATATCACTAAAGGGAATGTATATTTAGGGCGAGATGTGGAAGATATCGGTGAGACTGGATTCTCAGA
>Ga0180438_10004002_pt1 | contig 21651 bp, 27 predicted proteins | sample SS_ome_12_FD_132455 | JGI IMG/M metagenome (GOLD analysis project Ga0180438, IMG submission 132455) | Hypersaline lake sediment archaeal communities from the Salton Sea, California, USA - SS_3_D_2 metaG | ecosystem: Environmental > Aquatic > Non-marine Saline and Alkaline > Hypersaline >...
ACCTCCGCCCCGTTCCTTATCCCTCCTGAAGTTATCACAGGGACCTTCACGCTCTTTACCACATCCCTCAGCGCCTCCGCGGTGGGGATGCCCCATTCCTCTATGTGCGAGAAATCCTCATCCGTGCGGTAGGAGTCAACCTTGACCCAGGAGGTTCCACCAGCGCCAGCCACATCGATCGCCTTCACACCTGCCCTGACAAGCTGTTTCGAAAGCCTTCCAGAAATCCCGAATCCCACTTCCTTCACGATGACGGGGAACTCCGCCTTACTGCAGACGTAGCCTATCTCTTTCAGGAGGTTCTTCCAGGAGCGGTCTCCCTCCCTCTGGGCGAGTTCCTGGGCGGGGTTCAGGTGGATTGCCAAACCGTCCGCCTTTATGGAATCCACCAGGGAAATTATCTTATCGATATCGTACTGAGGGAGCTGGACAGCTCCGATGTTCCCGAGAAGGAACATACTTTTCGCAACATCACGCACGAAATACGTTCGAGAGAGCTTCGAATCCTCCAGCATCGCCCTCTGTGATCCGACCCCCATACCGATCCCGAGTTCTTCCGCCGCTCTAGCGAGATTCCTGTTGATCCTCTCGCCTTCCTTGGTCCCCCCTGTCATCGCTTCTATAAACAAAGGGAACCTGAACTTCTTTCCTAGGAACTTCGTGGAAAGATCGATCTCGTCCTTGTCGATCTCGGGGAGCGCCCTGTGTTCGAGCTCCACGTGCTCGAAGCCATTGGCTTTCGAAAACTCCACCTCCTTCTCCAGGCAGATCCTTATGTGATCGTCCTTCCTGTTCCTGATTAGGGAAGACATAATAATGATATTAGTTTGATTTGATTTATAATTTTAAATTGCATGTACATAAGTTTTAAAAATAAAACGTGTTAAATATAGATAAAGTGTTTTGTATGGCAGAATTCACAGAAGATGGCGTTTACATTCCAAAAGACGTGATTGTCATAGCCAGCAGTTTCGAGGGCGTTGTAAATGACGGAGCAAGGGAGTGTGGTTTAACTTCTTTTAACGCTTATCAGCAAATGAAAGAGGGAAAGGACAAATTTTTCAAGCGTGTTGTGCAACCGGAATATTTTGAAAGCATATCCGGAAGCAGGGAAATACAGGCCTTCCTGAAATTAAGGCCTCCCGTAGAGGTCGCTGAGGACTACCTGACCGTTATCGAGGTCATTGAAAATTACCCGAACCTTATTGACGCCATGCTGAACGATCCGGGAAATCCATCTGTCTATGACCCGTTGATAGAAAAATTCAAACTGAGAAGATCGGAATCAGAGGAAATAAGGGCGAGATTCAAAGAGGCTTTTTATGCTGAAAGGAAGAGGATGCAAGACAGGGACTGGGAATCATGGTCAAACACGCAATCACCCTTCCCGGAATCCATAGAAGAGCTGAGGGAACTGCAGGAGACACAAAAATACGGAGACGATGAATTGAGGATAACACTGGTTAGCGGATTCGTTCCGAGATTCGCTACATCAAAGGATGAGGAATCAACTTATAACCTTTGTAAAATATATTCAAAGCTGGGCAAGCTCCGTCCGGGTGATGTTGGTAAGACCGAGAAATGTTTAATACCACGTCACGGGATAATAGGAAAGGAACACACGAGAGATAAAATAAAACAGTTAGAAATGTTCGCTGAAGAGTTTGGCGTCCCACACAGCCAGGTGTGGAGACTTAACGACAGGTACGATATCGAACAACAGCAGGAGCTATGGGACAACGGATTTCATTACCAGTTTTTGATAAAGGGCGGATATGCATTCCCTCATGATTACGTGAAAGCAGAGGGAGACCGTATTGTAAATGTTCTTGAAAGGAAGGGCATGGCCAGGGAATTAGGAAGATATGCTGAGCAATGGAATTTCTGATTTTTAATTTTCAAACTCAATCCTAAGCAATGAACGATGACGAATTTTTATGTTAACCTTTTACATTCGTTCCCAGACCTCTTTCACCAAGCAGCGACCTCTTCAATACATTTGCCTTTAGGCCGTTTATTATTTCAACCTCTGTCCCCATCCCCAACGCCTTTTCGACTTTGAGGACCATCCCTCCAGTCACGTCCGCGATCCCGTCGGAGGAGGCGAGCGATTTCTTTATATGATCGAAATTCCTTCTTGTTATCTCCTTGATTACCTTCCCCTCTGAATCCAAAACACCATCCGTTTTCCCGACCATTATTATCCTCTCAGGTTCCAGTTTCTTCGCCAGGAACCTGAACACCTCCTCTGTCGAGATTATGCAGAATCCCTTTTTGAGATCAAGGCACACGTCCCCGTAGGGAACGGGTATCAGCCCCTCTGATAACGAAGTTTCAATCGGTTTCGTGTACCATTCAATTATATGATCTTCCCTGGCGATGCAGGAGGCGGACGGCTGGAAGGATATCGCCCTCTCCCCTGCCCCAATGAGCGAAGAAATGATAATCCTGTTAAGCTTCGCAGCATCATCCTGAACCTTTACGAACCCTTCCCAACTCTTATCGTTTATCAGACCTTTATGAGTCTCGTATTCGCTAGCGGAAACGTGAGGAAAGCTTCCACCCCCATGACCTATCAGGAGAGGTCTCCCCTTCCTCGCCTCGTGTATCTCCTCACATATCCTTTTTATGACATCCTCCCTGATCGTGTAAGGCCTGGATTTGTCCGTTATCAGGGATCCTCCGAGCTTGACAAAGACCAGGTTTTTCATAATGAAAAAATATGGAAACCTTATTTAAATGCAAAACAAACTACATCTATGGACTCCGCTAGCTTATGCTTGGTTTCCCTGAACGCCTACCATAGAATTTCGAAGGACAGCTTCTTCAGAAGGATTCTCCGGAAAGAGGATCTCGGACACGCGAAGAATTCGCTCGTTTTCCACGGCTTTTCGAAACTCCTTGGTTTCGCCAGAGAGTCAAAAGAATATTTTATTGTTCTGAAATTGATAGAGCAGAACATAGACGATATCTGCGAAATGGTTTATGGCGGCGATGCCGGGGATCTCCGGGAAAAATTTGAAAAATTAAAGGCATCAACCGGAAAGGAAATCCTTGAAAGATTTGAAAAGCATTTCAAAGAGGAGAAAAAGAAGATCTAGCCCCACCTCTTGTAAACCTTGTTGTCTATCCCGAGTGAATCCAGGACCTTGCCCGTTATGTGGTCAACCATGTCCCCGATTTTTTCCGGCTTGTTATAAAGGGTCATCACAGGCGGAAGAACAACCGCTCCGGCCAGCGTTACCTTCCGCATGTTTTCTATGTGTATGTAGCTCAGCGGGGTTTCCCTGGTTACCAGAACGAGCCTCCTCCTCTCCTTAAGGCACACATCCGCTGCCCGTAACAAAAGATTATCCGAATATCCGGATGCGATCCCTCCTAATGTCTTCATGCTGCAGGGGATCACCACCATGCCTTTCGTACTGAAGGATCCGGAAGCAATCGAGCCGAAAAGGTCATCGTTCCTGTAGACCTTGGAGGCGAGCTTCTCCACATCCTTAACCTTGTAGGAGGTCTCGTGCTCTATCAGCTTCTTCGCCGTGTCGGTTATAACGAGATGTGTCTCTATCCTCTTTTTCTTCAGCACCTCCAGAAGCCTTATGCCGAGGATCGAACAAGAACTCCCGGATATGGCAACAACAAGTCTTTCAGGCATGCTCCACTGTCCCTTCATCCGCGTTTATCCTGAGCCTGTCCCCTGTTTTTATCTTCTCCACGTCTATGTGGTCCACGCATGGAATTTCTGAAATTATCGCGCCCACCGCCACGACGGTCTCGCATTCCTTGTTTATAATGGCAAGAGGAGCCTTCCCGTTCTTCTTCAACCTATAAATTGTATAAGAACCAACAGTCGATCCCTTTCCCATGGGAAAAACCAGTATCTTCCCGCTCACGCTCTTCCCTTCAAGGGGGTGGCCCTTTTCCGTTACTATCCCCGTGTCCGGGTCAACGCCTCCGTAAAAAGAAACGCCCTCCTTCGAGACTAATGCTTCCCCTTCTGCCTTGCCCTCGAATATCTTTCTTCCCTTCATTCTCCCACCGCCAGTCTTATACACTCCTCGAGCGTCCTGAACACGGTCTTGAAGTTGTTCTTCCCCCTTCCGTAGAATATCCCCTTGGCCGAGTTAGTCGCGATTGAATGGAACCTCCCTTTGAGAGGAGCAACCACATGACAGGTATCGCAAGCGAACTTAGCTCCCGATTTCTCGATCATCTTTGAATAGCCTTTTTCGTCCGCCATCCTCTTTACCGGTCTCGCTACCCCTATCCACAGCTCCTTTTTCACCTTCTTGCCCTCCAGGATTTTCGAGATTTTTTCCAGTTCCCCGATCGAGCAGTGCGGACAACCAAGGAAGACGAATTCAACGTCTTCCGTATCGTTCATCTCTTTGACAGCCTTGTCAATATCCTCCTGTTCGATAACGATTTTCTCCTTAGGAACGCTGGTTTTGTTAGGCGTGATCCACTCAATATGGAATAACGGAGCGCTCCCGTAGGTCACGATGGAAGCCGAAAGTGCCTTCAGGTCCTCTGTGGTGGCCTTCTTTATGCCTGTTATGAGGGGGATTCTCCCCTTGGCCTGTTTCCCTATAACCTGTCCTAAAGCCCCGAAGAGCATGGGATTATCCACCTTCGCCCTGACCTCCGCCACGAAATGAGCCTGCCTGTTTTTATCCAGGTGGAAACCATACTCCGCCGTGAATCCGGTAAGGGAGGAGGCTATGGTGCTCGGACCTCCTTCCTTGTTGGTTTTCGCTCCCAGAACAGAATTGGAATAGGTCACGGCCGAGCTCTCACCCCAGGCTATGTGATCCCCCACGTTGGGTTTGTTCCCGATAAAGTATGGCGTGCACGTACACGTCGCTTCCACACCCATCTTCTTGAACGCTTCGATAACGAGTTTCTGTTTCCTTGCGAACTCCGGATCTATCCCCAGGGCCTTCCAGTTCTCCATGTCCATGCCCGCGGGATTCAGGGTGGTTTTCACCCTCGTCTTCCCGTCCTTGGCCATCTCGTCCAGGAATTCAAGGCCCGCATCCCCCAGGTTATCGTAACTCACGCCTGAGATCTGGACGCTCGTGACCGGAATGAGCCTCTTAGCCCCGTATATCTCCCCCAGGGCGACAAGGATCGACATGGATTTCTTCACAGCGTTTCCTTTCTTCCCTTCTAGCATGTCCCTTTGCTCTTTCGTGAGTTCCATAATCATCACCTCTCAACAATTTCTTTTTCTAATGTTTTAAAAAAGTTAACTATGTACTCATAGTCTTTCTTCGCGACTTTCCTGCTTTCTTCAAGACTTAATCCTTCCCATCTCTTTTCAAGTAAAGGAATAACTTGCTCCATTTTAATCCTTCCGGCCCCCACGAAAAGCACGTGCCTGTACACACCTATTATCCCGAAAGCGTCCATTTTGTCGGCATCGTAAAGTATTTTCGCTTCTATGGCTTTTCTTTTCTCCGCTGGAAAATTATAGTCATGCTGTGCTATCGACTCCAACACCTTTGGAATCTTGTCCTTCGGGAAATTATGTCTTTCTAATATAGGCCCTGCTATTTCTGCAGATTTCTCACCGTGTATTTCAAGTCCGTGATGCCTTCCCAGATCATGCAGCATCACAGCCGCGGCCACCACTTCCAGATCTCCGTTCAGTTTTTCACAAAGAATTTTTGATTTTTTCCATACCCTTAGGATATGATCAACTTTATGCGAAGGGGAAACCTTAGGGGCTTCTTTTAGTTGATTTTTTGTCTCTTCAAGAAAAACTTTATACCATTTCTGCCATGACATAAAAAAACCTACATGTAATCCTCAACCCTTAGATTCATGGGCAGATCAGGCCTCCTGAAATCCTTCCCTGTCGTTTTAATGGGCCTTGTCAGATCGAACCCGATCTTCGTGGTCTCCTTTGTTGCCATGTCGGACGAAGGGTCGAGAGACGAGCCTTTCTCCTTCGCTTTCATGATTATATCCCTGTCCCCCTGGAAGCGCGTCGCCATCGACCACTCTATCTCGTTCGGGTTCTCGATATCTATGTCCTCGTCAACGACAAAAACGTGCTTCATGGATTTATGACCCTTGAAAGCGGCCTCAATCGCCTTCTTCCCGTCATCCTCTTTCTTCTTCCTTATCTTCACCGCCCCGTGCAGCCATGAACAGCCGCCAGGGGTCACGTAAACGTCAAGGCATTCGCAAACCTTGGAAACCTCCCGGAAAATCGTCGGTTCCCTGGGCATGCCCATGAGAATCTTGTGCTCCAGATCCCCCGGAAGCAGGGCGTGGAAGATCGAGTCTTTCCTGGCGAATATCTTCTTCACCCTCGCCACGGGCTGCTTGCGGACGATGTCGAACGTCTCCGTAAGGTCGAGGAAGGGACCCTCATCCGCCTGCTCTCCCGTGAACTCGCATATCATCACGATCTCGCTTTCCGGAACTACATGCCCTCCCATCTCGACAACCCTCGTCTCGCTGAGCGCGTTCGCTATCGCCAATTCGTTTTTACCCAGTTCGGCCGATATGGCCGCGCCGATGAGGACGGTTGTGGGGTTTCCTACACAATAAGCGAATTCTTTCAACCCCTTCTTCATGAACTCGTTAAGATGGCGTTCAAGGACCCTCAGAACGAGCCTGTCCTTTCCTATGACCATCGCTCTGTGATAGGAGGCGTTAATCCCGTATTCCCTGTCCTTCGCTATCGCTATCCCGGAAGCGATGTAGGGACCTCCGTCCTTCGGGTAATAGGTTAGAATCGGGAGCTTGGAAAGGTCGCAGGGGACTTCCTCGTACTTCCCTTTCGCAACTTTCGGCTCTTTGGGGTGGTCTATCGCCTCCGTCAGCTTTCGTATAAGGTTTTTCTTGTCTACCCCGAGACCCAGACACACTAAATCCCTGGTCGAGCAGACGTTCGAAACCACCGACATGCTAAAGCCTTTTACGTTCTCGAACAGGACAGGCTTTCCCTTGAGCCTTTTAACGATCGTGGAGACCTCGTACTTCGCGCTCACCGGCTTTTTAACCCTTACGAGCATGCCCTTCTTTTCGATCAGATCAACAAACTCCCTTAAATTCATGAATATCACCTTATAGAGAAGATATTTTGAGTTTTTAAATGTTTATCCAAATAAATTCGTTAAAGGTCGAAATCAACCTCCGATCGTGGTCCTCAAAACCCTGTAGCCCTTCGCCTGGATCGCCTTCGCCACCTTATTCTGCAGTTCCTTCCCGGGTGTCAGCGCGATCACGTATCCTCCGCGACACGTACCTGTCATCTTCGCTCCCAGCGCTCCCTTTTCTTTCGCGATCCTTATGATCTCCTCGGATTCCCTGCAGGAGAGGTTCATCTCCTTGAGGAGTTCATTGTTCTTGTCCATAAACTGCCCGATTTTATGAAGTTCGTTGTTTTCTAGGGCCTCTTTCGCTTCCTTGACGAGGGCTTCGTACTCCCTGAATATTTTTTCGTATTTCCCGGGGTCTGCTTCTTTCGATTTCTTAACGTCCGCCACCACCTCGCTCGTTACCTGGGTTATGCCCGTGCTCCCCAGGACGATCCCTATGGGCTCTTTCGTTTTTATCAGCTCTATCCTGTTCTTTCCTCCGTCCAGGTTCTTCTCGAACCAGAGGAGCCCCCCGAAGGTAGCGCACGTGTTGTCGATTCCCGAAGGGTTCGCTGCCGAGCCCTTCTCTCCCTCGTAGGAGATCCGGTTGATCTCTTCATCGTTAAGATTCAAATTGAGGTATTCCGAGAAAGCGCGGGCGATCGAGGTCGCCATAGCCGCTGACGCCCCGATACCGCTAGTGCAGAAGAGGTTCCCTGACAGAGTGATCCTGACAGGGTTCTTTTCGACATCGATTTTCATGAATTTCAGAATCAGATCCATTGACCTATCCATCTCCCCCTTCTTTTCTTTCTTATAACCTTCCGTGGCCGGCCGGTTATCGATCAATTCGTACCTGTCCGATTTCTCGATTTTCGCGATGGTCCTGTCCCCCACAGCGGAGGCTATCCCCGGAAGTCCGTAAACCACGAAATGCTCGCCGAAGAGTATGATCTTCCCGAATCCGTGACCTTCTGACATAACATCACTTTGAATTTTTATTATAAACTTAATTTGACAAAAATATTTAAATGCTAAGACACATAGTTATCATAAAAAAGGCGATTTCATGAGCGTTAAAGCTGACAAGAACAAGTGCCTGAGATGCGGTGGATGCGTTGGCGTATGCCCTCAGGTGGCCCTGGATCTCACGGAACACGGACTAAAATGCGATCCGAAAAAATGCGTGAACTGCGGGATCTGCGTCAACTTCTGCCCTGTAGAGGCCCTTTCCCTGAAGAAATGATTTTTTAAATTTAACTGGAAGGGTTATTATATGAAGAAGGTCCTAGCAGGCGGCGTTTTCAACATCATTCACCCGGGTCACGAGTTTTTTCTTAAGAAATCGAAAGAGGTTGGGGATTATCTTGTTGTCGTGGTCGCGAACAACAGGACAGCCCGCCTAACTAAAAAATACCCTGTTCTTGACCAGGAAAAAAGGAAGAAGAACCTGGAGAAACTCGGAATCGCTGACAGGGTCGTTGTTGGAGACGAGAAGGATTTCATGAAGGTTGTTCGGAAGGAGAAACCCGACGTTATAGCCCTGGGATACGATCAGGAAATGAGCGAGAGTGAACTGAGGAAGAAATTGAAAAAGGAAGAAATCGACTGCGAAATAATAAGAATAAGGGACGAACTGAAGGGATATAAAACGAGTATGATCATGGGGAGAAATGGTAAAAATAAAGAAGAGGATTAAACGTCTTCGTCTTCTTCCCAGCCTTCAGGGATATCCTCTTCCTCGAACAACAAACAAATCACCTAAATTATCTATCTTTTCTTCCTTTTTGCCTTTGCCTTTGCTTTCCTTTTAGCAGCCATTTTAACACCCTCCTAATTAAAAATTTTAATTTTATTTCCAATTATTATTAACATAAATTAAGTATTTAAGGTTTTTCATTTTTTCAAAAAACCAATAACTTTTTTAATCAGGTTCGCGGCGAATATTGCACTGGAAGAATTTATTTTCGTGGCTGCGCATTCAACTATATCCATCCCGATAATTTCATGCCTGCAAACCTGTTTCAGGATTTCTGTCAATTCCCCGAAACCCATCCCGACCGGCTCTGGCGTTCCGACATCGCTCGTATCCAGAACGTCAAGGTCTATCGTGAGATAGACTGGATTCTTTATTTTTTTCAGATCATCTTTAACACCTTTCGAATCCTCCTCCTTCGTCCATGAGCGGCATCCAATCTGGACGATTTCGAAATCTTTCAGGGCGTGGTAGGCCCAGGTGAAGTGAGAATACTTCTCGCCTAAAAAATCCTTCGCCAGGTCCCTGTGCGCATCGAGATCAACCACTGTCAGTTTTCTGGGTTTGAGGGAGTTCAGAATCCCGAGCGTAATGAGATGATCGCCTCCGAGGAAAACAGGAAAAATTTTCGGATTCGTCTCAAAAACCGATTTAACCGTATCCCTTATCCTCTCCTCTGTGAGCTTCCAGTTGCCCGGAACGACCTCCACATCCCCGAGATCGCAGAACTTGTATTTCTCGAACACGTTGATTTTAGAAACCGGATCGTACCCCACGACATTCTTCAGGGCCTCCCTAATGAACAGCGGGCCGTATCTCGTGGGATAACCCGTCTGGGAGAAGTCCCAGGGGATCCCGACCAAAGCGAAATCCGCCTCCTCGAGAGGATACTCGTAAACAAATGTCTTCCGGAGGAACAGCATAGTTTTATATAAACATGCCCTGGATTTAAAAAGGCTTAAAAGGTTTATCCCTGTTAACTATTAACAGGTGGTTCAATGGATGAGGAAGCTGTTGAAGGAAGTGGACTTAATGAGCTATATTCCCACGTAATAGACTTGAAACTGAAAATGGGAAGAAGTTCTGTCACCGAGGAAAAGATTCTGTCACAGGGCGGCAATATAGCGAGCGCATACACTATACACTTCATGGAAAAATATGCCAACCCGATAGGCGAACTGCTTAAACAGGCCCAGGAGTTTGCCATTAAAGCTTCAGAAAGATACGTGAATAAGTAGATGGATTTTTTATACCCGGTGTTTTTATATAATTATGAAAATCAGGGAGATGCAGGAGAAAGCGGTCGATCTCATAAGAAGGATAGACGAGAAGAACAAGGGGGATCACGGGAACGAGGCGATCTTCGCACACACGATAGAAGAGATGGGTGAGATCGCCAGGGAGCTATACAACCGGAAGTCAGGGAGGGCGAAGCTCGACAAAGAGAACCTCGCGGGGGAGATCGCTGACGTTTGCTTGCTTCTCTCCCAGCTGGCCAAGAACTTCGACATAGACCTCCAGAAGGCGATAGAGAGGAAGATCAGGGATCTGGAGGAGAGGGGAAAAGAATAAAAAGTTAAAGACAACTACTTTTTGATGAAATACGGAAATAATGCGAATAAGGTCCTCTTGTTTCCCGGTGCCTTCAACCCGTTACACTTTCATCATCTCTACGGGATGGATTATGTGGGAAGAAAACATGAAATGGACAGCGGTGTTCTGATCCTGTCTTATAACCATCCTGAAAAGAACAACCTACTGGATATAGAGAAAAGGTCGGAAATAGCAGAAACCTATCTTGAAGAGATGCCGTTGAGTTTTCCGGTTGAAATTTCACTTGATGAAAAAATAACAAGAAGCACGGGAAGGAGTATAATTAACGAATGCGAAAGAAGGGAGGGAGAAAAATACCTTCTGCTTGGTCTTGATGCATTGCTTGAAAAACTTGATCAAATGGAAGATTATGAAAAAATACTGGAGCTTAACACCCTGATAGTGAACGATTACGACAGAAAAATTAAAGTTGTAAGAGAAGATTTAGGCGGAACGACCATAGAAGATAAGTCCGAATGCATATTTCTTCCTGTGAGAAGGGAGAAAATTATAGTCGAAAGGAATCCATTCAGCGGCTTGCACTCGACCGATATCAGGGAAAACCCTGAGAAATATTTGTACATTTTCCCGGAAAAGACAAAGGAGCTGATAAGGAAATACTATATCAGGGATTATTCGCCCGAAGGGCGAAAAGCAAAGAAATAAAAAGATAACTATCACTATTTTTGTAAATTTGTATGGTGAAAGTATGAAAAAAGCAATCATATACCTGGGCGATTTCGATCCCTTTAGTCCATACAACATGGCTACGACCCTTCACAAAGGCAGAGAATATGACGTAAAAAGGTTCATAATGGCACCTTTCTACCAGGAACCCCAGGATTTTGAGCGCAAGAGCGAGATTATACACGCTTTTATCAAGGAAATTCCTCTTAAAAAGGCCTGGCTGGAGTCAATTCTTCCAGGGGAAGTATTTAGAAATTTCCTGGAAGATAATCGGTACCTTACGGAAAGCCCTAAGTTTGAGATAAAGGTAAATAGTTATATAGGGCAAGCTTCGAATTTGAGCGAAAAAATAGTCAATATAATGAATTCTGAAGGAAAGCGGGGTAAGTGGGATTATTATGTTATGATTGATTTGGATACTTTCGCGGACTTTTCTGATTTCATTGCGCACAAAGAGATGTACAAAAAATTTAAATTAATAGTTTCCAGATGTGATAACGGGCCATTTTTCTGTAGCGAGGACCCCGTACATAAAAATACAGGTGAATACGGATGGGCCACCGTTCCCAAAAGAACAATTAAGGGAAACCTGGGGATGTTAAGACTGCCGGAAAGCAACGGACTAATAAAATTACCGGAAAGCAAAAGGGAAACAAAACTTAAATTTGAAATGAATGAAAGTCCGGTCAGCGAGTTGTATTCAACAGAACTTATTGCGCATCCAGAGAGGTATGTGAACATGTATCCTGCAGAAGTAAAAAAAATAATAGAAAAATATTACGTTAAACAGGACTTCACTTGACCTGCCTGATCATCTTCCTGTTCCCGATCTCCCAGTATTCCACTTCCTTCCCGGGCTGGATCCTGTCCTTGAGATCTTCCGGTATCGAGCACTCGAACATCGAGTAATCAGAAAGATCCATCAGCTGCGCGACACTCCCGGTCACGGAAACCACCTGGGCTCCCTTCTTCAGGATTATGGGTATCTGGCAGGAGGCGGATGTCGGCTTCAAAAGGGTCCGCTTCTTGCTGTCAAAAATCCCAATCGCCTCCACCCTTGCCTTGGTCGATCCGTGTTTGCCCGGTTTGGACTTGGTTATCTTCGAAACCTTGCAGGGCTCGCTGTCTACCATAACGTACGATCCGACCTTGAGATCCTTTATCTCTCCAACTTTCTCGGCCATGAAAACCCTCAAAACCTCAATTACTAATATTGGTAGTCAGCCATAAATAAATGTTACCCTGAGGGCAGTGTAATCACTATTAAAGGGTAATAATATACACTAAACTATAGAAATCTTTATAAAGGAGTAAAATATAAATATATTAGCGTTTACTCTTAAGTAACCACCTTACGGAGGTAAAAATGGTTCCAAAAGATGAGGAAAAGGCAAAGAAGTGCCCTGAATGCAACTCTTCCGATTTGAGATACGACCCCTCTAGGGGGGAGATGGTGTGCTCGAAATGCGGACTTGTTATTGATTCTTCCATGATTGACACCACTCAGGAATGGAGGGCGTTCGATGACAACCAGAGGTCCAGGCGCGTGAGGACAGGGGCTCCCTTAACCGTTACGAAGCACGACCAGGGGATCACGACCGAGATCGGCAAGGGAAGAGGAGAACTCTTCAAGGTGGCCGCCAAGAAAAGGGCCCAATACTACAGGCTCTCGAAGTGGCATAAAAGGCTTATCAAATCCAAGGACAGGAACCTTTCATTCGCATTTTCCGAACTCCAGAGGCTTATTTCATACCTATCGCTTTCCCAGGCAATCCACGAGAAGGTAGCGAAGCTTTACGAAAAGGCCGTGGAAAAGGGCCTGGTCCGCGGAAGGTCAACAGAATCCATAATAGCCGCCCTTCTTTACACCACGTGCAGGGAAGAAGGCGCTCCACGAACGTTGGACGAGATATCAAAGGCCTCGGGGATTTCAAAGAGAGACATAGGTAAAACCTACCGTTACATAGCCAGGAAGCTCGATATCCGGATTCTCCCCGCTAAGCCGCAGGATTACATTCCGAGGTTCGGCTCCCTGCTGGGACTGGACGAGAGGGTCCAGGTCAAGGCGGTGAAGATACTTGACGAGGCAACAAAACACGACGTCACGAGCGGCAAAGGCCCCATAGGGGTGGCCGCAGCCGCCCTTTACATCGCAGCCGTCCTCGAGGGCAAGAAAAAGACGCAGAGGGAAGTGGCGGACGCGATAGGAGTAACGGAAGTCACGATCAGGAACCGCTACAAAGAGGTCGTGGAAAGACTCGGCATAAAGGACGAGGTCGAGGAAAAGGTCAGGGAAGAAGAGGAAATGATCGAATAGATTTAAACTCTTCCTTTTGTTTTTATTTTGTGATCTGAATGAGAAATCAAATAACCCCAGCCAATCTGAAGAAGTTCAACAAAATTTTAGGCGAAGGCATGAAAAAGACATTGGAAGAAAGAGGATGGGTATTTTTATATTCTGAAAAGGAAACCGTTCTGAAAAAAATCCCTGACAAAAGCACACTAAGATCGCAGGTTGAGATAAAACCGCATTTTGATAATCTTCACATTTATTATTCACTTTACCACCCATTTGACGGGGAATTAAAAAAGGAATCTAATATTTCAGAGGGACCATACTCCGCTGTTAAATATATTAACAGATTAATGTCGCATGTTTTAGAACCATCATTGACAGGTGATTCCGGCACAAAGGAATACAGAATAATATTCAAAAAATACAAAATTAAATAAATCTTTTTACATCTATGATTCCGGCGTTCGTTTTAACCCCGGTCAAACAAAGATGGGTCCTCGATGCCTTGAAACCATCCTTACGGAGAGCTTCAATAACCTTATCGATCTTGGGCGAACCCTTCTTCAGGGATTTAGCTATCTGGTGGAGATCGTAATAGAAAGGGGAATCTATCTCCTCCGAGCAGAGCATGATCTCCCTCCTGTTCCCGAATTCGAAGTTCGCCAGGAGCTTGCGGCAGAAATCACGGTCCTGTATATTCCCTGTCCAGAGCGGGCCGATAATCTCGTATTTCCTCCCGCATCCGCATTTTTTTTCAACACCTATAACCTTAGAATGGCATTTTTTGCAATACGAGACCATTTCGATTTCCGAAAGATTTTTCTCTGGCCCGTATGATACCCTCCCCATCACTCTGAAATAATGGTTAGCGTGAGAATACAAAGGCTCTAAAGTGAAATCGTATCTGGCGAGATCACGGAGAATGAAGGTTATCAGAACCCGGATTCCCAGCTCTTTAGGGAAATCCGTCCTTCCGACTTTGATGCCATACCTCCTGAAACACGCCCCGGCGAATTTTCCCGCCAGCGCTCCGGAATCAGTCGCTGTCACCCCCAGGATTGAATCCTTCCTGAGGGCGTGCGCGACATCCGGGAAGAATTTGACAGGAGAGCCGAAAGGATCGATGTCCACGTAATCGTAACGTCCGCCCTCGAGGAAAAGGGCGTTCGCGTTCTTTCCGTGGATTTCATAGCGCTTTTTAGCGATCTTGTTGAGCTTAAGGTTTTTCTGGATGTACTTCACGGCGGTCGGGTTGCGGTCATTGAAAACGACTTTATTTACCCCTGGAACCTCTTTCAGTATCCTTATACCTCTCACACCCGTGGCTGCTAACGGATCTAGGACTATCTTTGGCTCAGTTAGCCTGAGGCAGGCTATCGTGACGTTCCTCTGGTGCTCCATGACGGGGTTGTAGAACGTCTCGCTCTTCTTGGTCAGGGATTCCGAAGGGACCTGAATCCTCGCCAGTCCTTCTTTAACGGTTTTCATAAAGAAAGGATTGGAATATAAAATAAAAAGGTATGGGACAGGTGGGAAGTTCAAACCGAAAGCTTCTTTCGAAGCGAACAGCCTTTTCCAATGCTGGCGGTCTTTTGAACCCACGACACGTACCGTGCAGGTAATGTATCACCCACATCTCGGTTTCTGGGAGAACTTCAGCCTCGCCACAAAATGGGTTTCCCATCCTGTTCGAGCGCTCTCCCGGGCTGAGCTACTGCCCCATATAAGCAATATTAACTAACGAATTATTTAAAAATCAATATGTAATCAATTCTTAAAAGGGGTACTTTCCCTTCGCCATCCTTCTGATATGCTTAAGCTTCATGTTTCCGGGCGGCGTGAATCCATAAATTTCATGAAACTCTTTGGAGTAACGTTCTAAATCAAATTCTCGATATCCTTTGTAAACCGCACATGAAGACAGAATTGTAAGGCCAATGCCAACCGCACCAAGTACATCCATGGGGTCTATGTGAACCATATTAAAATTTTGAAGTAAAGTTTAAAAAATCAATACGTCACGAATCCTATGTCAATCCCCTTTATCCTGTACATCTTCCCGGACCTGAACCTGTTCACCACCCCTTCCAAACACCTCTCCATCTCCCTGAAGTGTCCGGAACAGAGATAGATAGAAAGAATGTTCTTTTTCGTCCGGGTGTCCATGTCTATCTGGAAGATGAGCATTTCCTTGCCGGGCTTTTTTTTGCATTCCCCGAAGTTGCAGCTCCTCTTCATCCTTCTTATGTCGCAATGCTTGCTGACTGCATCGAGAAGTTCCATGCTTACCTATTGGGATAAAGATTCAAAAAGATTGTGGTCGACGCAGTTAATTGACATAGGCTTTAAGCCTATGTCTTTCGCTGCCGACGTCCCGGGCAGGAAAACCAAACGGAAAGATTCCTTAGGAATCAAACAGCAAGTTGAAATGCTGCCCGTTATTTGAACCTGCGGCCTTTCGGTGGCTTCGGAAGGAAACGCAAAGCGTTTCAAACTCCCCTAACAGCCGAACGCTCTCTAGCGACCGAAGCAGATATCATCTGCTTCCTACCAAATCACCGCTGAGCTACCGGGACATGATAGAATTTAGTGCAACGAAGGAATAAAAAGATTTTTATGGAAGAAAATCTTGGGTTTTTATTTTTTCAGGCAGGTAATTCTGGGAGATGAACTTTATCCCCTTGGCCGACAGGGCTTCAAGCTCGAGCTTGTGCCCTGCCTTCAGCATGTGTTTCAGCTCGTTCTGCCATTGCTTCGGCTTGAACCACACGTAGTTCCTCATCTCCTTTATACGCTTTTCATCCCCCTTGTTGAGCCTGATGGTCACGTTCCTGGGGATTTTGAACTTATCCACGTCCATTGTAGTCAGGCCGATAAACTTCGCGTCCGGCGTTCCCAACCTGTCGGAAAGGAAAGAAAGGTTGATCGAGCCCTGCTTGATAACGGAATAAATGTAATACCCCCACGGGTCGGCATCCGTGAGCACGTACACCGGGAGCTTGTGTTCTACGTGGAGGCGGTTAACGAGCCTTCTGCAACCCCTGGCGGGCTGGCCCTTTCCGGTTATTATGATGCAGTTCTCCTTCCTCCAGAACCTGTCCTCGTTGAGCCTCTGCCAGACCGCATCCTTCTCTATCACAAGGATATAGTCCGCTTTGACATCCTCGAATTTTATCATTTCCTCTTCCACATCGCTCGGGATCGCCCACCCCGAGCTTCCCATCTTCGCGCAGTTGATCCTGTCCCCAGAATCGTTAATAACGACCCCACCGGCCATGTACCCCTTTCTGTCGGCCTTTAAATGTAGCTTCTCCCGAAGGGTATCCAGCATGGCCTCAACATCCTCTATTATGGGATCGCTCTCTGACTGCTCCTCGAACGTGTTCTCCTTTGTCTGCGGTATCGTCCGCTTAAGGGCGTAGTAGAGGTCACGGATGGAAGTCGTGACGTTCTGATCCATTATCTTCTTGCATTCGGCCGCGACCAGCAGGGTCTGCATGAATTTCTTGGTGTGGGCCACGTTGAGGTAATACCTCTCGCTTTTCTTACCCCCCATCTGTATCAGGCCGTTCTTCTCGTCGAAGTAAACGTTCGAGAGTGACCTGACGGGGAGCTCGATCTTTGGGTTTGTCTTCTTCCCTACCTGGTTCATAACGTTCTTCCCGAGATCCTTCAGCTTCTTTTTCTCCTCCATCTTTCTCCTCCGTAATTTTATTGCTGTGCGAATTTATGAATTCCATGAATTCCTTCCTTACCCTTTCCCTTTCCTCCTCTGTCAGTTCTGACAGGGCATTAACGGTCTCCTCCGCGTATTTCTCAAAAGTCCGTATCCTATGCCTGCGGTATTCGTGCCTTCTCTTACCTGAAAGGTAAAGCCCTAGTTTACGTGCGCATTCCTGCATGGCGAGCTTTATCTCCTTTATTATGACAGGATAGGAAGCTATCGCCTCCTTGGATTCCGAGGTGAACGGGACCCAGACTGAAACCACATGTACGAACATGGCCAGGGGCTCTTCAGGGATACCCTTTCCATTAATGCCGTACCTTCTCCACTCGATTCCAGTTACCGCCTTGGTGATAGCGCAGTCGCCCTGCTGGTAAAGCAATGGAACCCGGTTGGCGAATCTCATTAACTTGGGGGAATCTATAGAGCCCCCGTAAGCCAAACCTATCTCAACCTGGAAAGGCCAGCCCCTGTAGACCTCAGGCGGCCTGGTAACGGAATCCACCCATTCCGGGTTCAGCTCCTTCCTGAGCCCTTCCTTGACAACATCGTTTCCCAAAGGGGAGAGGCAGTTAGTCGGCGGTTTCAGGAGCTTGACGCCCTTTATAACCTCCAGGAGCCTCCTCGCACCTTCATCATCGATCCCTTTGGGTTTTCTGGACTCTTCAATTCCTGACTTTTCGCATATCTCCTTCGCGGTCTTCCTCCCGACCTTGGTGAACTCGCCCGTTAGAAAGCTTGCCAGGGTTCTCGCCTTGGTCTCCCTCAGCATCCTTGCCAGGATCCCCAGCTCCACTCCGTGCAGATGGGGCTGTATCTCCCTGGGTTCCTCAGGGAGCGAATCAACGCCCCTCCTGAACTCTATCCTCCCGCTCGGGGAATCAAAAACTATTTGAGCATGGGGGTTCGAGATCGCGGTCTGCTTGAGGTATTCCAAGATCGACTGCCTGTATTCCCTGTACAGGCCCTCTGTCACGAATCTCAGTTGAACTCCTCTCCACCCGACCCCCTCCTCGGCACCGCTCTCTATTATGAGAGGCTCGTTCTTTCTTACGTTAATCTTTATCCTGTACTTATGGATGTTGCCGTCCCCGGTCGAGCTGACTATCTCAAGAGGTTCACCAGTAGTCAGCTGGGTATACAGGGTGGCTGCGGAAATTCCAATCCCCTGCTGCCCCCGGTTCTGCTTCAGGCGGTGGAACTTAGAGCCGTACAGCAGCTTACCGAAAATCCTCGGGATCTGTTTTTTAACAATCCCCGGACCGTTGTCCTTTATAGTTATCTCGTACCTTTCTTTTCCCACTTCCTTGACCTTCACATAGATATCGGGAAGTATCCCCGCCTCCTCCGTTGCGTCCAGGGCGTTGTCGACCCCTTCCTTTACTATCATGAGCAAGGCCTTGACCTTGTTGTCATACCCAAGCAGATGCCTGTTCTTCTCGAAGAATTCGGAAATCGAAATCTCCCTCTGCTGCCCAGCGAAGTATTCGGCTTTCTTCATATCAGCTCTCCAGGAATTTGTAAACATATGAATGGGTTTTCCCCTCCAGGACCATCTCCACCGCCCTTTCCGCCTTCCCCAAGTCCTTCCAGTTGCCTATTATTGAAATGGTTTTGCCGTAGACGGATATGTCAGTCTTAGTCCTCATCTCTATCCTTCTCTTGCACAGGCCATTCCTTCCTATGACCCTCGACAAAAGCCTCCTCATTCTTTTATCGGTCTCGCTGCCCAGGCTGATCACGACCAGCTGATACTCCTCGTCCATCAGCTTGAACGCCTTTTCCGGCGGGAAGCCCCTCCCTATAGCCCTTACAATCTCCTTTGCCTTCATAACGTTCAGTGATTCCCCACCTATGACTATATCCTCGTTTACCTCTATACTCGTTCCAGTCAGTCTTTCAAGTTCCTCCTTTACAGAACCGTCTTTACCGATCAAAACCCCTTTCCTTTGTTCGGGGATTTTTATAAAATCATTCATATCAATTCAATCTTAATAATAAAGGTGGCATAATTTTAAAAATATTACTCTAGATAACCCTTTCTTTTCAGCCATTCCGTCTGGGCTCTCTTGTACTTCCAGATCACGTCCCCTTTCTCATCCCCCTGGACATCCCAGGGCCTTACGAGCACAACATCACCTGGTCTTATCCACTGCCTCCTCTTGAACTTCCCGGAGACCCTGCATATCCTTGTCTTGTTGTCCTTGCAGTTAATCCTAAACCTCCCTCCGCCAAGCATGTCCTCAACTATTCCAAGCACTTCATTTTTTACGGGCGTTCTGACCCTCGTTACTTCCTCGTTCTCCGTTTTCATAATTAAATATTGAACAATAGAATAAAAAGTTAATACAGGTATCCCAAACTCAGAACGATCCTTACCTCCTGAAGCATGTCCTTGCTGTAGGTCTTGTAGAAGGGAATAACGACAGGATTCCTGACGTCCCCCTTTAAAATGTCGTATTCGTCTCCGGCCGCCCATGCCATCAGCGACTTGACAAGGGTTTTCCGTTCCTCAGTGACCCCACCTCCACCGGACAGCCAGACAGCCCTTCCCTTGCCTTCCTGTATCCTGTAATTAACTATGGACGCGGAAACGCCGCTGTCCTGAAGCAAGACTATCTTTTCCTCCTCGTAATCGAACTGCGTCACGTTCTCGTTCGCACCCAGGAAGTTCTGGAATTCGTGATCCTTCTCGAACGTTGTCCTGACGTTATCCGCGTAAACCTCCCCGCAAATATGGAACATCCCCACCGATCCCGGACTGTTGTAGGTGCTGTCGGAGGCGTAGGCCACCAGTTCCCCGTCGTTGTAAAGCCCGAATTCCCCGTCCTTTACGACTATCTTCATGCGGTGCCATTCGTTATCTGATGTCAGGTGGCTCTGGTCGGAGCCTATGTAAGTGAGCGTGGAGCCGGACTGCCTGTAGAAGGCATCATACCCTAGGGAAGAGTTCGCGCTGAAGGATGCTAGGTAGGACTGGTTGGTCGAGGGATCCAGCCTGAAGTTAAGATAGAAAACCCCGCTCTCAACGTAGACATCGAGGTTTATCTCGCCCTCATAGAACTGGTCATAAGTGGTGTAGATCCAGGTGTTCGTGGTCCCGCAGTCGGTTCCCTGCAGTTTAACTGAATTCCCGTCCCCGAATTCAGTCAGGAGAGGATTCCCTGAGTTTGTCTGCCACTGAAAAAGGCTTTCGAAATTCTCGTAAAAAAGAGGGATGTGGTAGAAGTACTTTCTTACATTGTAAATTTCATTGTCCACCACTTCGCTCTCGCTGTTAAAGGTAATGACATTCGAATTCGGCGTCAGTCCGCTTGATCCCAGGCCGAATATTTCCTCCTGGACCGAATCCATGTTCGTTAAATCAGCTATCTCAACCACCCCCTTGTCATATCTCAGAAAATTTCTAAGCGGGATTTCCTGCGTTTCAAGGTTCACGTATTCCGGGAAAAACGAGACATCAAAATCCAGGCTGAATACCCCCGTTATATTTTCAACCTGCATAACCTCGAAGCTGACGTTCTCCCCGTTTATGACGAACCATCCCGGGGAAAGGATCGAAACCAGATCATTGAGCTCCGCGTCATCACAGAAACATCCTATCTTTATCCTGGGCTTTATGACGTTCTCCAGCCTCAGGTTGTAAATCATGTTTACCGGCATGGTTCTGTTGAACCTTTCTGCCAGTTCGCTCTCGCTGAACCAGTCGGTTCCCTGCAACTCAAGGGAAGAGAGAAGATCGCTTCCCATCAGCTTTAGTTTCACATCGGACCATTCGGTTGAAATCCTCGGTATTGAGGAGAACTGTGCGAATACGAAGAAGATGAGGATAACGACCAGCATTATCTCCACGATGTGCATGAAGCCCTTCATACCAATTCCCCCAAAAAATACAATTTATAATTATAATTATTACATTATAAATTATGAATTTCAGATCGGTTCTTTCCTATCTCGGTCTTTTGCTCGGCATACTGGCGATACTCATGCTTTTACCAGTTGCTGTTAGCTGGGCCTTTGCCGAGGACGTTTACATCCCTTTCCTCCTGGGGGCGATAATCTCTTTCGCAGCAGGCATAATCCTTTACAAAAAATTCGAGAGGGAGCCACTGGACCTGAGTTCAGCCATGGTTCTCGCGAGCCTGACCTTCATTGCGGTCTCCCTTCTGGGTTCGGTCGCCTACCTCGATCATCTCAGCCCGGTAGATTCCCTCTTCGAGTCCGTCTCGGGTTTCACCACTACAGGCCTGACCACGGTAAATCCGGAAACCCTGCCGAACGCGATACTTTTCTGGAGATCGCTGACACAGTGGATAGGGGGAGTGGGGATACTCGTTATCTTTCTCCTGCTGCTCTCCTCTCCCGGGATATCCTCCTATTACATCTACAAGGCAGAGGGACACCCCCAGAGAATAGAGGCAGGAGTGTATTCGACCGTGAAGAGGATATTCATAATCTACGGGATATACACTGTCATAGGGATCTCCCTTTTGGCACTGGC
>Ga0180438_10004003_pt1 | contig 21651 bp, 14 predicted proteins | sample SS_ome_12_FD_132455 | JGI IMG/M metagenome (GOLD analysis project Ga0180438, IMG submission 132455) | Hypersaline lake sediment archaeal communities from the Salton Sea, California, USA - SS_3_D_2 metaG | ecosystem: Environmental > Aquatic > Non-marine Saline and Alkaline > Hypersaline >...
CGAAACCGGCCGCCTGAGGCTGACTATCGAGCCACTCGATCTGGGCTACATCGTCAGCCAGGTGGTGCTCTCCTTTCAGGAACAATTCCGCGAAGCGGAACTCTTATTGGAGTGGGAAGAGCCAGAAGGGCTGCCGCAGGTCAGAGGTGACGCCGCCCGAGTCACCCAGGTATTGAACAACTTGCTGGCCAACGCCTGCCACTACACCCCTGCCGGGGGCTGGGTTTCCGTGTCGCTGAGGCAGACAGATGGGTTCCTGCGCGTGAGCATAGAGGACACCGGCATTGGGATCGCTGCCGAGGACCTCCCTCGCATCTTTGACCGCTTTTACCGCGTCGACGATCCGATCGTGCAGGAAGCAGGCGGAACCGGGCTGGGTCTGTCTATTGTGAAAATGTTCGTCGAGATGCTGGGCGGCGAAATCTGGGTGGAGAGTGAGCTGGGAGAGGGGACGGCCTTTCACTTCACCCTACCCCTGTCCACCGAAATCGCTGACGACGACATCCAACAGGTCGGGCTCGTCCTTTCAGTAGCTGAGACACCCGCCGTACGCCGGTCCAAGGTGCTGATCGTGGAAAACAATCGCGAACTGGCCTTGCTTCTGCGCCGACAGCTGGAGGCGGAAGGGTACCAGGTCTTGCTCGCTGGAAGTGGAGACGATGGCCTGTGGCTGGCCCGGGAGGAGCAGCCCCAGTTGATCGCCCTCGACCTATTGCTGCCAGATATGGATGGGTTTACCGTGTTGGAGCAGCTCAAAGAGCACCCTCTGACCAGTGCCATTCCTGTGATTATTGTCTCCATCTCTACCGAAACCGACAACGGGTATGCTCTGGGTGCAGTGGACTATGTGATCAAGCCCTTTGATGAGAGCGAACTCTTTGGAAGCATCCTGAAGGCTATGGTCCCTCTGGATGAGGATAGAGCGGGCAGGCTGCTGGTGGTTGACGACGATCCAGATATCCTGGGCTTCCTCGAGCAGACGCTGTCCTTCCAGGGTTATCACGTGACTACAGCCCCTGGCGGCCGAGAAGCCCTGGACCAGGTGAATGAGGTCCAACCTGACGTGATTCTGCTGGATCTGAAGATGCCTGGCATAGATGGTTACGAAGTGATCCGGCGGTTGAAGGCGGAAGAAGCCACAAGACCGATTCCGATCATCGTCATAACCGCCAGCCCCGTTGACAAAGATCGGGATAAAGTGTGGGTCTTGGGAATGGGTATGAACCGGTCCACGACCCAACCGCTTTCTATCGAGGCCCTTGTTGGGGAGATCAAAGCAGCAGTGGAACAAAGGCAGGTCCAATGACAGTCGCTGGAACAGGGAAAGCCAGGAACCAAACGCGTCCGTATCTGTTCTTGGTGGGACTCCTCTTGGCTGTGAGCCTAACAATCTACATTGTAGGCATCTATCGCGACGTCAACTGGCACACACTCGAGCACACAGCCGAGATCAAGGTAAGGCCCGATCTGACCATCACGCACGTCAGCACGGACTCTGCCGAGGCAGGCTTTGAGATTGGAGACCGTCTACTGCGCATAGAAGGGCGGGAAGTCTCCACTATCCTCGAGTACCGCCAAGCCCTCAACGACCACCAGGTGAATACCCGGGCGACCCTGGATGTACAGCGTGACCAGCAGGCCCTCTCTGTGCCGACACTCGTGACAAACCGCAGGCTGGACGCGCACTTTCTTGTGTTCAACTTGATGGCATTCGCCTTTCTGGCGCTGGGAACGCTGGTGGCTTTCCGGCGTCCCTTGGAAAAGACAGCACACCTGTTCTTCTTGACGGCCCTGATCCTTGGACTGTACTTTGCCCTTCAAAGGAAGGAGGCAGTAGGGCTGGTCTTTGTACAGATCTTTGCTCTGACCCTGGCGCCGGCCCTCGTCGTGCATTTCTTTCTGACCTTTCCGAAGGAATATTCACTGGTGCAGAGCCGCTGGTGGATGCTGCTGTACGTGCCAAGCCTCCTCCTGATGGCGCTGACGATGGAGGCGTTCGCCCAGTCAGTCAAGAGCGGCACCGGCATCTGGTACGCACCACGCTATGCTCTGATGAACAGCACGATCAGCTTTGCTGCCCTGGCCACCAGCGGTATCGTCGGCTTCGTATGCACTGTACGCTCCTACCTCTCTGTGCCTGACGCCATCCAGAAACGACAACTCAAGTGGCTCTTGTGGGGGCTGGGCTTTGCCATCGTAGCAGCTATTGCTGACATCATCCTGACCAGCACGGAGATGATGACCCCTGAGCTCGGCACGGTGCTGCTGTTGGGCACCCTTGCCCTGCCCATAGCAGTCACCTTTGCCATACTGCGCTATCGTCTTTTTGATGTGGAACTGGTGATCAGTCGCAGCGTGGTCTATGGAATCTTGACAGCCACTCTGGCTGCCCTCTATCTGCTTCTGCTAGGTCTGTTGGCCAACGCCCTGGGGATAGTTACCGGCGGGGAGGATTATGCTCTGGTGGTCTTTGTGTCGGCCCTGACTATCGGCATCATGGTCAATCCGCTACGAGTCAGGATCCAATCCATCATCGACCGCATCTTTCTTCGGAGACAGATCGATTACCAGCAAGCCCTGGTGCAGTGGAGCAGGGAGCTTAGCACCAGCATCCGCTATACTGACTTGGTGCAACCGCTCCTCGTCAAAGTCCCCCAGGAACTCTTGCTTCGGCGTGTCTGGCTGTTGGTACTCAACAAGGAGGAAACTCACTTTGATCCTCTACCCCTGAAACCTGATGACTATGACACCCGTGGCTGGATATTGCTATCAATCTCCATTTCAGATGCCATCGCATCCGAGCTCAACCAACCCGGGAAATATCTGCATATCGATGAGGACGAATCCAGCCACATTCCTACTCCATGGAAGAAGGCTCGCGTTCAGGTCGCCTTACCCCTGATCAGTGGAGAGAAGCTCGTGGGGATCTACCTTTTGGGTCCCAAGTTGTCCGGCAACGCGTACCAACGGCAGGAACTCGATCTCCTGCGGACCTTGGCTAACCAGGCGGCAATTGCCATCACCAATGCCCGCATGTACGAAGAGATCCGCGCCTTCAGCCAGGAGCTGGAAGTAAAGGTCCAGGACCGCACCCAAGAACTTCGGGATTTCGTGTCGGTGGTCTACCATGAGCTGAGAACCCCTATCACGGCCATCCGCGGCTACACAGCGCTGCTGTTGGACAAAAAGACGGGGGATCTAAGCGCCAAGCAGGAGCGGTTCCTGGGCCGAATCCAGCATAGCGTCATGCGACTAATCGATCTTGTAGACGATCTATCGGACATCTCGATGATCGAGGATGGCCGGCTGATCCTGCAATTGGAAACCCTAGACCTGAATGGCGCAATACAAGAAACCCTCAGTTCGATGGTCGGCATCATCGAGGAGAAGGGATTGCAGGTAGACTTGGCACAGGCATCTCGTACACAACCTGTGTTAGGCGACCCACAGCGCGTGGTGCAAATCCTGACCAACCTAATCGGCAATGCCTGCCGCTATACACCAGCCGGCGGGCAGATTACCGTCGTCGTCCGCCTGCTGGACGGGATGGTCGAGACGACGATCTATGATACTGGCATTGGTATCCGCAAGGACGAGGTAGAGCGCATCTTTGAACGATTCTACCGCGGTGACGACCCCTTGGTGCAAGAACAGGCCGGTACTGGGCTGGGATTGGCCATAACCAAGTCGCTGGTGGAGCTCCATGGTGGCGAGCTGTGGGTGTCAAGCGAGATAGGAAAGGGCAGCGCTTTTGGCTTCACTTTGCCCCTCGTGGAGGTGAACGATGTGTCCTGAGCGCATCTTGGTTGTAGACGACAATGCCGAATTCCTCAGCCTATTGAGTGAGGATATCCTGCCCCAGTTCGGCTACGAGACGCTTCCTGCGGCCACGGGGAATGACGCGCTCAGTCTTCTCGTCGACGAGGAACTCGACCTGGTCCTGCTTGATGTCCAACTGCCCGACATCTCGGGCCTGGAGGTTCTGCAGGAGCTCCAGCGACGGCAGCTCGAGATCCCCGTCGTCGTAATGACAGCCTACGGATCGGAATCTATAGCCGTAGAGGCGTTCAGGTTGGGGGCCAAAGACTATCTCATCAAGCCGTTCGATACGAACCTGGCCTTGGCAACCATCGAGCGCCAGCTGGATCAGGTCCGGCTTCAGCGCGAGAAAGAGCGCCTGAGCCGAGAACTGGAACGGGCGCGCCTCGATCTGGAGCAACGGCTCAGGGAGCTCACGGTGCTTTTCGGAGTCGGCAAGTCGGTGACTTCGCTGTTGGAGCTGAACAAAGTCCTACAACGCGTAGTGGAAGCAGCCGTCTTTATTACCAAGGCCGAAGAAGGCGCCCTCTGGCTCCTGGAGCCCGACACGGACGGATTGCTGTTACGAGCTGAGAAAGGCCTGGAACAGGGAAGAGCGCGCGTCGTCGAACTCGCGATCGAGGACAGCCTCATTGGCCAGGTATTCCGCGACCCGAGTCCATTGCGGATCGCCACACGATCGGATGAGAACCCGCTCAAGCTTAGCACCGACTACCTGGCTCGCGCGCTGTTGGCAGTACCAATGCTGACCAAGGGAAGGTCTATTGGGGTACTGTCGGTCGCCAACCGGACCCATGGCAGTGAATTCACAGTCAACAACGAGGCCATGCTCCAGGCTCTGGCTGACTTTGCTGCCATCGCTATAGAGAATGCCCAGGTCTACCAGGCTACAGATCGAGCCCTAGCCCAGCGGGTGGAAGAACTGACGCATCTCTACGACATCGCCCGCAACGTGGCCTCCACCCTGGATCGGGACAAGCTTTTCGACCTCCTGACTGCCCAGATCAGCGATATGTTTCACGTAGAGGCCGGGTCGCTGTTACTGCTCGACGAAGAGGCAGAAGAGCTGCGTTTCGTAGCCAGTTGGCTGGGCGAGCACAAGCCGTTGCGTGGGATCAAGCTAGCTCTGGGACAGGGCATCGCCGGCCAAGTAGTGCTCTCACAGGAGCCGACCATCGTGCACGATGCCTACAGTGACCCCAATTTCTATAGCCAAGTGGACGAGGAAACGGGATTTGTGACCCGTTCGATCCTATGCGTACCCCTCCTGGTGCAGGAGCGCTGTATCGGCGTGATCGAGTTGTTGAACAAGCTCGATGGACACTTCAATCAAGAGGATGAGGAGCGCCTATGCAACGTGGCCAGCTCGGTAGCCGTTGCCCTGGAGAATACCCGCTTGTATCAAGAAGCCAAGGAACTGCACGAAGCCAAGAGCCGCTTTGTGGCGACGATGGCCACACAGTTGCGCTCTCCGTTGACAGCCATCAAGGGCTATAGCGACATGATCCTCTCAGGAGTCCTGGCTGAGTCAGAAGAGACACAGATCGAAGGCATAAAACAGATCAACGCCAACGCCGACCATCTCATTACCTTGATGGAAGATCTCCTGGATATTGCCCGGCTGGAGACGGGAGAGACACAGCTTGACCTCAGACCGGTGTCTCTGAGAGATAGCACCATCCAGATCGTATCTTCTCTTGAGCAACGTCTCAAGGACAAAGAATTACGACTGACAGTCAAGGTGTCTCAGCGCTTGCCGCTCGTGTCTGCAGACCAGGCAAGGATCAACCAGGTGCTGAGCAGCTTGTTGATGAATGCCTATCTATATACACTGCCTAAAGGGCGTATTACTATCGAAGCCCAGTCCCAGAGTGGTCGCTGGCCGCAGCGGGAGGGAGACGACTGGGTCATCATGTCGGTATCAGATACAGGGATTGGCATCGCGCCAGAAGACCAACCGAAGGTCTTTGAGCGCTTCTTCCGGGCGGATCACCCATTAGTACAGCACCGTCCCGGCCGGGGATTGAGCCTTTCGATCGCCAAATCACTTGTAGAACTACACGGTGGGAGGATTTGGTTCGAGAGCGAACCAGGCAAGGGAAGCACGTTCAGTTTCTCCTTGCCCATCGCCCAGGCAAACATGTAACCTCTGCACACAGGAGGGAAATGTGAGAGCTCGGGGAACCCGAATGCGGAGTTAATTATGTCTCAAGTTAGAATGCCATCTGCAGGCAAGAAGGTGCTGGTCGCAGAAGATGAACCGGACATCCGCGGGCTGATCACCTACAGTCTCCAGTATGCTGGTTACAAAGTGGTGGAAGCATACAACGGTGAGGAGGCCGTAGAAAAGGCCAGGGAGGAGCGGCCGGATCTGATCCTGTTGGATGTTCGTATGCCCAAGATGAGCGGCTACGAAGCATGTGAGTTACTGAAGGAAGAAGAGTCAACCAGGCACATCCCCGTGGTTTTTCTCTCGGCTCGTGGACAAGAGGGAGAGATCAAGCGCGGGCTGAAACTGGGTGCCGAGGAATACATCCTCAAACCATTCGCGCCCGATGAGCTATACCGGCGCGTGAACGCTATCCTGGAACGCGTGGGATAGCAAAGGACAAAGACCATATCCCTTCCAGAGGAAGGATCCCGTCAGGTAGAGGCGTCCTACCGTGACGATAAATCCATCGGAAGGTGGGACAAGGCCGGAATTGGCGATGAGTGGAGTCCTGATCGACGGTAATCTCGTACACTATGAAAGCATCGGCCGGGGCAAAGCGCTGATCTTTGTGCACGGCTGGCTGGGTTCATGGCGGTACTGGGTGCCAATGATGGAGGAGTTCGCCACTGATCACCGTACATATGCCCTGGACCTATGGGGTTTTGGCGACTCGAGCCAGAGGCCAGGACGTTACAATGTCGATAGTTACGTCGAATTGCTCGTCGCCTTCATGGACCAACTGGGCATCTGGCATACCCCTCTGATAGGCCACACCTTAGGTGGGGCCATTGCCACTAGACTGGCTGCAGAGTACCCCGATCGTGTGTCCAAGGTCTTGGCTGCAAGCCTGCCGCTGACGGCTAATGCCATCAATCGCAAGCTGCTGTCGTCCGGCCCAAATGACGCGTTGGCGCGCCTGTTCTGGCATCGGCAGCGGCCATATCCCGAGGTAGAAACCGCTATGTCCAAGATGGACGAGAACGTCGTCGCCCGGACCATCGAATCGGTGTCCAGGCTGGACTTGAGGGATACGATGTACGACGTGGATGTCCCGCTCCTCACCGTATATGGCGGCAAAGACAATGTCATCTCTCCAGCCCAAGCAGACAATCTGGAGACTGAACTACTTGCAGCTCGCTCTATTGTCCTACCCAATGCGCGCCACTTCCTGATGCTCGACGAACCGGCCAAGTTCTCGCGGCTAATGCGCGACTTTATGGATATCGAAGACCCAGACGACCTTCAGGAACTGGCAATCAAGAAGGAATGGCGCCGTCGTACCCGCTAGCCCTGCCTCCCCTGTAATCCAACGCTGTTGTTCCCAATGGAACTCCAGGCAGTACGAGTTTCTGACCACAATGGATCGTTTGCTGACTACCATGTCCTGCCTCCCGAGCTGGCACCTATGGTATTCATGCAAACCCCGTAAAGCTTGTCGCACAGGTCCGGTGGCAATCCCCTGACCGAGATCCAGAAAGACTTGACGAATCCAGCAAAAGAGGGTATCCTATGGGCGGTACACCGCACTCCGCTCCCGGTGGATCGACAGATCCGCCAGTGAAAAGCAGTGGATCTGGTGATCCACTGGGGCCATTGCGGCGTGCTGGTAGCGCACGATGGGGGTGGTTGAGTCCCGGTGGGCTCCGCGGTCTTCAAAACCGTCTGAGGGGTGCTGCAGAGGCAGCCCTGGTGGGTTCGACTCCCATCCACTCCCGCTCACCGAACTCCCCCCGCAGGTCCAGCGAGACGATATGGTGACCGAGCATGAGCCTAGCATTCGGTGCGAAATTCGCTCGAGCCCCCGTCCACGGGGGCGGATTCGGCCCCGAGGACGGGCCCGGGAGCAATTTCGCACCAGAAACGAGCCTAGTCCTCGAGCTGCAAGACAAAACCGGTCCTGATCCGCCTGTGTCTTGCATGCTGCGACCAGCTCCTGGTCGGAGTGCTCGCGAGTGGATCACCCAATACCGTAGGTTGAGCAGTGCACTTGAGAGCTGAACGTTCATTACTTGGCTTGCAGAGAATATTCGTCGACAGCGACCGCCGCTTTGCCCTGGCAGCAGTTGTTGCCTTTTGCCTGGCGGCCGGCCTGCTCGCTGGCGCGTACGTGGCAATCCTGTCGCCAATCTATGCCGTCGCTGGGGTGGGTGTCATCGTCGGTGGGCTGCTGATGTTGCGGGACACGCAGTGGGGCCTCATCGCCATTGTTGGCTTGATCTGTATCCTTCCGTTCGGTGCCCTACCGTTCAAGATCGGCTTTACGCCGACCTTCCTGGATCTGGCGCTGCTCGCCGTCTATTTTGTCTGGGTGGTACGCATTGCCACCGGCAAGGCCGGCCGCTTCATCGGTACTGCCCTGGGGCCACCCATTATCGTTTTTATGTTGCTGGCCTGTGCCTCATTCGTGGCTGGCCTGGCCCATGCCTCTCTGACATCCTACATCCTGCGTCACTTTGTCGAGCTCTTGCTGAGCATTGGCCTCTTTTTCGTCGTCGTCAACTGCGTTCGAACTCAGAAGCAACTGCGCTTCCTAGTGACTGTCATCATCCTCGCAGGCTTTGGTGCAGCCCTGATCGGCGTATTCCTATACGTTATTCCCTCGGAATGGAGCATCCGCTTGCTCTCCGCCCTGGGGCGGGTGGGCTATCCCACGGGCGCCGGAGTCCTGCGCTATGTCGAGGACAATCCCGATCTGGCACTGAGAGCCATCTCGACCTCTACCGACCCCAATGTACTGGGTGGCCTACTCATCCTCATCACCACACTCACAGCAGCACAGCTATTTGCCCGCAAGCCGATCCTGCCACGGCCCCTGATCGCCGGCATGGTCCTGGTGGACACTCTGTGCCTCTACCTGACCTACTCACGGGGCTCGATGGCAGGTCTGGCCGTGGGCCTGGGCCTACTCGCCCTGATCAAGTACCGCAAGCTGATCCCACTGATGGCTGTGGCCGCTGCCTTGCTACTTCTCCTCCCCCAAGCCCAGGACTATGTGCGACACTTTGTCGAAGGCATCCAGCTCCAGGACCTAGCCACGCTGATGCGTCTCGGCGAGTACAAAGATGCGCTGCTTCTCATCGGCCGCCATCCGTGGATCGGCGTCGGGTTCGCTGGCACACCAGAGACCAGCCTGTATATCGGCGTCTCCAACGTCTATCTGCTCATCGCCGAAGAAATGGGCCTTATCGGACTGGGTGTTTTTGTGCTGATCCTTGTGCTGTTTTTCCGGCAGGTGTGGCGAGCCTGGCCTCACGTACAACAGTCTAGCGGCCTGGAGGCCATCCTCCTGGGGCTGACGGCCGCCATCGCCGGTGTTCTGATGGGTGGCATGCTTGACCACTATTTCTTCAACGTCAACTTTCCCCACTCGGTCTCCATCTTTTGGATCTACCTCGGCCTGACCATGGTTGCCGTGCGGCTGGGAATGGAAAATAGCCTGGCTACAGAGAGAGCATAACCCCTGGCAGAAAGATGAGACCCAATCCCACAGAGCGGTCGCCTTCAGGTCGGTGCTTTCTGATATTGCTACAACCCCAGGCTCGGTCTGTTTCAGATTCATGGACAGCACAAGCTTTCTGTTGACCGGAACGCCCCCGAGGACGGGCTTCGAGCCTCTCCCCAAAATCACCCAGAAAGTTGAAACACACCCCCCAGGCTAGGTCTCCAAGATGCTTGCCCTTTGCCACCAAGTATGGTAGAATGAGCCGGTTGCGAAATCGGATCCCGACACTCGAGTTCATGGAGGAGGAATCATCATGGAGATCACGGCCACGGCCATGAAGCGCTGCGAATTGGTCACCGTGTCAGGGCGGATTGACAGTGCTACCGCCCCCCAACTGGAAGAGGCCCTGATGGGCCTGATCCAGGCCAGCCAAAAGAACATCGTGGTCAACCTGGCATCCACAGAGTATATCAGCAGTGCCGGGTTGAAAGCGCTGCTATCGGCCCTGATGAAGGTCCGAAAGACGATCCCGAAGGGCGACGTGGTCATCTCAGAGATCACGCCAGATCTGAGGGAGAATTTCGAATTGGTAGGCTTTGACCGGCTGTTCAAGTTCTACGAGAACGACACACAGGCAGTCGGGACCTTCTAGCGAGATTCCTGCCGGCCAACCGCGGAACAGCCAAGACCGCCGCATCCCAGACCGGGCACCAGGCGGTCTTTGTCATGCTTCCAAGATCGATTATGAAACCATTCAAGACGATCAAACTCAAAGCCTGTCTCGAGAACATCCCCGAGGCCATGAATTGCGTGGCCCAATCGGCCCGAGCTGCAGGTTTAGACGAACAGACCACCCTCCAGATCCAACTGGCAGTCGACGAAGCCTGTGCCAACGTCGTAGACCATGCCTACGCGGGCATGGATCCAGGGGAAATGGAGATTTCGTGCGATCTAGAGGATCAGGCAATCACCATCCGGGTGCGCGACTGGGGTCGGGGGTTCGATCCTGAAAACGTTGAGGAACCCGATGTTGCAGCGCCCCTGGAAGAAAGATCCCTGGGCGGCTTGGGGCTGTTCCTGATCCGGCAAACCATGGACCAAGTGAAATTCACCATGGACCCGGAGCAAGGCAATGAACTTACGATGATCAAAAGGCTACGAGGTGGCAAACAGTAGCTCCGAGCAAGCCGACAGAAGCCTGACCTTCCAACCCGGCTGGGCCACCGTCTACAGTCTGGTGGTAGGCTTGACCGGGCTGGGGATCGTTAGCTACCGTTCGGTCAGCGGCTGGGCAGAGCTGGAATGGGTGCCAATCCTGGTGTTTACCGGGCTTTCGCTCCTCGTCCAGCGCTCCAGCTTCCACTTTGGCTCGCCCATCGTGCACAGCCTGGCTGGGGTGATCGACCTGGCCGCTGTGCTGGCCCTGGGTCCCACCTCTGGCGCAGTCGTGGCAGCCCTCAGCGGCCTAGCCTACCTGGAGGCGAGCGCGCTCCGCCATCAGAGGCTGACGCGTCGTGACCTGCTCCAGATCCCACTGTTCAACGCCGGTCTCAAGGCATTCATGGCCGTGCTCAGCGGTACTCTTTTCCAGGCCATCGCCGGCCCGCTACTGGTGGGCGGGGAGGTGCAGGCCTTCGGCAACGACGTGTACTTGGCCGCCGTCCTGGCCGTGTGCGCCGTAAGCCTGCTCTGGTTCGCTCTGGATCACATCGGTTGGGGAATCTTGGACTACCTCGAGGGTGGCCCCGAACGGGTGCGCACTTTCATCCGGGCAGCCTTTCCCCAGGCACTGCTGGTCGAATTGCTCCCCTTGCCTTCTAGCGTGGTGGTGTCCCTGGTCTATGTCTACCTTGGCTGGCCGGCCTTCATCCTGCTGGGGACGGTCATCATTGCCGTGGCCGTGGTAACGCAGCACTGGGCCGATGCACGGCAAGAGCTGGAGCAGCGCGTGGCCGAACTTGCCAGTGTCGAGCAAATCGGGAGTGCCATTGTCCAAGCCGAACTGGACGTAGACGAGCTGTGCCGGCTCCTGTATGAGCACACCAGCCGGATCGCCGACGCGACCATTTTCCAATTGGGCCTATTCGACGGCGACCGCTATGTCATCAAGCTCTGGATGCAAGAGGGGCAAACGAGGCCACAGCGGATCTTTCAGATGACACCGGGCATCGGACTTGTCAACTGGCTACGAGAATCCAGACAACCGCTGCTCGTGCAGGACTTTGAGAGGGAAGTTGACTCGCTCCCTGCCAAGCCCACCTACGTATCGGACAACCCACCCCGCTCCGCCCTGTTCGTGCCCTTGATGGCTGGAGAGGCCGTCATCGGTACCGTGTCCATCCAATCGTACCGCCGCAATGCCTACGGCGAGGGCGATCTACGGGTGCTATCGGCCATGGCCAACCAGGCTGCCATGGCCATCCAGAAAGCACAGCTCTATGCCCGGGAGCGCAAGCGGGCTCGCCAATTGGAGACCATTGGGCAGATCAGCCGCCAGGTCACAGCCACCATGGAGTTGGACGAGCTGTTCCAGCGAGCGGTGCACCTCATCCGCGAGAATTTCGGCTACTACCACGTCACTCTCTACTCCGTGGATCCCGAGTCGGAGGTGGCAGAGTTTCAGGCCAGCGCCAGTGCTGGCGAGCAGCACGTCTCTGCGGCAGTAGAATGGGGCGAAGGCTTGATCGGATGGGTTGCTGCCAACGCTCAGGCCGCTCTGGTCAACGACGTAGAAGACGATACGCGCTATCGCTGCATTGAGGCCCTGGACGAGACCCGATCCGAGCTGACCGTGCCCCTTCTCCTGGAGGATGAGATCGTGGGCGTGCTGGACGTGCAGAGTGACCAACTTGGCGCATTTGGCTCTGATGATCTGTTTATCCTCGAGACCCTGGGCGATCAACTGGCCATCGCCATCCAAGAAGCCCGCCTGTACGAGGCCGAGCGGCAACAGGCCTGGCTGTCGACGGCCCTCCTCCAGGTGGCCGAGGCCATGGGCCAGGTTTCTGACATGGAGGCTGTACTGTCTACTGTCGTCCGCCTGACCCCACTGCTGGCAGGAGTGGACCGTTGTGCGATTTTGCTCTGGGAATCCGATACGGAGACGTTCAGACCCACTCAGACCTACGGGCTCAGCCCAGGATTGCGTGAGACCTTTGAACAGTACCAATTCCAGGCTGGGTCCATACCGGCCCTGGACCTCATACGCTGGGACAAGAGTCCTCTTCTCGTCCGCGCCGACTCTGAGGGGAAGCTGATCCCCCGCAGCCTGGCCGAGAGGTTTGACATCCATGAGATGCTTCTGCTGCCGCTCCTGGCCCAGGGTGAGCTGCTGGGCGTGATGATGGTGGATTACGCTGGACGAGCTCACCCTTTCACCGAGCGTCTGATCGACATGCTCACCGGCATCGCCAACCAGGCAGCCATGGTCATCCATAGTGCTCGTCTGGTGCAGGCGCAACGGGAAGAGGCATACGCCTCCATGGCCCTCTTGCAGGTTGCTGAGGCTGTCAATCGCTCTACTGACCTGGACGAGACCCTGCAAGCCATTGTGCGTATCACACCCATCCTGTTGGGGGTTCACGCTTGCGCCGTTTTTCTATGGGACCCGAACACTAGCACTTTTCTGCCCTCACGGCAGTATGGACTAGAGCCCCCGGCCCGATCAGCCTTCTGGGATCTGCGCCTATCCGCCGACATAGCCCCCATGCCCGATCTGATGGCCGGCGTGCCATACGTCACCCTGGAAGAACCGACCACGAGGATTGCCCCGCTTGGGGAAGGGACTGCTGCGCTGGCTCTGCCCCTGAGCTCCAAGGGGGACGTCCTCGGCGCCATGTTCGTGGACTCGGGCGGGTCATCCCAACAGCTTACAGAGCGATGGATGAACATCCTCGCTGGCATCGCCAGCCAGGCAGCCGTCGCCGTGGAGAACCACCGCCTATTGGAGGAAGCTGCCGAGCAGGAGCGGATGAGACAGGAGTTGGAGGTAGGCCGGCGCATTCAGGCCAGCTTCCTGCCGGAGCACAGCCCCCAGATGCACGGCTGGGACCTGGCTGTGATCTGGCGCTCGGCACGCCAGGTAGGCGGCGACTTCTATGACTTTATCCCACTGCCTGCCAGCAATGATCAACCGCCTGGCAGGCCCTCGCCAGTCGAAGGAGAAAAGGCTGCTCCAGGACTGGAACGCACGGGCGTGGTCATTGCCGATGTAGCCGACAAAGGGGTGCCGGCTGCCCTTTTCATGGCCCTCTCGCGCACCCTAATGCGGACCATGGCCATCGATGGCCGCCCACCCGCTGCCGCTGCGGAGTGGGCCAACAAGCTGATTGTGGCCGACGCCCGAGCCGACTTGTTCGTCACCCTGTTCTACACCATCCTCCAGTCCGACTCGGGCGAGATCGTCTACGTTAACGCCGGCCACATGCGACCCCTTGTGGTGCGTACTGAGAATGGCAAGGCCGAGGAACTACAGATCCACAGCATGGCCATGGGCGTTCTGCCTGAAATAGAGTACGAGGAGGGGATAGCGCATCTCGCAACCGGTGATATCCTGGTCATGTACACCGATGGTGTCACTGAAGCTCTGGATGCGGAAGACCAGATGTTTGGCAAGGAGCGATTGCTGGAAACGGTCCAAGCCCATCGGCACCGCTCGGCGGAGCAGATCTGCCAGGCCATCGACGACGCCGTTGCATCTTTTGTCGGCGATGTGCCGCAGTTTGACGACTTTACCCTGGTGATCGCCAAACGTAGTACAGGGATGCAGGAGGCGTAAACTCGGAAGAAGCCTTCAGATAGCATCCCGAGTCCGACGAACAACAAGCCAATGACGATGCTTACGAACTCGGAAGCACAGCATTTCAAAGACCAAATCAGAACCATCCTGTCTTCTCGTCCACGGGCCAAGCTGGAGGATGATGGTCTGATCTGCGCCGCCGTGCTGATCCCACTGTTGTGTCGGGACGGCGAGTGGTACGTAGTGGTTACGCAGCGCACCGAGACGGTGGAGCACCACAGGGGTCAGATCTCCTTCCCGGGTGGCGCATGTGAACCGGGCGACGCCGACCTGCAAGCCACTGCCCTACGCGAAACCCACGAAGAGATCGGGGTCCCACCGGACATGGTCGAAGTCCTGGGTGCTTTGGATGATTTCCAGACGATCACCAGCTTTGTCGTGACGCCCTTTGTCGGCATCATCCCCCACCCGTTCGACTACCAGCCCAACAGCGGCGAGGTAGAGGCCGTCGTCGAGGTACCCCTCTCGGTCCTACTGGATCCGGACAACCTCCGCGTCGAACAGCGAGAGCACGAGGGGGAGATGTTCGAGGTGCTCTTCTGGGACCATGGCCCCTACACGATCTGGGGCGCTACTGCCCGTATGCTCAAGAACCTGCTGGATCTCCTTCACTGACCAGATCTCTCGTTGTTCTCGACGATGATCGAGCATAGCCTACGCCCAACATCCTAGCAAACCGTCGAGAACACGGTCGCCTTCTGCAGCAGCGGGCATTGCCTTCACTGCTCCCTGGTCACTAGCGGTAGATAGACATAGCTGTAGACCATTTCTTGGATGGTGACCATTGTCGTCGCCGTAAGGGTGCCTACCGAGTTGCTGGCCGTGACGACTGCCGCATACACCCTGGCTTCCGGAAAGGTGTGCGTGATGACGTCGCCGAAGCCAAAGGCCCCATCACCAAATTTCCACGTGTAGGTCACGTTGCTGCCCGAGGTGACCGTCGCCGTCAACGTCGTTGCCTCGCCCAGCCTCGTCGGGCTGTCGTTGACCGCTGACAGCCCGGCGATGGGTTCGTCGGCGGTCGTAAACGTCCACAGTGGGCCCACCGTCGTGCTGATCCCGTCGCTCACAGCCACATACCATTCATAGTTCGTGGCTGGAAACAGGTCCGGCCAGTGGGCCGCCGTATTCGAACCGGAGGGAATGCCCTCGTTGACGGCAATGACCTGGTACACGCTACGGTCCATCACGTAGGGCACGGTGAACTCGCTGTCGGCGTCGGTCTCCCACTCGTCCAGCACCGGGGAGTAGGTGTGTACCTGGATCTCGTTGTCGGGCGGCAAGAACTCTACGAGCCGCAACCAACCGTCACCGCCGTTGGCCCGATTCTGATAGTCCGACAGCAGCGTGTGGACCGTGTGCCCCTGATACAGGTCGACCCGTCGCCCCTCCTCAGTGTGGTGTCCGCACAGCATCAGAAACAGGTTGGGGTTGTCCTTCAGCTCGTCGTAGATGGCCTGCCCCTGTTCCCCAAAGTCGCCCGGATCTCCCGGCCAGATCAGGAAATGGCTGGAGACAATGGCCCTCCGGCCGGCGTAGGTCTTGAGCAACTGGTCGGCCCAGGCGAGCACAGCCGGATCGGCACTGGCGTCATATTCCAGATGGACAACGACGAACTCGAGGTTGCCTACGCTGAACAGATCAAAGTGATTGTTGTTCGTCGAGCCATAATGACCGCCATAGTATTCCCTGCCCTGGAACCGTGCCACGCCAAAGTAACTGTTGAACCAGGTCGTCCCAAAATACTGGTCATGATTGCCGACCGCGATCCCGTACGGGGTGCCGTCTGGCCACTGGGGTAGCAGGGGCGTTTCCAGCAAGCTCATCGCCGCGTCGGCGTTCTGCCAATGCTCCTCAAAAAGGTCGCCAAATTCGACCACATCGCCCAGGTGCGTCACAAAGGCGATGTTCCGGTCCACCCGGTTGCTGACTATCCATTGGGTCTGCGTGACAAAGATCGCCGGATCGCTTAGGCACAGATCGCCGCAGGAGTAATACTGGGTGTCGGGCAAGGCAACGATGGAAAAGTTTGGCGCTGTGGTGGCGTACAGCCACCGGCCATAGAAGGTGACCGTTAGATCATCGCCGTCGCCGTCCGAGACCGACACCGTCAGCGTGGGTGAGTACGATACGCCCACCGTCCCATCCGGCGGAGCGATCAGCACCGGTAGCGAGGGTGCCTCGTTTGGCTCGGCGACGACAGTAGGCGTGACAGCGACGGTAGATGTGACGTTGCCAGCGGGTGTGACGACGACGGCTGGTGTGATGGCGATGGCCGGCTGGTCGATGCTGAGCTCTGCGGTGTAGACCGTGACGGGGCTTGTATCAGTTAAAACTGCCCCTTCACCGCTGAGAGCTGGGGCAGAGTCAGAAGATCCCCCATCGGTGCCGGGTCCAGCTCTGATCTCCTGTGAGGGCAATGCATTCGATTGGGCGCGAACCGGAGCCTGCGTACAGAGAAGCAGGGTCAAAGCCAACAGAACACCCAGTCCCAGTGATAGCGCCGGAGGCACCGATCTGAGTTCCATGTACCCTCCCTTGATTCCACCGCCATGACACAGAGGACACCAAGCTTCTTCTCTGCTTGGATTCCCCGGCATCCCACCTGTCCCTGCGGTTCAACGCGCTACCCCCGCGCCCCTGCCAGAACCGACAGCAATCTGTTGTGCAAGCGACCATTGCTGGCTGCCACGTTGTTCTTAGCCAACGACCAGGGCTCACCACGCTGATCGGTCACCAGCCCACCGGCTTCCTCGACCAGGAGCGAGCCCGCGGCCCAATCCCAGGGGCTCAAGTACATCTCCCAGTAGGCGTCGAGGCGGCCGTCGGCCAGGTGGGCCAAGTCGAGCACCGCCGCCCCTGCCCGGCGGATGCCCTGCACCCGGGGCATCACCGCTCCGAACTCGGCCAAGTTGTTGCCCAGAACATCGCCCTGCGCGGTGTCCGCCAGCGTGGCCCGCTTGTAGGCAAATCCCGTCGCCACCAGCGCGTCTCGCAGCCGCATCGTGTCCGATACTTGTATCCGCCGTCCATTGCACCAGGCGCCCCCACCGCGCTCGGTCCAGAACATCTCGTTGCGCAGAGGATCATAGATCACGCCCAGCACCACCTTGCCCGCCTCTGCCAGGGCCAGGGTCACTCCCCAGAATGGATAGCCATGGGCATAGTTCACCGTGCCATCCAGCGGGTCCACCAACCACAGGCAGGATTCCTCGCCGGCCAAGGATTGGAGGTCGCCGAGGCCTTCTTCGGACAGGATCTTGTGCTCCGGGAACCGCGCCCGGATAGCGTCCACCAACAGCCTTTCAGACGCCAGGTCGGCCTCTGTCACAACGTCGATGTCGGTTGATTTGAAGCGGACCGTATGGCGTTGGTCGGAAAACTCGCACAGCAGTTGGCCCGCCTTGCGGATCAATTCCCGACCAAAGTCCAGGTATTCACTCATCGTCGCTCCTACCCTCTAGCGGCAGTGTAAGGACGAAGCGGCTGCCCACATCTCCCGGTCCTGGCTCGACCCAGATCCGCCCACCGTGGGCCTGCACCACCTGCCGGCAGAAATAGAGACCCAGGCCGAATCCCTGTCGCCGCCCCTCAAGCCCTGGCACACGGCCAAACCGTTCAAAGACGTGCTGCCGATGCTGGGGGGGCACCCCGGGACCATTGTCGGTCACGCTCACCTCGACCTGTCCCCCACGCTCCTCTGCCGTCACCGTGATCTTTCCCCCAGCCGGTGTGTACGACACGGCGTTGTCCAGGAGATTATCCACCACCCGCTCCAACTGGGCCGTATCGCCTCGAGGCATGGGCAGATCTTTCGGCACCTCCAGCACGATACCGATGTCAGCCTGGGCAGCAGAGAGCCGGGCCGTTTCGACCGCCCGATCAAGCAGGCAGACCAGGGCCACAGGCTGAAAGGCCAGGGCGGCGCCAGGCACCTCCTGGCGCCCTGCTTTCAGCAGATCTTCGACCAGGGCCAGTAGCCGTTCCGAACTACGCCCAGCCAACTCCAGCACATCGGCCATGGGACCCAGTGCCTCCTTCGGCAGCGAAGCCCGCATCAGCTCCACGCAGCCATCAATGACGGCCAGCGGTGTGCGCAGATCGTGAACAATCAGCTCAACTGTCTCCTGGCGCACCCGGGCCAACTCGGCCAAGCGATCCGCTTCGCCGGTCAGCCGTTCCACGCGGCGGGCCAGGTCCTGCTCCTCGTGGAGAATGCGGGTGCGCGCCACATCTGCGGCGTATAGCCGATCGTTCAACACATTGAGGATGGCCCAACTGATGGACGGACGCTCAGCCACCAGCTCGGAGAACTCGGCCGCGCCAACACAGAGCAGATCGGTGGCTTCGACGGCGATCAGAGAGGCGAAACGGGGTTGCTGGCTGACCACACTCATCTCGCCGACGATCTCACCTGCGCCCCGGTAGCCCAACAGCGTGGGGCGCCCCTCGCTCACCTCTTTGATCACGGCGATCCGTCCCGACTTGACGATGTACAGCGCATCACCCGGATCCCCTTCGCGACAGATGACCGAACCGGCCTCGTGCCATTCTTCGCGAGCCTGCGAAACAAGCACCTGGCGGTCATCCTCGGTCAGGCGATCCATAAAGGGGGGGGCTGTATCGGATGGCTCGGCAACGCTGTCGGTTAGCCCCTGCAGCGCTTCCTGCACTTCTGGACTCGGCTTCTCAGAGGGGGTGTCCGCTTCCGCCATAAACTCTCCTCCTCCACGAAAAACGCCGGACTCGCCGTCCGGCGTCTAGTGTACACCGAATATCTGACCCTGTCAAGGCTCCCAGCACTGTCCTACTCACCCTGGATTGACGGGGCCCTGCCGAGTCGCTTCACGGATGGGGGGTGAGAGATCGTATCGAACGGTTGGCCTAGCTCCTTCACACTCGCGAGAAAATGGTCTCCACTACCTCCGGCGCATAGCGCTCTACCATCTCGCGGGTGATGGCGTTGGCCCCAATGACCTCGCTGTAGAGCCTGGCACTGAGCCGAGGTGTACGCACCTGGGTCTGTTCATCCAAAGCCACCAGGCCGAAACGAAGCGCCCAGCCCTGGGCCCACTCAAAGTTGTCCGTAAACGACCAATGGTAGTAGCCGCGCACATCAACCCCTTCGGCGATGGCCCGCTGTATCTGGGCCAGATGGGTTAGGAGGAACCGGGGGCGCTGGTCATCGTCAGCGTCGGGCAGACCATTCTCGGTGACATAGATCGGCTTGCCCAGCTTGGCGACCCGCTTGAGGGTCCGGTACATTCCTTCGGGATAGATCTCACCGTAGGTGCCGTTGCGGCCATAGTCACTGACCTCCGCCCCCGGTGTGGGCTGCAGGAATCCGAGATAGCCCCCATCTCGCTGCTGCAAATTAACCCGCCGCCGGTTGTAGTAGTTGAGCCCGAAAAAGTCCAGGCTGTCCACCAACGGCCCGTACGTCCCCAGTCCCAGCCGCACCGGGAAGCGCAACCGGCCGTCAGCCACTGCCTGGAAGGTGATCTCGTTGAAGCCCCGATCCAGGAGCATGGCCACCCAGGCTGCTGACCGGTCGGCTGGATCCAGCGCATCAAAGATCTGCACGTTCTTGACCAGGCCCACCTGGGCCTGCCCATCCAGGGCGTGGATCACCCGGTAGGCCGCCGCATGGGCCTGAAGTTGATGTCTCACCACCCGGAAATAGAGGGGCAGTGACTTTTCTCCCGGCGCGTGCTCGCCAAACAGGTAGCCCACCGCAGCATAGATGTTGGGCTCGTTGATCGTACACCACAGGGTCGCCAGGTCCCCCAACTGCTCGACCACGTGACGCACGAAACGCCGAAAGTGTCCGACCGAAGCCGGATTGCGCCAGCCACCCTGCCGCGCCAGCCACAGGGGTGAGCTGAAATGAAATAGGGTCACCATCGGCTCGATGCCCCGCTGCCGCAACCCGTCCAGCATCTCGCGGTAGCGAGTGATGGCTGCCGGATCGAAGGCTCCCTCCTCAGGCTCGATGCGACTCCACTCCATCGACAGACGGTGGGTATTGTGCCCCATCTCAGCCATCAGATCAAAGTCGCGTTCTGCGCTGCGCCACCAGTCACAGGCCAGGCGGCTCCGCTGATCGTGCCAGATGGCACCCGGCCGCTGCTCAAAGGCCCACCAGTCGTTGTTGGTGTTGTTGCCCTCCACCTGGTGGGCAGAGGTCGCCGTTCCCCATAGGAATCGTTCGGGGAACTGCAAGCGTTGGTCTGTCATATGTCTCGTCCTTTCCAACATCTTGGGTCCAAATGCGGCCCCAGCGGTCCAGCATGATACTGGTTTTCCCGGGTTGTGTCAACTGCGTGCCGTCTCCTGGTAAGGACTGGTGGTACTTTTGACCTATTGACAGGGTTATCGCCTATTGCTACAATGAGCGGGTGAATTGCCTTACATAAGGCGATCTTCTTGGGTGCTTGCATCTGGCATAGAACACGCTTTACCCTCCCCCCAAGCACCTCGCGCATCAAGCCAAAGGAAAACGATCAACGGAGGTGTAGAAACATGAAACGTTCAAGTAAGGGACGGATTCTGTCGATGCTGCTCACCCTGGTCCTATTGCTCTCACTAATGAGCATGCCTGGGTTCAGCCCAGCAACTGCACCAACAGCCGTCGCCCAGATGGAGCAACTCGCGCACTATTCAGGCACCCTGGTTCCCGGCGAGACGATTGCTCCCATGTATCAACATCTTGGTAGCCAGGATAAGGATGTGAACCTGGAGATGCAAGTCGGTGCCGTCCCCGGCGATGGCATGGTCAACCTGGTGGTCACCGACGGAACCAGCACAACAGCCTTCTCGGGAACCATCCTGGACAGTGAAGATCTATGGGCCTCGGCCATTCTCACGCCAGGGATCAACACGTTCACGCTCCACAATCCCACCGCCGTCGCACTGCACTATGATCTCTGGCTCTACAATGTCGGCGCTCCCCCCTTCGGTCTGGCTGGCACCTCTTTGGGTAACGGGACATGGCAATCTCACATCAACCTGGGATTCCCTTCCAGCGGCTTGTACCAGTTTGACTTTGCCGTGACGACCGGACGCTACCAGTTCTTACTGGGCCAGGAGCATATTCAAAAGACCGCCGGGGAACCTGGCACAGTGACCTACTATGTGGAAGCAGGTGTTCACAGTCTCCTCATCGTGCAAGACAGTGACGCTCCCCAGACCAACTGGTCGCTGGATATCTCCGGCCCCAATGGCAGTGCAGACACGCTACCTTACACCAAGTCAGGTGGTGATCTGGGTGGCACCGGCAACGACTTCTCCGAAGAATGGCTACCCCTCAAACTCGACATTCCCGCCAATGCCAACTTCCAACTCACCCTCTCCGGTGCCGACACCGACTCCATGGACGTC
>Ga0180438_10004004_pt1 | contig 21649 bp, 22 predicted proteins | sample SS_ome_12_FD_132455 | JGI IMG/M metagenome (GOLD analysis project Ga0180438, IMG submission 132455) | Hypersaline lake sediment archaeal communities from the Salton Sea, California, USA - SS_3_D_2 metaG | ecosystem: Environmental > Aquatic > Non-marine Saline and Alkaline > Hypersaline >...
CATCACATAGCTTTACCCGTGTTCTGCTTGACGTACGGCGGGCTTGCGGGCCTTTCGCGATACGCCCGCGCCGGGATGATCGAGACCATTCGCCAAGACTATATCCGAACGGCGCGGGCTTACGGGTTTTCCGAGAAGATCGTTGTTTTCAAGTATGCGATGCGGAACTCCCTGATCCCGATCCTCACCCTGCTGGGGACGCTGCTCCCCGCTTTGATCGGGGGCAGCGTGATTATTGAGAAGATCTTCTCGATACCCGGCATGGGCAAACTCGGGTTCGAGGCGATACTTTCGCGGGACTATCCGCTGATTATGGGCGTGCTGTCCATGTCGGCGTTGTTGACGCTTATTGGCTTGGTCATTTCAGACATCACCTACGCATTGGTCGATCCGAGGATCAAGTTCAAGTGAGAACGGACGCCACAACGCGAAAACGCAAGCACAAGAAGCAGAGCTACTGGCGGATTGTGGCACGCCAGTTTGCCAGAAACCCCTTGGCCATTGTTGGCTTGGTTTATATCCTTTTCCTGTTCCTGGTCGCGATCAGTGCGCCATTGCTCGCCAACGACGTTCCCCTGTACATGGTTAAAGACGGTAAATCGTATTGGCTGCCTGCACTTATCACATACAAGGATCTCCTGGCCGAGAACATGTACAAGAACTTCTCGCGGTGGGAACCCGGGGAGGGCGAACGTGCGACGCGCCCGCCAGTGCCTTTTTCCCCGCTGGCGCAGGACCTCCGCCGCCGAAAGAAACCGCCGGCAACGCCGCACCTGGCGAAGCCCCCCCCCGACACGCCCAATCCACGACACTGGTTGGGCACCGATGATCGCGGCCGCGACGTTCTTGCCCGGCTGATCTGGGGAACACGGATCTCGATATCGATCGGGTTCGTCGCCGTGAGCATATACGTGACGATCGGCATAATCGTCGGCGCAATCGCGGGATACTACGGCGGCTGGGTGGACGTTTGGGCACAACGGCTCATCGAGGTCATGATGTGCTTCCCGGTGTTCTTCTTGGTGTTAGCCCTGATCGCCTTCCTACCACCCAGCATCTATAACATCATGGTGGTGATAGGCATCACGGGCTGGACGGGCGTGGCGCGGCTGATTCGTGGCGAGTTTCTCAAGTTGCGCGAAGGCGATTTCGCGGTGGCCGCACGCGCCACGGGGCTGAGCAGCCGACGTGTCATGTTCCGCCATTTGCTGCCCAACGCGTTGGCGCCCGTGTTGGTGAGCGCAACGTTTGGCGTTGCCGGGGCGATTCTGACGGAATCCGGGCTGAGTTTTCTGGGATTCGGCGTCCAACCGCCTACAGCGAGTTGGGGCGAGTTGCTCAACCAATCGCAGCGCCTGGCGGCCAGTGGGATTTGGTGGCTGGTGGTGTTTCCGGGGCTAGCTATTTTCTTGACGGTGACCGCGTTCAATCTCGTGGGCGAGGGGCTGCGCGATGCGATGGATCCGAGGTTGAGGCAGTGATTCCCGGGGATTGGCAATAAGGGTGCGGACTATGGGCGTAATAAAGAAGACGCCACGGACAAAAGCCGAAAGCAGCGACTTTCCCGTCATTGCGAGCGACCAAAGGGAGCGCGGCAATCACTTCTGCCACAAGCTCTTGGCAGATGTGGTTGCTCCGTCGAGGACTCCTCGCAAGGACCCTTTGGGAGACTTTTGCCGGAGACGTCAAAGAAGGTTGTCCGGAAAACCATCATGAAACCCGGCCTTAGTATCAGGAATCTTAAGACGCATTTCTTTACCGACGCAGGCGTAGCGTTGGCGGTGGACGGGGTATCGTTGGACATTCCGGCAGGTAAAACGGTGGCGCTGGTCGGGGAGAGTGGCTGCGGCAAAAGCGTCACGGCGCTGTCGATTCTGCGGCTCGTGCCCGATCCGCCGGGCCGCATTGTAGCCGGCGAGATCCTCCTCGACGGCAAGAATCTCATCGAGTTGTCTGAGCGGGAAATGCGCGATGTCCGCGGCAACGCCATCTCCATGATTTTCCAGGAGCCGATGACGTCTCTGAACCCGGTATTCCGTGTGGGGAACCAGATTGCGGCAGCCATACGGCTTCACCGGGGCGTTGCGCGTCAAGAGGCCCGTGATCAAACCGTCGAACTCTTCAGGAAAGTCGGCATCCCGAGTCCCGAACAACGGGTAGACGATTATCCGCACCAAATGTCGGGCGGGATGCGACAGCGAGCCATGATCGCTATGGCGCTGGCCTGCGACCCTTCGCTTCTGATTGCCGACGAGCCGACCACGGCGCTGGATGTGACGATTCAGGCGCAGATACTCGAGTTGCTCGCCGCGCTCCAAGCCGATACGGGGATGGCGATTTTATTGATCACGCATGATCTCGGGATCGTGGCCGATGTGGCCCACGAGGTAGCCATTATGTACGCGGGCAAGATCGTTGAGCAGGCGCCGGTACGCGCGTTATTCGCTGCGCCCGAGCATCCGTATACAACGTGCTTGTTCAAATCCTTGCCCAAAGTGAGCGAGAAACGCCAGCGATTGTACGCGATCAAGGGCAACGTGCCCAACGCAACCGATTTCCCCCCGGGATGCCGGTTCCACCCGCGTTGTCCGCACGCAATGGACGTGTGCGAGCACGACGAGCCACGCTCGGGACCCCCGGGCGAGGATCACACTGTAGCGTGTTGGCTCTACGACGAAGAGACCATGGCCTCCCGAGGCCGGCCGGTTGGCTTGCCTGAACACAATGAGGACGATCCGCCGTGAGCAGTGACGCGGAAAATAGCACGTTGCTGGACGTAAAGGATCTCGTGAAACACTTCCCGGTGCGGAGAGGGGTGTTCTCGCGAGTAACGGGGGCCGTACATGCCGTCGACGGCGTTTCGTTCACGATTCCGCGGGGCGAAACGCTCAGTCTTGTCGGCGAAAGCGGCAGCGGCAAGACGACGGCAGGCCGGGCAATTCTGCGACTGATCGAGCCTACGTCGGGGACGGTCATTTTCGACGGCGTGGATGTGTGCGGTCTCGGTAAAGGCGAACTGCGCGCCTTGCGCAAGCGGATGCAACCGATCTTTCAGGATCCCTACGGGTCGCTCAACCCGCGGATGACGGTTCACTCAGTTCTAGCGGAGGCGCTGCGCGCGCACGGCATCGTGCCTCGTGGGCAGCGCAGAGGGCGTGTTCTTGAATTGCTGGATTTGGTAGGCCTGCCGCCGGAAAGCGCCGATCGGTATCCCAATGAGTTCAGCGGCGGACAACGGCAACGGATCGGCATCGCCCGCGCGCTGGCCGTCGAACCGGAGCTTGTCGTGGCGGATGAGCCGATCTCGGCGCTGGACGTCTCGATTCAGGCGCAAATCCTCAACCTGCTCCACGATCTCCAGCAGAAACTCGGCCTCACGTACCTGTTCATCGGGCATGACCTGAGCGTGATTCGCCACATCGCCGATCAGGTGGCCGTGATGTACCTGGGCCGCATCGTCGAGTTGGGTTCTGTTGCAGACGTATTCGAGCGGCACGTGCATCCGTACACTAAGGCGCTACTATCGGCCGTGCCCGTGCCCGATCCCGAGTCGAAGCGACGCCGGATTGTGCTCGAGGGCGACGTGCCCAGCCCCATCAATCCGCCGCCCGGCTGCCCGTTCCATCCGCGCTGTCCCGACGCGCAACCGTCCTGCGCCCTAACCGAACAGCGCCTTGTCGAAGTCGCCCCGGGACACCGCGCCGCCTGTCACATCCACGTGCCTGCGCAAGAGTAGGCCCAAGCCGCTGGGCGGGGTAATCTGGGCACCCGGTTAGGTTAGAACCCTTCAGTGGATTCGAAAATCCCGACGCGTAACCCTTTTGCGGTGTACATATCTCTACCCTCAACGGAGACGGCACCGTCGGCCACGGCCAGAACAAGTTCGGCCGGCAGGCCAAGCGATAATGCTCTGAGTCCGCTCGGCTCAGCACAACAGCTGTTTTTTCATGCCACGAGCCCCGTTGTCACCCTGCGCCTTACCTGGGGGCACTCAGCCGCACTTCGCCGAACATGGTCACTTCTTCGGGCATGAACTCGATGGCTTCCGAGGTCCAGGTTAGTGACCCCCCATCTCCCCCCAAAACCCGGATTTCCACTGAGGCCCTTGTAGCGGGCACTTGGTCCGCCAAGGCAAACGTCCCATGGCCGTCGGTGCGTGTTTCCAGGCTGAACACGGGGCCTTCTGCACAACACACAGCGATGCCTACGAGTGTGTACGCCGCGGGTCTTCCGTCCGGGAGTAGGACCGTTGCTTCGAGGCCGCTGGCCCGAAACATGACTAGCGTTTCCTCGGGGAAAACTTCGCCAGGCGCGCCTACTACGGGAGTCGAATCCGTCGCAAGATAACCGGCATGTGAGCGTAGCTCTATCCACGAATTAAGCCCGGGAGGGAATCCAGACCACGAAAACCGCCCGTCCTCATCTGTGGCGTGTCTCAACCCTCCGGACCCCTCGGAGTGGACACTGGCGGGCACCCCAGCCAGAGCGTTCCCTGCCCTGTCCACGGCACGTACCGAAAGCGTGACCGGGTCGGGCATGACCAAGTCGACCACCTTCTCCTCTCCGCCGCCAACACGAACTTCCTTTCCATACTGGGCAACCCATTCATCTGGGTCGGACCAATCCTCGGGCTCGCCCAACAGGTATCCTGGGCAAATCACGTAGTTGCCCGGTTCTGCCAGACGCAACGCGTACGAACCGTCCGCCTCAGTCACGCAGTACCCCGCCACCCGGAAATCTTTCATATGGGCCACGGCAACGTAGCGCAGGGGTTGGCCGGAGACAACGCCCGATACCAACCCGCGTACTGTGATTGGGGCGCCCAAGGCAACGTCCCACACTAGTGGCGTCCCCGGTTCCGGCAAGAGACTCCGTTGCGCCGTCATGACTGAGCCCCGGGCGTCCGCGACCCTTGCCTGGTAACGGTTTCCTGAAACGACCCCGGCAATCTCATATCGTCCGTCGACCTCGGACACGCCAATGAGTTCCGGCGCAACATTGTAATTCACCGGCATCCCGGGCGACACCGGCGCCAATTGGACGTAGAAGCCGGCGGCAGGCGATCCGTCACGCCAGGTGATACGCCCCGTCAATGCGACTGTTTCACCCATGCGTAACTCGAGGAATTCCCCACTGGACAAGGAGATTTCGGGAAAGGTCGCCGTCCCGTATCGTGGCGAAGACGCCAACAACATGGCGAGGGTCGCATTCTCATAGAAGGAAAGAACAAAAACTCCGTCGGTGTCCGTGTAGGCGGTGGGCGTCTGCGGCTTGACCCGCGAAAGCGATCGGCCCGGCTCGTCGGCATAGCCGACCATGGCCGCTTGGATTCTCGCGTCAGTCACCGGTGCATCCTGCGCCGTGAGCAGCCTGCCGATCAGCGTCGCGCCCGGAGGCAGGATGAAGTCCACCCCCGTCAGACGGCTCCCCGGACGGATTTCCACGTCTTCAGAAGCGGGGCCGTAATCCACCGCGCTTACGGTGATATGGGCCGTCCCCTCGAAGCGGATATCGGCGATCTCATAGCGCCCATCCCCGTCCGTGACGGCCTCGAAGGCGCGCTCACCCTCTTGTAGTGCAAAGCCGTACAGGAGCGGCTCGTTACTCCAGTCGACGCCTGCGGCCAAGGCGGTTAGACGGGCGCCCGGAATAGGGAGTCCTTGCTGATTCACAACCGTTCCCGATACCGAACCGTATTCCTGAGGCCCCGCTATCTCACCCTTGCGGAGGCGCTTCGGCTTCTCAGTCCTTTCGGAACGCACTTCTCGATCGTCTTTCTGCGCCGTCGTTATGCCCGGGGCGTTTCCCTCGCCGCTCACAGCCGCCGCCCGCTCTTCACGCTGTGCCTCATCCAGGTTCGGCCCGCCTGCGTTGGAATGCGGTTCCTGCGTGGTTCGAGAAAGGGAGCTTTCCTTCGAGACTATCCAACGGACTTTGCCCGCCGGACTGTCTGACTGGAATCTGCCGCGACTTCTCAGCCCAAGATACAGCCCGGCGCAGATCGCGACCGCTATTGCACACACAACCACCGTTTTCAGTTTCATTGCAGCAAGGCTTCCTATGACTGTTGCGTTTGCTGCCAAGGCCGACTCCGCACTGGATGCGCCGGAGACCGCCAGTTTTCCCAGCGCGGCCATGAGCGACGCCGGAGCCGCGGCGGCCTCAGCGATGTTTGCGGCCATCATGGCGGCCAGACAGGACGCTGTAACTGCTACGCCACGCTTTCTCAAGGATTTGCGGATGAGCGCGATGCCTCGATCTATTCGATACGCGACCGTCCGCGGAGAAACGTTCAGTGTTCGCGCTATGGATGCGAGCGACTCGGTCTCGAGGAAATGTGCGACCATGGGTACTCGAAGTTTTTCGGGCAGTGCCGCCATGGCTTCGTCCACGTACGCATATACGTCGCCCCACTCGGGTTCGGCGTGTGCCTCGCGCCCGGCGGCAAACCGCCCTTCACGCTCCCGTCGCCGCGTCTCGGAACGAATCCGCTTGAGGGAAAGATTGGTCGCTACACGGTGCAACCACGGCCCAAGATACGGCCCCGGCGCACGTTTTACCTGCGCAAGTGCCTCGAAACAGTCCTGGGCGACATCCTCGGCCTCGGCTGCGCTTCCCAAAATGCGCCGACACGTGGCATAGACCATACCCGAATGGCGAACGAAGATCTCCCTAAACGCTCGCGCCTCGCGCCGGGTGATCCAGCGCTCGAGAACATATTTGTCCGTGTCGCTCATGGCACAGCCATTCACACAGGTACCCCCAATCATTCTACTCTTAGATCCCCGCCCACGGCCAAAAGCGCAAGAAAAGGCGGCGACGTGACGCGAGTACGATGGTCGAGGTCGCCCCGGGATACCGCGCCGCGTGCCACATCCACGCGCCGGAGGAGACGGATGATCGGCCCGTCTGAGAGGCGCTCGCCGCTCGTCAAGCCGCGTTTCCGGTCGATCGTGTCCAGACGAGAGCGAGACGAGCAACTTGCGAGCCGACTTCGAGTCAGCTTGGATTCCTTGTTGGCCCGGCTACTCTGATTTCGTTCCTACCCAACCGACGCCGGCGCCCGCTTTGTGCCTTACCCGATCAATGAGTTGGCCTGCGTGATGCTGAATATGCCTAATGTTGTAGAACTGGAGTTCCAGCTTGCCGAAAGGCAGCCACGAAAACCCAGACTCGGCCTCGAGATCCAGCGATGGCACTCTCTCTTCCACCTGGTTCCGGCATTCGGCGAGATACGAAAGAACGTCTTCCTTACTGTAAGCCTCTTCGATCCTGGGCTCCTTGTGAGGAGGCCAGGGGAGTGAGCCCATGAACTGGTATTCGTCTCGATGCTTGGTCCACGGCACAAAGTCCTCCTCGCGATCCTGCAAATACAAGTGGGTATAGAACAGGGCATGATAAGCAATATGCCAGAACCTGTTCTTATGTTCCTCGTCGTTCCAGACATCGTCCGGACAGCCCACGATTGCCCCCTTCAGCATATCGAGGGACGCGTGATATTGGGACGTGATGACTTTCTCAATGTCCATTTCTCCTCCGCTGGTCTGACGCGACGTTCTTACTTGTTCTCCGCCACGAAGGCGTCAGTCTTCTCCTTGCACTCCGTGCATTTTGCCAAAGCGGTTTCGTTGTCCAATGCCTCGAAGGCCTCAGCGATGTCGCGGCCAAGCGGATTGACAACGGTTTCGCGGAATGCAATGGCGACATCGGGCTTCTTCGTGGCGACCATTGCGTCGAGGTCGCGCAGGCTCTTCTGAACCGCGATGAGCATGCGGTGTGCCTTGTCAAACGGATCGTCGCCTTCATGCGGGCGTCTTTCGTTGATGGGCGGAAGCTTCGGGAAGAGGGCGTGGGGGAGCGCCTGGTACCAGAATGCCGTGCTCGAGTAGTCGTTGGCGTAGTTGTTCGCATGTCCATGTTCGATCGTGACGCGGATCGACTTCTGGAACCGGATGGGGTCTAGGACGTGGAACCGATACATCGAGACCTTGCCTCTGAAGTCCTTGTTGCCGATGAGATGGAACCCCGTATACGGGCCGGCGTACTCCACATTCGGACACGCGCCGCCGCCAAAACACTCTTCGGTGCCGGTGCCGTGCATTGAAGGCGGCCATTCCTCGCCGTCAATGAAAATCATGTCGTCGCCTTCGCCGTACCATTGGTCGAAATGGTTGTCCACGTTCAGGAAGTACCCAGCGAAGTTGCCGTGGCCTTCGGCATCGAGGATAACGTAGTTCTCCTTCCCGCCGATGTTCGTACCATCGCCGGAACACACGTTGATTGACTCGCCCTGGGCAACGGTATCGTACTCACGGCGCCACTGGGCGTGGAATCGGCCGATATCGTCGGGAACCGAATCGAGGGATTCGTAGTCGATGTGATACCACACGGCATTCATCTTATAGTCGCTTTCGTTGGTCAGCGTAAGCCGCGCGCCATCGGTAAACGGCATAGGGAAATACGAATTGAACCCGACGGACGCTGTTAGGCTCTTCCCGCCGATAAGCTCCATCCCTTCGTTGACAGTCACCATCAGCGACCTGAAGAAGCGTATCCGCTCATGGCCCTGACCGAAGAAATCGCCGAAGGGGACTTCGACGCTGGGCGTGTCCTGGCCGTCCCAGAACATCCGAAGCACGAGGTCGCGCAAGTATCGTGGGTCGCCACTGAAATCACCGCCGATCGTGAAGTAGATGTGGCGGATACAGCCCGCGCCCTTGATGTCGGCCAATTCGAGCGTGTCGCCCGGCTCGATTTGGCGGGCGTCAAAGTTGCCCCCGGTCTTGTCCCAACTCGATACGCGGGCGCTTTTACTGTCACGCAGGACCATCATGTCCGAAAACATCGATGAACCCAGAATATCCCTGCTCATATTCGTCTCCTTTGGCAGAATCAGTTGCCCGATATTCCCCCTTTCGGATCCGCCCGCGACCACCGCGAACAGGTGGTCCGGCATTCTAGACCCCCTCGCCGCCCCTGTCAAAACCGACGAGTCTTTTTCGCTTTACAGACGAGTTTCACTCGGCCGCTCGCAGCGCGTTCTCGAGCGCTGCAATGGCTCGACGTTCTATCTTGAGGGTATCAGCCAGCGCACGGCGCTCGTTTTCGCGGACGTCACTTGTCCAGTCTTCGAAGGTCTTGCCGCTCCACGGACCCAGGAAAGCGTCCTTCTTGCCGAAGACGCCGCCAAACATTTCGCCTTCTTCCTCATATAGGGTCGCGGCGCGTTCGAGCGCCTCGCCTGCCGCGTCGTTGAGAACGCCGGCGTGCTCCTCCAGGAACGATACGGCTGTTGCGCGGGCGTCGGCTATTGTGTTGAAGTTGAGAAAGGAGAGGAAGAAGAGCTTTCTGCGGTCTTCTTCGTCCAGTCCATCGGCCCGCTGCAGGTCGCTGCGCCAGTGCTCGAAGGCCGCCTCCCCGTACCAGTAGTCGGCCGGGCCGGCGTGCGCAACGCCCCGACCCCAATTGTGCACCGCAAATCCGAGCGCTTCGAGCAGGGATTCCCGGACAGGCAAGGGATCGGTATGCTCACCAAGGAAGATCAGCAAGAAACCGAGTTCTCGCGTTGGCAGACTTACTTCGTTGTCGGCCTTCATGTAGTCACGGAGAAGCAGCGTCTTGCCGGCGTCGTCGTAGCCGTAGGCCACAGCGACATTCAGGTCTGGCGGGTAGACCAGGACGGGGCGGCCGGCGTTGACGTCGGCCACGATGTCGTCGGTGAATCGCTCCATGTCCGGCCCGCCTTCGCCGAGCTTCACGTCGAGTTGCCAGCCCGTTGCTCTTGCGACGGCCTCGATCTCCTCGTCCATCTCGCCAACGGTGCACGACGGACACCATCCTTCGTGCCACTTTACGCGGAAGGAGAGCCCCGAGAAACCCATGATGTCGGAATAGGAGTACGGGTGCTCGGTGACCTCGAGCGCCGCCTCGAGTGCCCCGGTAAAGGTGCAGTCTTTTCCGCGGCCCCAAACGAGGGACGGTACCCCCTCGAGGACTTTCCGGGCAAACTGCGGCGACAGTTTGTGTTCGGCAAAGACTTCTTCGACCATGGGTGTTACCTCCAGCGCGGCATACGCGCTTAGGGCCGGTTTCAGTTTCTCGCGGGCGCGGCGAATGAGAGACTTCACCGTATTGAGCGGGATGTCGAGGAACTCGGCAACCTTTTGATACGACAAGCCGTCGAGGTGAAACATCGTCAACGGCACCCGATACTTGGGCGGAAGCGAGGCAACGGCCTCGAGCACGGCGTCGGCCAGGTCGCGCTTCTCGAGCACCTCCGGCGGCCCTGGGGCAAAGTCGGGAATTTCGAAATGGTCCGGGTCATCGGGGCTGCCAAGCTGCTCGAATAACTTCGGCCGATACGCTTTGAGCCAATTCATGGCCACGCCAAACGTCACCCGCCGCAGCCACGCGGCAAAACGATCCGGCCGACGGAGTTGTCCCAAGTTCACGTAGGCGCGGATAAATGTCTCCTGCGCGATGTCCTGAGCGTCGACCCAATTATTGACAATGCTGTAGCCGAGGCCATAGACGTGGCCTTGGTACCGCGTCACGAGTTCGCCGTAGGCTTCCCTGTCGCCCGCGCACGCCTGTAGCACCAATTCGCCGTCTTTTGTGTAACCCACTCTCTTCTCCGTCCTTGTTGCTGTTGTGTCAGCTACTCTCGACCTGCCCCAACGCCTGGCCCCGCTCACACCGTTGCTCGCTCCTGCTCTGCGGTGAGCCTTCCGGCACTTTGAAGCACGCACAGCGCGTCTGCAGTAACCCACTCATTGAGCCTTCGCTTGCTTACACCGCCCCACGATACACGATCGCAACCGCTGCTCGGCGCTTTCGCAGTTCTGTAGAAGCGCTCTTCCGCCGGCCACCCGCCATCCGATAGCCGTTTGGATTGGAGCAGGCCCAAGGCATCCCCGCACCGGGGGTCGTCAATGAATCCCGCCTCGGCCAGTACCTTCAGAGCGAACAGGATGTCATATCGCCAATAGCAGGGATAATGCAGTTGCGTAAACTGTTCGTTCATTACCTTGCCGTCCTTGGTTCGACGGTAAAGACGATGCTCAAGGAAGAGTTCTCCTGCCTTCTTCGCTGCGCATCTGCAATCCTCTCTGCCTGTAGTCTTCGCATACCATGCAAGGCCACGCAGCGGAATCAGGCTCTCCCAGAATGATGCATGCGTCGCTTCGGCACGGCGATCGCAGTTCCAGCCGCCATCCGGCCACTGCCAGCGGATGAGAAGCTCTGCAAGTTGCTCGCAGTGTTCGTCCATCAGCCCCAGTGCAACCGCAGAAAACAGGGCGTTCCCTTGCTGAGATGCACACCGTCGTGCGCGTCCTTGGATGACGGGGACACCGCGATCCTTGTTTGGGGGCGGCGCTTCAGCACAGACACGTTCTCGAACTGCTTCAGGATTCAGCCAACAGTCGAAAACCTGATCGCGGACCGGAAGCAGGCTCTCGTCTCCGGGCGGATAGCCGATGTCTGCTAAGGTCGCGAGAACCCAGTGCGCTCCGATCCACTTCTTGTAAGGATGATGAACCGGACGAATACGCCCCCGCGCATCACGATTCTGCAGCAGAGACTGAACACGCGGCGATTGCTTGATCTCGGCCTGTAGATTCCGGATAGCGCGGGAGTCAGGGTCTTCGCACAACACGCCGACCCGGATCTTGTACCGGATCGAGGGTTCATCGGAGGATAACAACGTGTCCACAATAGAGTTCATGTTCTCTCCTGCAGCCAACTCTTACATTATAGTCAACTTTCGCGACCAAAAGGTTGCACTTCTTGGACAAGGAATGCGGACTGTGCAAGGGAGCGAGACGGGACTGTGAGTATCCGCGGAGATTCCCGCCTGCGCGGGAATGACAAGAGGGGCGTCATTTGCAGCGTCCACCGGGTCATTCCCAACTTGATTGGGAATCTGCACGCTCGCCCGTGGCAGCGGGTAAGCGGGGGGATTCCCGCTTTCTGACAGTTTTGGACGTAGGCTTCTTCAATAATCCGTTGTCCCCTCTCCCTGCCGACCAAGGCCCTCTTTATTCAATCCAATGTACGCGCAAAGGAGCCCGCAAAACTCGCGCGGGGGTGATCTTTGGAGCGCTTACGTGCGGATTTGGTCTTTGACTCGTCCTTGTACCCGATGCGCATATTCGTTAGTATGGGTGGAGAACTCTCGGTGTTTATCGAAGGTACAACCAAGAAAGGAGAAATAGTGATGAGGACAATTGCAGGAAATACGGAAAGTGGGGAAGCGGGCGCCGGTTTGAGCGCGGGTGTGGTCTAGAGACGTCAATGCAGTAACCACACTCCCGCCAGTTCTTCGCGCCGGGTAGTGTCTCTTTCACGTCGCGAGGAAGCCTTAACTCACGTCTTTGACTCGACTTGCATCACCGAGGCCAGCGTGATCGGTGACCAACTTCCTTGTTTTCCTTTCACTCTTCTCTCAGCATGGCAAGCTGTGTCCGCCAGTGCATGTTTGCGGGCGGCGAAAAGGAGTTGTTGCAGGTGAATCTGGAGGAACTTGGGTGGAACCCCTCTTTCGAGGCTGATTTTGGGGAATACAGACAACGAGGCCTTTCGCCGGGCAGGATAGCCTGTCAGCAAAAAGATCTCTACCAGGTATACGGGGTTGACGGCACGATGAGCACCGAGGTCTCGGGCAATTTCCGCCACAATGCACGTTCAAAGGCTGATTTCCCGGCAGTAGGCGATTGGGTGGCAATCCGCCCATGCCCTGAGGAAAGCAAGGCGACAATACAGGCCGTGCTTCCCCGAAGAAGCGTGTTTTCGCGGAAAAGCGCCGGCGCGAGAACGGAGGAGCAAGTCCTCGCCGCCAACATCGACACCGTGTTTCTCGTGAGCGGCCTTGACAACGAGTTTCGGCCGCGCCGTATCGAACGTTATCTGACGGTCGCGTGGGACAGCGGCGCGGCGCCGGTGATTGTGCTCAACAAAGCCGATCTTTGTACGGACATCGGTGCGCGGCTCGAAGAAGTCGAGTCGGTAGCGTTCGGCGTGCCGGTTTGTGCCGTCAGCGCCACCGAGAAGCAGGGGCTCGACGCTCTTGAGAGCCATCTGGGTGTTGGGAAGACCGTTGCGTTCCTTGGCTCGTCCGGCGTGGGCAAATCGACCATTATCAACGCACTGCTCGGCGCCCAACGGCAAGAAGTCCGAGCCGTCCGTGAGGACGACAGCCGGGGACGCCACACGACGAGCTACCGCGAACTCATCCCGCTTCCCGGAAAGGGCCTGCTCATCGACACGCCGGGGATGCGGGAAATCCAGCTATGGACGGATGAAGACGGACTGAGAAAGAGCTTTGAGGACATCGAGGCACTCGTCGGTTCGTGCCGTTTCCGAAACTGCGCCCACCAAAAGGAACCCGGCTGCGCCGTTCGAGCGGCCATCGAGAACGGCGCCTTGGACGCTAAACGCTATCGCAGCTACCTCAAGTTGCAGCGAGAAGTACGCTTCTTGGCCGCCAAGCAAGATCAGAAGGCCCACCTGGAGGAAAAAGCGCGCAGAAAAGAGTTCGGCAGAATGGTCAAGAAAATGAAGAAGGATTACAAAAAAGGCTGAGCGACATTGTACAAACAAGGGAAGAACAATCAATGGATCAACCTGTAAGCATTGAACCTTCAGAGCGAATGACACTCGCGCCGTTGTTCGCCGAGCACAGGCACTTGCGGACATGCGTGAATGCTGTGTTGCAGGGCTATTGCGGAGTTGCGCATGCCGATGGCAAGTGCAATGCTCGCGTGGCCAAGCTGGTCATAGGCCCGCTTTCGTGCGGGACACAACTGACCTTTTTCGGCGGGGATACAGCACATCCTCTCGCGCGGAAACTGATAGAGGAACTGCCCGCAGACAATGCCATTTGGTTGCCTAACGATGCGTGGCACGAGGCGATATTGCGCGCACATGGCGAACGGCTCAAGACGTGCGGACGCTACTCGTTCTCCGGCGATAGGCTCGATATCGAGCATTTGCACGCTCTGGCCTCTGCTATTCCGGAAGGTATTGAGATCAAACGCATGGATGTCGAGCTTGCCCGACGTGTCGCAGAAGAGGTTAGTCCTGACCAATACTCAGAAGAATTTGGAACGCACGAGGAATTTGTCGAGCGTGGCGTTGGTTTCTGTGCAATTGCTGGAGAGCGAATCATATGCGGCGCCATATCGGGCTCGATGTGCGATGGCCACATCGAAATCCAAGTCAACACAACCGAACCGTACCGGCGAAAGGGAATTGCCGCTGCCGTGTGCGCAACGCTTGTTACGTATTGCATGAAGCACGGCCTCGAACCACATTGGGATGCCGACAACGGGATCTCAGTCAATCTTGCCAAGAAACTCGGATACGTGCTTGCTGAAGAATACGACATCGTGATGATTTGAAGCGTAATCGTGACAGGGAAGGAAAGCGGGACACCATGATGAGAGTAAGCACTATGCGCTTGATTCTGAAGGACAGCGGGGAAGCCGATCTAGCCATTCCACTGGCGGCGGCGAACTTGTGGGGATGTGATGATGGAACATTGAAGCTATGTCGGACTAGCACCAATTTCGTCTTTTGTTTTGAGCAGGACGGTGCGCAGCTGTGACGCCGAAGGAAACAGCCCCAGCCAGGATCCCCTGCTGCTATCCAACATGGGGCTGCGTTGCCAACAGCGGACTGAGCACGCAGAAAAGAATTCGGCAGAATGGTGAAGCGCATGAAGAAACAGAACACACGATAGGGAGGAGCGTATGTTGAGGACTACTACAAGTATGAAGTGCCATCCGGCCAGGGCGAATAGCTCTCCGACGCAAGGATGTCAAAACAGTCGCCGCCGCGCTTTTAGCCTTTGCGCGGCGGACTTGGGAGCACGTCTCTCAAGAAATGGAGAGCTATATGAGACGTTACTACGATTCGAGGATCAAGGAAACGACCCGTGATGGATCTTTCGTCTGCAAGAATTGCCGGCTCATGGTTCCCGGAGCGGCCCCCGGCACGCAGCACCGGAATCATTGTCCGGGATGCCTGTACAGTCTGCATGTCGACATGGATCCCGGCGATCGCCTGTCAGCGTGTCATGGACTCATGGAACCGATTGCCGTTTGGGTTCGTAAAGGCGCAGAGTGGGCAATCGTCCACCGGTGTAGGAAGTGCGGCGCACTCCGAACCAATCGCATTGCCGGCGACGACAACGAATTGCTTCTGATGTCATTGGCCGTACGGCCCTTGGCACTGCCGCCGTTTCCACTGGGGCGGCTGAGTATTGCGGGGAAGGCACACGGACACGACCTATTGACTGGGGACGAAGAATCCTGGTCGGGCGATCTCACAAGGAGCGCCCGATCAGGGCAACAAGAGGACGAGCAGCATGAATATCAGCAAAGAAGAGCTGACGGAGATGCTTGAGAATAAGCAGTTCCCGCTCTCAGCCAAGTACGACCCCGAGTGGGTGGTGGAAAATGAAATGGGGCCGAATGCACTGTGGTTAACCGAATGGCTATGCGGGGCAATGGAACTGCAACCGGGGATGCGCGTACTCGATATGGGATGTGGCCGCGCCATGAGTTCGGTCTTTCTCGCCAAGGAATTCGATGTTACCGTCTGGGCCAACGACTTGTGGATCAGCGCTGCTGATAATTGGCAACGCGTTTGCCTGGCCGGCCTTGAGAACCGCGTCTTTCCGATCCACGCCGAGGCGCGCAGCCTTCCATACGCGGAAGGGTTCTTCGATGCCATCGTTAGCCTCGACTCATACCATTACTACGGCACCGACGACCTTTATCTGAGGTATTTCGCGTCGTTCCTGAAACCGGGCGGACAGATCGGCATTGTTGTTCCGGGCCTCATGCGCGCGTTCGACGGCGAGGTCCCCGAGCACCTTACGCGGAAAACACCTAGCGGAGCCCGTTTCTGGGACCCGACTGAATGTTTCAGTTTCCACACCCTGGACTGGTGGCGGAGGCTCTGGGAACAGACGGGCCTTGTCGATGTGGAACTGGCCGATACGCTGGACGATGGATGGAAACACTGGCTGACTTTCCAGGAGGCCTGCGTCGCTGCGGGCAAGTGCCGGGACGAGGATGAACTACCCGCCCTACGTGCCGATCAAGGCCGCTACCTCGGCTTCGTGCGCATGGTGGCGCGGCACAAGGGAGACGCGAGTGAATAAGATCAGAGCGAAATTCACGAAGGAAGTGGACGCGTTGTTGCCAGTCTTGCACGAGGCGTACCGGCAAATAGGCCGGTATCAGAGCAACAGAAGCGAACAGAACACCCTTCGTGTATTGGAGCATCTCGACATTGTCGGCGAGCGCGTCACGTTCTTCCGGAAGCTGGTTCAGACGAAGAAACGGGCCTATTTCGACGCCATTGTTGAGCAGACGTTATCTGTGTCCGACAGAATAATCGCGCTCGATATCGCTGTGGGTACCCTTCACATCGGGTTTCCGATGGAAAGGGCATATATGCACCAGGAGAGCGAGGAATTGCGAAGGGTACTGGAATTGAGTCGGTGGGATGGGTCCGATGCAGTCCGAGAGTCGGGCGACACCAGTGAGGACATTCTGGCCAGGGGCATCCCCGCTTCACCTGGTATCGTGACAGGGAAAGCGGCAATCGTCAGGAAGAACTCGGACTATCGAAGGTTACCTGCCGGCTGCATAGTAGTAGCCAGAATGACGCGAACCGAAATGGTGTTTGGACTCGAAAGGATCATGGGGATCGTGACGGATATCGGCGGCAGTCTGTGTCACGCGGCCATTGTTGCACGAGAAAAGGGCATTCCGTGCGTGGTTGGCACAGGAGATGCCACAACACGGATCAAAAACAGAGCGCTTGTTTCGGTCGATGGGAACAGCGGAGTCGTATCGAAGGCGTGGACATAACAACTGCCGAAGATTACGCGTGCGAATGCGAACGAGGAGACAGACATGTCACAGCATTTGCGAGATCGTCTACTTGGGAGGTGAATCATGCGGATGAAGATATTTGAGAAGGCTGAGTTGGAGGTAGAGGATATCTTTCTCCTCGAAGCGTTCCAAACCGCGTATCTGCCTGGAAGGGTGCCGGAGCGCGCGTTTGCGGCAGTGCTGCACGCGTATCCCGTCATGGAGCGGTTCCTGCGAAAGAAATGTCCGGATGTTGTCCCCTTTCTCGAGCGCATCAAGTCGGAACACGGGCCGAGCGCCGAATCGGATGAGTTGGCGCGTTTCGAGCGCGCGGTGGTCGACACGATTGCAGACCTGCTCACCTACAACCGGTGTCCGGAAATCTACGATGAGGCCGACTTCCACGGCTGGGATTTCTCTGAAGTGACGTCTATCACCTCACTCGACGGAAAGGTTGTCATAGACGGTGGCGCGGGCACTGGCCGCGTCTGCCTCGAAGTCGCTTGCTCTGCGAAGTACGTGTTTGCGGTCGAGCCGGTCGCGCGACTCAGGCAATTCATTCGCGACAAGGCCGCCACCGCAGGGCTCAACAACCTGTTCGTTATCGACGGTCTTCTCCACGCCATCCCGCTGCCCGACGACTTTGCCGATGAGCTTATCACGTCGCACGCTCTCGGATGGCAGCTTGAAGACGAACTGAGAGAGCTTCTCAGGGTAGTCAAACCCGGCGGCCACATCATTCATTGTCCCGGCACGGCATACGTATCGAGGGAGGAGACAACGCACCAAACACTCATATCCCCGGAGTGGGGCTACCAGTTCTCGATATACGAAGAAGCCGACGGCCCAAAGAGAAAGTATTGGCGAACCGCGCCCGGCCGCTGGCAGAAGCCCGTGTGCTGCACTGGCGCAAATCAGAAAGGAGGCCCACGATGAGACGCAACAGCATGGTAGAGAGCGTGAGGAATGAGATAGCTATGTTCGAACTCAAACGAAGGGAACTGCTATGGATAGCAGCAAGCGGGAAGACACGAAGAAGGAATACGAAGCCACTGAGTGGATTCGCGCGAATGTTGAACTGACGGAGTCCGATCCTGTGGCGTCGTTGTATGATCGGATGGAATCGCAGTCGGGTGAGCAGTTGGCCGTGGTCTACGCGCCGTTCGACGGACGTCAAGGGCCGCATTTCTGCGATTACGGCCGGATTCTGGATTTCGCAGTTGCCTGCGGCACAGCCGCCGTCGGCTGTGATATTGCCGACGCCCGCATCCTCGACTTCGGCCCGGGCGACGGGTGGCCGGCGCTTCTGATCGCACCGATGGTGAGCGAAGTTGTCGGCGTAGAGGGCAGCAAACGGCGCGTCGAGGTCTGCGCGCGGAATGCAGAGCGATTGGGCATCGAGAATGCCCGATTCGTCCACGTCCCGCCGGGCAATCCGTTGCCGTTTGACGACAATTCGTTCGATGGGGTCACCGCTGCGTCGTCCGTCGAGCAGACACCCGATCCGAGGTCGACGTTGAAGGAGTTGTACCGCGTGCTTAAACCTGGCGGCGCGTTGCGGATGTTCTACGAGTCGCTCGCCCGGTATCGCGGCGGCCATGAACATGACATCTGGTTTGGAGACCTCGATGGCGCGGGGTATCTCCTGGTTTTTGTCCGAGACATCGATGGGGAGATGGTTCGCCACTACGCCTTGGTGTTCGACTGTCCCAAATCCAAGATCGAGGACATCTTCGCTCGAGCCGGCGTCGAACCGTCCTACGCCGCCCTGACGCCCGAGATCCTTGGTGGGCTATGCCAGCGCCTGCACGATGCGACGACCTGGACGACGCGGCACGCGTCGTGTCGAACCCATCTCAAGTGGCTCGACGAAATCGGGTTCAGTTCTGCGAGGCCAACGCACAACGGCGGGTGGTTCGCGGCGCAGCTCTTCAACCGGCTGGCGGAATCCGAGCGGCCCAAGACGCTCGACGCGGTGGATGCACTGCTTCGTCCGCTCGTCGAGATCGTCGTGCAGATGGAGGCGCCGGCCTCGAGCCGCACCGACGATTGGGACCCGTGGATAACGGCAGTCAAATGAAAGGTCATCCGGGCTCTGGCTTGGAGTAGGCTGTAATGTGTTAGCTGGGGAAACTTCTTTTTGCGAAAAAAGAAGTTTCCCCAGACCCCTTCAAGAAAAACGGGGTGCACGAGGGTGCCACTGGCGGCTTGCCCGCCAGCGCAAGAAGCAGCACGAGCCGTCAACTGCAAGGAGAACACACAGTGGGGTCAAACAACAGGCAAGATTGCGCAGATCCAGAGATTTCTGAAGTAACGATAATTGACGCCAGAGACGCCCGCGACATTGCAGAACTTGGCATCGTCGCGTGGGGAGGGAATCCGACCGAAGATGCCGTTGCCGAAAGGGCACGCCGTCTGCATGCGGAGATGGAGCACGCCGACCCCGACACGCTCGGCATGTTTGTCGCGAGGATAAGGAGGACAATCGTCGGTTTCGCCAAGGTCCAGCAGGATGCGCACAATCCTGCCGAATGGTTGTGGGTGGCGCTCGTAGTCCACCCGGACCACCGCCGCAAAGGCATCGCCCGCGCGCTGTTCGACGCGAGCGTGGCCTATGCGCGCAAGCGCGGCACTACGATGCTCCGCTCCGAGACCCACGCCGAAAACGCCGCATCCATTGCCGTGCACGAGAACCTCGGGTTTCACAACGACGGCCCATTCAAGTGCCCATACGACGGCGATGAGAAAGTCGCGTTTAGCCTCTCGCTCCATGACTGCAACGATACAGAAGGGGAGGAAAAGTGAACAGAAAATTCCGCCAATATACTGTTCGTGTCTGACCGCAGGGGACGACGCCAGAGCCCGTGAGGCCGAACGTACACCTACCGGTGGAGGGTGGGGAACGCCGCCCTACAGTGGCCGATACAACGCCACGCGTTCCGCGTGGCCAAAGTCGGTCGTGGTTCGGATTTCCTGCCTCGCGACCTGAGGCGGGAATGAAGCTGGAACCGGAAGTAATCGCCGAACCGCAAGGGGACGCGGTGAATGGGTCACTGGTCGAGCCAAGCCGGGGACCTTGGTGCGTGGTTTGTGGAACGCTGTGATGGATTCGTGTCGTTGTGCTCGTCATCCTAATCGGAAATCGAGTACGAGCACGAGCACCGAGGTAGAGCAAACGGAACCCTGACCCTTTGATTTCAACGCAAACGAAATCAAGGAGGTCAGGACATGAGCAGAAAGAGCGAAAACGCAGGGTTTGTCTGTGAGCATTGCGGACAAGAGGTCGTGCCGCTCACAAACGGCGGCTATCGCAACCATTGTCCGTTCTGTCTTTACTCGAAACATATGGACGTGATACCCGGAGACAGACAGAGCCGCTGTGTCGGCTTGATGAGGCCGATAGGCCTGAAGCACAAGTCCGGCAAGGGTCTTCAGATAGTCCACCAATGCCTCGAATGCGGTGAAGTACGCGTGAACAAGGTCGCCACGGGTACGTTGCAGCCCGACAAGGTAGAAGGGCTGGTGCGGCTGATGAGGTTGTAAGGAGGAGGCCGAATCCCATAATGAGTGTAGCCACGATGCGCTTAATAGTGCCCCCAAATCACGGCGAGGTCGCCGAGCGTGCGCGGACGCGCGGGCACAAGCCCGAATGTCAGGCTTTGTGGGGGGCGTGCTCCTATGAGATAATGTCTATAAAGAAGGAGGGGAAATCTATATGCCCGGCTACCTTGAACGAATAAGCGTCGAGGCTAACGTCTGCCACGGCCAGCCCTGCGTGAAAGGGACACGGATTATGGTCTGGCTGATACTCCAGTACCTCGCAAATGGCGACACGCTGGAAGATATTTTCGCCGCCTATCCCGATCTGACCGCCGAAGATATCCGCGCCTGCTTAGCGTATGCGGCAGAATCGGCGCGCGAACGCGTGCTGCCAATGACGTGCTATTTCCTCATTGCAAGCGAAGCGAAGCAATCACTTTTCGCCAAACGCGTCGCGCTGCCTGCGGAGAGCAACTGCCGCGCCCCTCGGGGACTCACTCCTCGCAATTGACGGTGTGGTGGACCTTTGGCGGTGGCGTCTATCTAAGTCTTTGCGCAAACGGCGCGCAAGGAATTCCCGTCACCGCATAAGCCTTCTCTCGAGCAAGGCGCTGACGTCTCTGCGGCCGTTCCAGACCGCCAGCAGGTAGACGTAGCGTCCTGCAATTTCGTAGAGGATACGGTAAGGCTTGAGATGGATTTCGAGATATTGGCGGAGACCTGTCGGCGCCAACTCGGGCGGTGCGTGGCCGCGCGAGGGCAAATCCGCCAACGCGCAACATACGGCCTCGAGTTTGTCGAGTAGTCGGTCGGCCTTTTCGGGAGAGTCATTCGTCGCGACGTATGCGTGGATGTCCAGAAGGTCGTTCTCAGCGTCTTCTGTCAGGCGCACGTAGTATTTCATCGCGACGCATTGCCGCGCGATTTTTTGCGGACATCCGCAAACGCTTTGCGTGCGGATTTGAACCGTTTTTCGTTTGTTGCCTTGCGCCCTTGCGCAATGATCTTCAGCATGGCAAGCGTTTGCTGTGTTTGCTCGTACGACGCCAGGTCCTGAACAACGGCGCGGGCGCGGCCGTTTTGCGTAATAACAACAGGGTTGCCGCTTTCGACGACCTCGTCAATCAGTTTTGCCGTGTGCGTCTTGGCGTAACTGATTGGCACGATAGCCTCGCTGAGCTTCATGTTGCGACCTCCCTCGCTAATATGACCATATTCGGTCA
>Ga0180438_10004006_pt1 | contig 21636 bp, 19 predicted proteins | sample SS_ome_12_FD_132455 | JGI IMG/M metagenome (GOLD analysis project Ga0180438, IMG submission 132455) | Hypersaline lake sediment archaeal communities from the Salton Sea, California, USA - SS_3_D_2 metaG | ecosystem: Environmental > Aquatic > Non-marine Saline and Alkaline > Hypersaline >...
AGCGCTGAACCGGGAGGTAGCCGCCAGGGACGGCGTCTTTGTCGTGCACCAGCGGGACGAGGGCCACCACCTGGAGCGGTCGTTCGCCGAGGTGGCGCACGTCGCCCGCGAGTCGGGCGTGCATCTCCACGTGTCACACCTACAGGCTTATGGGCAGGTGAACTGGCCGTTGATCGATCAGGTCCTCGAAGCGGCGGACGCCTTTCTGAGAGAAGGCGGCAAGGTAACGTGGGACCGGTATCCCTACCTCGCCGGGTGCACCGTGCTATCCGCCGTCCTGCCGACGTGGACCTTTTCAAACGGCACGCAGGCGCTGGTGGAAAACCTGACGGTCCCCGAGTTCCGGGCGCGCATCCGCGCCGACTTTCGAAAGGGGCTCGACGTGTGGAACAACCGATCCCTGTCGGTGGGCTGGTCGAATATCCTCGTGTCCGCGGTTAGCAGCGAAAAGAATCGCTGGATGGAAGGCAGAGACTGCGCAGACCTGGCACGCGCCTGCGGCAAGGACCCGATCGATTTCGTGTGCGACCTGCTGGCCGAGGAAAAGCTGGCGGTGACCATGATCAGCTTCTACGGTTCGGAGCAGGTGCTCGCAAAAGTCCTGGGACACCCCCAGGCGACGGTCGGCTCCGATGGCATCTATGGCGGGCGGCCCCATCCGAGGCTGTACGGCACCTACCCACGCTACCTCAAATCGTTCGTCCGGCAGAAGAAGCAGCTAGGCCTGCCGCAGGCGGTGCGCAAGATCACGTCATTCCCGGCGGAAATCCTTGGGTTGAGCGAGAGGGGCATGCTACAGGAAGGATTCTGGGCCGACATGGTCCTCCTCGATCCCGACGGCATCGCCGATAGGGCGACCTACGACGCGCCAGAGCAATACCCCGAAGGGATGCCCTACGTCTTTGTCAACGGCGAGCTGGTGGTCGATCGCGGGCTGCCGACCGGGAACCTCCCCGGGAGGGTGCTGCGCAAGGGGACACCTCGAAGCGGCTGACAGCGCCGTCTTTTTTGCGCAGATGCCGCTGTTGGGATATAATCGGGGTGCGGGCCGGGGTCCGCACCAGACAGACCGTGCGCCCCACCACGCCCAACTCATTCAAGAGGTGACATATGCCCTTTACGCTCTCCCATCCTGCCGCTGCCGTGCCTCTGGCCCGACGCGGTCTGCTGCTGTCCGCGCTCGTCGTCGGCAGCATGGCACCCGATTTCGGCTATTACCTGCATCCATTTCCAGGTGGACTCTTTAGCCACACGCTCCTCGGAGTCCTTTTCTTCTGCGTTCCCGCAGGTCTGGCCGTCCTGTGGGTGTTTCACACGTTTCTGAAGCACCCTCTCTTGTCCCTGCTGCCCACGAGCCATCAGAGGCGCCTGGCCCCTCTGGCCGGTGAATTCTCCTTTGGCCCGTGGCGGCGATTCGTCCGCATCGTGGTCTCTTTGGCCGCCGGCGCATTGACCCACATCGCCTGGGACGCTTTTACCCACAGCGATAGCTGGACTGTACAGCAGCTTCCATTCCTACGCTGGCCGATCACCCGGCTGGTCCACGGCGCTATTCCGCTGTATTACTTGCTGCAGTACGGCAGCACGCTCGTTGGCGGGGCCTTGCTGTGCTATTGGTATACCAGATGGTTCCGCCAGGCACCCACACAGCCGGTAACCTTGCCGGTGCGGCTGTCCACGCCGGTCAGGCGGGGCGTTATCCTGTCGATGGGCGTGGGCACCTGTATACTGGCGGGCATGTGGGGTTCTTTCGGTGACTCCCCCTTGTCTGGCCTCCGCGCCCTGCGGCTGTTCGCCACGCGCGCGGTTTCGGCCGGAATGATGGTTCTGTTTGCCGAACTGGTCATTTTCAGCGGGTTTTGGCATCTCGCCGGGTCGAAGAAACGGGCACAAGTGAGATAGTTCGCTCAATAGGCCGCCGGATCAGATGCGCTGTCAAGTTTTCCCTCACAGCCAGGTCCGATGCGCAGTCGACAAGCCGGCGAGCAGCCGGCAGGGCTCAGCATCACCCACGGCTGAGCGTAAGAGAAGCAGAGGAAGGAAGTGATGGAATGCCGCACATTGGGCCGGACCGGCCTGAAGGTGTCTGAACAGTCGGACCAACTTCCGATGTCGTGGAGGAAGACCATGAAGGAGGCACATCGTGGAACAGTATCGCGTCAAACCTGGCAGTCGCGTTGACCTGAGCCAATGGGACCCCGCCGACAAGAGTGCCTTTGACGGGGACAAAGGAGACGCGAGAGAGGTGTTAAAAACGCTCAACGAGCGACTGGAGGCGTTGCAGGAACTCCTCTACGCCGAAGGGAAGCACAAGGTCCTCGTCGTGCTTCAGGCTTTGGACACCGGCGGCAAGGACGGCACCATTCGCCACGTTTTCGAGGGTGTCAACCCCCAGGGGGTACAAGTGGCCAGTTTTGGCGTGCCAACCTCCGAGGAACTGGCCCACGATTATCTGTGGCGGGTGCACCGGCGGACGCCAGGCAAGGGAGAGATCGTGATCTTTAATCGGAGTCACTACGAGGATGTTCTGGTGGTCCGAGTCCACAACCTGGTGCCGCCGGAGGTGTGGAGCAAGCGGTATGCACATATCAACGACTTTGAGCGCCTGTTGGCCAAAGAGGGCACGACGATCTTGAAATTCTATCTTCATATCAGTCAGGACGAACAGAAGGAGCGTCTACAGGCCCGCCTGGATGAACCGCACAAACGCTGGAAATTCAAGATCGGTGACCTGGAGGAGCGCAAGTTGTGGCCGGCGTATATCGCGGCCTACGAGGAGATGCTCAGCCAGACCAGCACCGACTGGGCGCCGTGGGTCATCGTGCCGGCCAACCGCAAGTGGTATCGCAACCTGGTGGTGGGCACGGCCATCGTGGAGGCGCTTGAAGGGCTGAACATGCGCTATCCCCAGCCAGAAGAAGATCTGAGTCACGTCGTGATCGCCTGAATCCCGTCAAGGACCGACTTACTTGAAAGCCCATGTCCGGAGAATAAAGCTGCCATCCGCAGCACAGGTGTCGGCACGGCACCGGCAACCGCGACGGCGTAGACAGCTCTCCCTGGAAGACCGCAACATCCGCTACCTGTACATAGACACCGCCTTCCAGGGCCTCGTGAGTGGGGGGATCACGACCTTCCTCCCCGTTTTCATCGTGCGCCTCGGCGCTTCCAGTCTGTTGGTCAGCTTGCTCACGTCCCTGCCAGCGATCGTCGTGGCTTTGTTGTCCATTCCGAGCGGGCTGTTCGTCGAGCGACGGCGGGACCACTTGCGGGTCACCAACTGGGGTCGTCTCGCCTATCGGAGCTGTTTTCTGCTGGTGGCGGCCATCCCTTTCTTTATGAGCCACCATCTGGCAGAGACGATCGTGGTCATCCAGGCCCTCCAGGCCGTGCCGGGCGCCATCATCAACCTGTCCTGGACGGCCGTCGTGGCCGAGGTCATTCCCCCGAAACGACGTCCCAGCGTCAATGGCGGCCGCTGGTCGGCGGTGAGCCTGGTGAGTGCCCTGGCAGTGGTCCTCTTTGGCTACCTGTTGGAGCGGCTGATTTTTCCCACCAATTATCAGATCGTCTTTGCCATCTCTTTCCTGGGCGGCCTGTTCAGCATCTACTTCTTCAGCCTGATCAAGCTACCTGCCGGTCCACTACCCCAGGCGCCCGCGGCGAGAGCACCGACGCTGGCCGGACGGTTGCGCAGATACGTCAACGCTTTCGTCGAGACACCAGTTTTTCTGCGCTTCCTGTTCACGACTTTTGTCCTGCGTTTCGGCCTCGCCCTGCCCGCAGCACTGTACAGTATCTACTGGATCAGGCATTTGAACGCGACCGATGTGCTGATAGGCTGGCAGACCACGGTGGGCAGTCTCACCTTGATCGTCGGCTACTTTTCGTGGGGCAGGGTCGCGAGTCGAAAGGGCCATCAACTGGTGTTGATGATTTGTACGATTGGAGCGGGCTTTTACCCCGCGGCGACGGGTCTCGTAACGGCCCAGGCCTGGCTACCTGTGGTGGCCCTGCTGCGAGGGTTCTTTACCACCGGCATTGACATTTCCTTCTTTGATACACTGCTGCACGTCTGTCCGGCTGAAAAGCGACCCATCTTTGTCGCCGTGAACACTATTTCGGCCCACCTGGCCATCTTTTTGGGACCGATCGCCGGCAGCCTCCTGGCCGATTGGCTGGGTATCCGCGCCGTCTTTTTCATCGCCGGTGGCATTCATCTGTTGGCCGCTCTGCTGTTTCAGCTGTTTCACGTGGCAGCAGAGGAAGGGGAAACAGGCGATTAGTGCGCCCCGTTCCGAGTGGCGCTGCCCGGAGGTATGGCTCGATCATGACGCTATCCGTTCACCTGCTCCGCCGACCCGATCCCGCTTCGCTGGCCCGCCTGCGCGACAGCCTGGACCCCGAGGTTCGCCTCACCGCCGGCCCTGACCTGCCCGTGCCGGCGAACTATCAGATCCTGGTTGCCGACCGTCCGCAGCGCGAGCATCTGGCTGCCAGCCCGGACCTGCGCGCACTGATCATTCCCTTCGCTGGCCTGCCCGAAACGACGCGCGATCTGCTGCTGGGCGACTTTTCCCACCTCGCCGTGCACAACCTGCACTACAACGCCGTGCCGGTTGCCGAGATGGCCCTCGCCCTGATGCTGGCCGCCGCCAAGTTCGTCGTCCCCATAGACCGGGCGCTGCGCGCCCACGACTGGACGCCTCGCTACCGGCCCAATCCATCCGTGTTCCTCGATGGCAAGACGGCGCTCATCCTGGGCTATGGCGCTATCGGCCGCCGGGTGGCCCACCTATGCCGGGCCCTGGGCATGAGGGTGACCGCGGTTCGGCGCCGCGTTGCTGCGCCGCCCCTCGACGTGCCTGACGAGGTCTATCCACCCGACGCCCTGCACAGCCTGTTGCCGCAGGCGGACGTGCTCTTTATCTGCCTGCCGCACACGTCGGAAACGACGGGACTCATTGGCCAGGGCGAGCTGGCCCTGCTGCCCCCCCGTGCCCTGCTGGTCAACGTGGGCCGCGGGCCGATTGTAGACGAAGCCGCCCTGTATCACGCCTTGCGCGACGGAACGCTGCACGCTGCCGGATTGGACGTGTGGTACGACTACCCGGCCGACAAAGCCGCGCGATCCCACACGCCGCCGTCTGCCTACCCCTTCCACGAACTGGACAACGTGGTCATGAGTCCGCATCGGGCCGCGCACTTTGACGACCGGGAGATGCTGCGCGCGACGCACTTGGCCGAGCTGCTCAACGCGGCAGCGAGAGGGCAGGACATGCCCAACCGGGTCGATGTGGCAGCAGGGTATTGATCAGAAGGGAAGCCTCGGCCCGACTACGGCTTGATGCGATAGACAGTTAGGGCGAGAACAGGCTACAACTCGTACAGCTCGCCGTATTTCGTCCGCAGGTAGCGGATGTAGGGCTCGATGCGCATCGGCCCGCCGGTGACGCGCTCGACGAGTTCGGGCGCCGTGTACTTGCGCCCGTGCTGATAGATATTCTCCTTCAGCCAGCCGTGCAGCGTGCCGAACTCACCCTCTTTGATCTCGTCCGGGATGCCGGGGCGATCGCGCAGGGCCGCTTCAAAAAACTGCGCGCCCAGGATGTTGCCCAGCGTATACCCCTGGAACGCGCCACCGACGATGCCGCTATACCAATGCACGTCCTGGAGCACGCCATCGCGGTCGTCCGGGGGCAAGATGCCAAAGTCGGCCTTGAAGCGCTCGCGCCACGCCTCCGGCAGGTCGCGCACCGCCAGGCGGCCCTCCAGCAGGACCAACTCAAAGTCGAAGCGCAGCATGACGTGCAAGTTGTAGGTCACCTCGTCGGCGTCGGTGCGGATCAGCGAGCGCTCGACCCTGTTCACCGCACGATAGAACGTGTCCAGCGACACCGGCCCGAGTTGCTCGGGAAAGACCGCCTGGAGTTTGGGGTAGAAGAAGGTCCAAAAGCCACGGCTGCGCCCGACGAGGTTCTCCCACAGACGAGATTGGCTCTCGTGGATGCCGGCCGACGTCCCCTCAGCCAGCGGCGTGCCCTCCAGATCCCGCCGCACGCCCAGCTCGTACAGCCCGTGACCGGCTTCGTGCATGGTGCTAAACAGCGACTCGCCCAGGTGATCCTCCTTGACGCGGGTGGTGATGCGCACGTCGCCGATCGAGAACTTGGTCGTGAAGGGGTGGGGCGTCTTGTCCTCTCGCCCCCGGTCAAAATCGTAGCCGAAGCGCTTGATGACCTCGATCCCAAGCGCCAACTGTTGCGCTTCGGGAAAGTGCTGGCGCAGGCAAGCATCGTCTGCCGGGGGCTGGGCGGTGATGGCCTGCACGATGGGCACGAGTTGCTCGCGCAGCTCGGCGAACAGGGCTCGCAGCGTCGAGGCCCTCATGCCATAATCCGAAAAGTCGATCAATGGGTCGGCAATGTGCTCGTAGCCGGGAAAGAAATCGGCGAGTTGCCGGCTCAGGTCAAGCGTCTTTTCGAGGTAGGGCCGCACAGCAGGAAAGTCATTCTCCGGCCGGGCCTTGGCCCACACCGCGTAAGACTCGGCTGTGTGACCGTAGAGCTGCGCCATGAACGACGGCGGCACCTTTACGGCCCTCTCATAGTCGCGCCGCGCGACCCGGATCAGGCTGGCCTCGTCCGAGTCGTAGGGCAGGCTCTCCTCGTACGGCCCAAGATCGTCCAGCAGCTTGCCGACCGCCGGGTCGGTGAGCTTTTCGTGAGCCATCCGCCCCAGCGTGGCCAGTTGGCGCGCGCGGGCCGATGCGCCGCCGGGCGGCATATAAGTTGACTGATCCCAGCTCAACACCGCAACAGCAGAATTCAGGTCATCGATCTCGATGAGACGAGTCTTGAGTGCTTCCAATTTGGCGTTCATCGTTTCCCCTTCCCTATGGTCGTCAAAGGTTACACAGCCGCCAGAAGATACCACACAACAGGGGGATTGTCAATTTTCCTTGTCTCCCAATGAAAAAGTGGCCCCTGAAAGCTCCAGGGGCCGTTCCACTCGCAAGTCTCGTTATGCCGCCGTCTACCTGACAACTACGGTCAAGTCAAACGTCCACTCTCCCTTCTCACCGCCTTGCCAGGGCCGGCTGTATGCCATAGATACGCTGCTCTTGCCTTCCTCGAGCGCCTTGAAAGTCCACACTTCTTTTCCCGGGCTTCCCGGAGCAGGCGGCTCTTGTCCCTCAGGTGTCTCGAGCCTGTGATCGATCTGCTGTAACACCGTCTGGTCACCGATGTCTGCCAACTCTGACCACTGGAAGCCTGTCGTGGGATTGGAGCACAAAGTTACCGTAAATGAATCGCCAACGGCAACGTCCACTGCTTGGCTGATATGCTGGAGCTCATAGAAGTCGTCACAGGAAACGTCTACGGAACCTTGCGAGGAGCAAGCCAAGAGGCAGAGCGAGGCAACAACCAGAGCACACGTGAGTATCAGCGTTTTCATTTTTTGCCTCCTATTTCTGTTACGTACGAGAAGGTGTCTCTTGAGACTGGTTTTGTTGTATCCCATACGCAAAGCCATGCCTCTCCAGTAGGTTAGGCTGGCAGGAGTGGCAGGGCTTCGCCTGAACCTAGACTACTGCCAATTCAAGCGCACCGCGGCAGCTCCCGTGCGCTCAACGACCTCCAGGACAATCGTGTGCTCACCGGCGGACAAGTAGCGGCTCACCGACCGAGCGCCAAGCCCCGTCTCCCAGTGATCGAGGGCCAACTCGCCGTCCACGTAGAGGCGCACGCCGTCGTCCGAGGCAAGGTAGAAAGTGTAGCGGCCCGCCTCAAAGGTCTGCTGCGTCGTCCAGCGGACGGAAAAGTCATCGGCCGGCAGGTCAGGGAGTGGCGCACCGTACCCCCAGTCAAAGTCCAGGTCCTCGTGAAGCCGGACGGACTTGGGCTTACCAGCCAGGTCCGGGTTGGCAAAGTACTCGGCCTTCCAGGGTGTGGGAACCACCCAGAACTGGATGCGGGCGTGGCCGTTCCCTTCAAAGTACTCCACCGTGAAGCGATGCACGCCGTCCAGGTAGGTGCCGTCCACGTAGTGCAGCTCGTTGTCCATCTCGTGCCATTTATCTATCATCAGACGCGTCTCGTCCAGCCAGACCCGGACGCCATCGTCGGCGCGGACGGCGACGCGATAGAAACCCGGGAGGAAGGCCATCTCGCGGTGCCAGCGGATGGAAAAGTTATCGTCGGGCATCCAATCCACCGGCGGTGCGGTCCCCCAGTCAAAGTTGATCTCGGCGTCGTCCCGCGTCATGACCGGTGGCCAGTACATGTGCGGATTGTCATAGTACTCGGCCTTCCAGCCGGCAAAGCCGTCGAGTCGCTCCCACCACACGTGGGCGTACGCCCCTCCGCCGTCTTCAAAGTACTCCACCTTGACCTGGTGGGGCTTGCCGTCCGTGACGAGATCGGCCCAGTGGTCGTTGGGCAGCGACTGGTCGTACCAGGCGTCGATCAGGAGGCGGTCGTCCACCCACAGGCGGATGCCATCGTCAGCGGCAGCGTGGAAGCGATAGGTGCCCACTGGAAAGCTCAGCGTACGCGTCCAGCGGACGGAGAATCGGTCGTTCGGGACGGTCGGGTCGGGAGAGCCCCGCCCCCAGGCAAAGTTGATCGCCGAATCGGTGCGCACCAGCTTTGGCGCGCCTTCCAGTTTCTTGTTGGCATAGGCCTCGGCCATCCAGCCTGATTCGCCTTGAAACCGCTCCCAGGAGAGGTGAACCACCGCGCCTCCGCCGTGCTCATAGTATTCCACGCGCACGGTGTGAGTGCCCTGGCTGAGGTACAGGTCTCGAGTCATCCAACTCGCCTGCCGGTCGGTCCACGCATCAAAGACCAACTCCTCTCCCACCCACACGCGCAACCCATCGTCAGAGCGGGCGGTGAAGCGATAGCTGCCGTCGTCGAACCACGCTTCCCGCATCCAGCGGACGGAAAAGTCGTCGGCTGGGACGCCCGAGCCAGGCGATCCCTCTCCCCAGTCAAAGTCGACGTCCCGGTCGTGGCGACTCAGGACCGGCGATCCGCTCAACGTCCGATTAGCAAAGTACTCGGCCCACCACGTATCCGACTGGGCCAAGGGCGCTGTGGCCACCAACGGTGCGACCAGCAGCAGGAGCAAGACGGCAAGGCTCGCCTGCATCGCCATGCGCAGCCCCCTGCGCCAAACTGCTTCATGCTTCTTCTGGTCAAACATGACAACCCTCCTGTTGTACCACCCATCCATCGAAGGCTCGGTAACTTGTTGCACCCAGTATACCTCAGAATCCCGCTACATGCGCCCGCCACCTGGACAGATCAGATCTTAGCCAGAGGGGGAGTCTTTTGCCTGGTCAGGTGACCAGGTAGCCTGTGCCACCGATCGGCACTCCCCGGGCAGTGATATTTCTGAAATCCAACATTGAGACGACAAGACTTCATTGGGAGTTCCTTGTTTGCGTCCGTCACGCAGACGCGTAGCCCAGAGGACGGCGCAGCGGAGTCAGCGCTTGACTGCGATCTCGGCTCGTAAGAAGCGGTTGACCTCGGCCTGGGCCATCTTTTCCAGGAGGCCCTGGCACTTTCTGCCACGGGCAGCCAGCACGGCTTCCCCACCCCGCTGCTGGGCAGCAGGGTTGGCCAAGAACTCACCGAATTCGTCCAAAAGCAGACGCTGTGCCTGCTGTAGTTTCATATCCATTCCCTTACCTCGGCCTATGCCAATTGAATCGCACCACAGCCACTCTCACCGCTTAAGTACGTCACGACAACCGTCTGTTCCCAGCGGACGAGCAGTGGATTGCCCAGCTACGATCGGTCAGCTTGCACGGCATGAACACAATCAACTTCCGGCTTGAAGACGTCCAGAATACCTTGGGAATTCCCGTCCCGTCACCAGCAACGAAGAAGCGCAGGCCAAACGACGGCGTAAAGCAGGGATGCACAGTTGCCGTCAATCCTGCTGCAGGGATTCGAGCCAGGCGCGTTCCCAACGGCGTTCGACGGCGTATACCCGTCCGGCGTTGACCACGGTCAGAGCCAACCAACCCACTACTATAACCAGTAGAACCCAGAGCATTTTCCTTCCCCCCTTCACCACCGTGTTTTCGATAGAAAATCTGACGTCGTAATAGCTTGTGTCACCCGTAGCATACAACAGAACCGCCCCAAACGCATCGGGCACCTGGGGAGGTTTTGCCCTGGACGGATGGACAGTCTTTTCCCTGGTCACCTGACTAGGCCCCTCCGCCTCAATCAAAGAAGTCAGGTAAGCGTGGCGCGGGCATCGACTGCTATGGCCGGGGCATCACTGTGGGCCGCACCCGCATGGGTGCCGGCCTGGGCGACAAGGTTCTCACTCAATAGTCACCCGGCGGATCGCCCAGGTTTAACCGTCCCGCGCCATACGCATTGTCCCGGCCTGCCTCGCCCAGGTCCAACGCCCGATCCTCCAGCCAGCTCTGGATCTGCGCCGGTGCCAGGGCAGGGAAGGCCTCTCGCACCAGGGCCGCCGCACCCGCCACGTGGGGCGCGGAGGCAGACGTGCCGTAAAATCCACCGGCATACCACTCCGTGCTGACGCTCACCCCGTCCGGCGCGCTGAGGTCGGGCTTGGCCCGCCCATCCCGCGTCGGTCCCTGCGAACTGAATCCCTCCAAAGCATCTTCTTGCCAGTACGTCGCGCCCACGGTCAGGGAACCCGGGCTGTCGGCCGGCACTACCAGACTGCTGGCAGCGGTCTGGTAGTGGAACGCCTGGTAGTAGCTGAACAACTCGAGCGTGCGCGTCGTCGCCTCCGGCTGCCTGGAGATAGCCACGTGATAGACGCCCGGCGCGGGGACGGCATAGACGATGACTTCTAGCGGGTCGTCGTCGCCGTCCTGCACGGCCTCCGATCGAGCCACCTCGGTCAGCGAGCCATCGTCTTCCCGGAAAAGAAAGAGGTCATAGTCGTTCGCCGAAGCGCCCCACGGATCGTCCCACCGCAGACCGAGGACGATCTCTAGTTCACCGGTGACGGTGATTTCGTTGGTGCCATCGGTCGGGCCAAAGTCGTGCCAGCCGTCAGGGCCGTCATCGCGCCACACGCCCATCCAGTGTTGCTGCGCCGCGTTGCCGGCAGCGTTGACCCACAGCACACCGGCTTTGCGGACGGCGCTCACTTTATCGGCCAGGTAGCCGGTGCCGTCACCCGGCCCGCCCAGCGGCCAGCCGCCAGAAAAGGAGATCACGTCCACACCCTGGGCAAGCAACCAATCCACCGCCGCCACCCATCCGGCCTCGTTGCCAAAGTTGACCAGGAAGAGTTGCGCGTCCGGTGCCACGTCGTGGATCAGTTCGGCACAGGCCGTGCCGTGCGGCGTGGCCGGCTGTCCCCAGAAGGCCAGTTCGGAGCCGTCACCGACGAACGAACGGGTGATCACGTCGGCCGGCAGTTCTCCCTCGGCGATGCGGTTGGCATAGCCGAGAAAGCCCACGTCAAGCACGCCGACCTTCACACCACGGCCGGTGAGACCGGCCCACTGCCACTCGGTGACCAGTGAAACGCCAGAGCCTTCACTGACGGTGGCCATCAACGGGGGCAACGAGCGGCGGGCAGGGTGTCGCCCCTGATCGTCGTCGGTCACAGCAGCCAGGGTTTCTCCCGCACGGCCGGAGCTGATCAGCGTCCACAGGAGCCACAGCATGCCAGCAGCCAGGCACAGTGCCAGGCAAATGGAACCGGTGCGGCACTTTATCGTTCTACCTCTGTCTTTTCGTCCGTCAGTTTTGCCGTTCATCCTCGTGTCACCTGCCAAGTTTCCAACTTTTGACACTGAGACGCTCAGCTTTCTTCAGAGGTTCCTACCTTCCCGCCAGCGACGGAGAACCGCCGGCCAAACGACGGTGTGGCGTGAGGTTGTGGTCATACCCCTGACTTGTGCGCTCCCCATTCATCATACAGCAAAACCTCCCCAGACGCATCAGGCATCTGGGGAGGTTTTGACCTGGATAGGTGGGGAGTCTTTGCCCTGGTCGAGTGACCAGGGTCAACCAGCGTGTCACGCTTTCCGCTCTACTCGCCGCTCCCAGAGGAACACCAGCGAAGAGAAGGCCAGTTGCTGTGGCAACGAATAGCCGGCGAAATGAACGCCGGCCCAACCACAAATTGGCACCGGCGTGTATCTCTTATGCGAACAACATGCCCATCACGTAGGGGAGCAGGGCCAACAGGGCCAGCAGGGGATGCCCACGCCGCGTCGTGTTGCGTCTGTCCCAGTTGAAGAGATAGAGCGCCAGCCCAAAGGCCAATACCCCACTCGCCAGCAGGATGACGAGCGACGCCTGTGGATCGAAATCGGCCGGCAAACCCTGGGCCAACCCTCGAAAGGCATTCATCGCCTGGGTGGCGGGCAAGAGCTGAGCCGCCTTACCGACTGCTTCGGGCAACATGCTGTAGGGTAACATCATGCCGCCCAACAGCATCGAGGGCAAAAAGACGAGTTGCGACCACAGCACCGTCATGCGCGAACTGGGCGAAATCACGCCGATCAGCGCGCCGAGCCCGGCGCAGGCAAAGGCCATGAGAAGGAATGTCAGGACAAAGCCGGGCCAATTGGCGGGTGGGGGGGCATCGAACAGCAGGGGTGCGGTGGCGGTGATGATGACCGTGACCACCACCGTATGCAACATGGTGGTCAATGCCGGGATGACCAGGATCGAGAAGGCGGGCACACCATTGATCTTGTAGCTGCGAAAGATGCCGGCTTCGCGGGCCGTCACCAATGGGTCGGGCAATCCCAGGAGCGTGGCGACCAGGATGGCAAAGACCACCATCGCCGGGATCATCGTTTCAAGAAAAAGGGGGTTGATCCCGGTCATGACCAGCCCCATCATGGCATAGAAGCCCAAAGGTAACAGATAGTTCATCATGAGCAACGTCTTGTTGCGCACCCCGGTGCGGAACTCGAAGGCAAAGTGATTGACAAACGCGCTCATTGGGCACCTCCTGTGGTGGTGATTTCCAGAAAACGATCCTCCAGAGAGGGGCGTTCTACCCGCAGGTCGATCAGCGTGTCCTCCTGGGCCTCGACGTGGGCGATGATGGCTGCAACTGTAGGGCCGATGTCGGTGCTAAAGTAGATGCTGTACTCGTCTTTGAACACCTGTTGGCTCACAGCCGGAAAGGTGACGCTGGGCTCGGACAGGCTGGAGCCCTTGGTGCGGACAGAGACCTTGGTCAGGCCCGCGCCGGTTGCGGTCAGCTCAAGCGGGCTGCCGGTCGCGGCGATCTTGCCGCGCAGCAGGATCGCCACGCGGTCCGCCATCTCTTCCGCTTCGGCCATGTCGTGCGTGGCGAGGATGATGGTGGTACCTGCCACTCGCAGTTCGCGCATCAGGTTGTGCAGTTCGACGCGCGACGGGACGTCGAGGCCGGCCGTGGGCTCGTCCAGAAAGAGTACGGGGGGATCGTGGGCCACCGCCAGGGCCAGCGCCAGGCGTCGCTGTTGGCCGGCAGAGAGTTGGTAATACTGGGCACGCCTTTTGTCTGCCAGGCCCAAGCGATCCAGCAAGTCATAGCGTGGGGCGACGCCATGGTAGGCGCAGAAGAACTTGATCGCCTCGTCGACGCGGATGCTATCCGGCAGGCCTGAGGTCTGCAACTGCACGCCGATCACGTTGCGCAGCTTGCGCGCTTGGCGGGCGGGGTCGACACCCATGACGTGCAACGATCCACCGTCGGGAGCGCGCAGCCCTTCCAGACTCTCCAGCGTGCTGGTCTTTCCGGCACCGTTGGGACCCAGCAGGCCAAATATCTCGCCCTGCTGCACCTCGAAATCGATGCCGTCCACAGCGACAAAGTCGCCGTAGGTTTTGCGAAAGCCTCTTACTTTGATGACTGGATCCTTCATGTGATTACTCCTCCCGCAAGAACGCCAGGCTCAGTGGCATGAGGGCCAACAGAAACAGGACACCTCCTATCGCCGTCCCCCACTCCAGCAGCCCGTTTCCGACTACAAGGCCGACCATCCCGACGATGCAGGCGACACCATTCAGCGCGATCAAGGCGCCCGCGAGGCGCCTCAATGTGCCCAGTTTGAGCAATGCCACCCCAAAGGCGATCGAAGGGATGCCCAGAATGGCATAGGCCAGCGTGTTAAGGGCAGCGACCGCCGAGTCGGGCCACTGCTGTACCATCTGTCCCAGCAGTAGACCAGATGTCGCCTGATATTCCGCCATGCCTGTAAAGGCCAGCAGGCGCGGCACAATGGTGATCTGCGACAGGTAGACGAACAGGTTCAAAACGCTGTAGACGGGCACAAAGACCACCCCCATCGCAGACCAGCCAGGGGCAGTGGGTTTGAAATAGACGTACAATGCGGCAAACAGCATGGTCGCGCTCAGGGTAACCAGCGTCGCGTTGACGTAGGTCAGGGTAAAGAGCGCGTCTGGCTCGGCGACATAGGCCAATGCCTGCTCAAAGGTCTCTACCGGGCCCACACTCGCCATACTCCAAATGAGCAGAACCAGCCACAGGGCCGTCACGACCAGACAGAGGGATGATATCACGCCAAGGATTTTGGTTCTCACCGCCCTTCCCTTCGATCCATCTTGTGGGCTGTTTCACCCACAGCAGCCGTTCACTGCCGCCATCAACCGCTCTGGCGGGTCCCCCTTGCTGACAAAGGCATCGGCCCCGGCAGCCAACGCCGCCCGGCGTGCGTCCGGTCGCCCGCTGAGAGCGATGACCGACAGGCGGGGGCAGAGGGCGCGCAAGGTGGGCAGTACAGGGTTGTCATCCTGCAGACCAGGCAACTCCCAGTCGAGCAAAACGAGGTCAGGATGGACTGCTCCCACCTGAGCCAGTAGCTCCTCGGCTCCGGCGGCCTCGCCCACCACGCTCATCCCGGGCTCCTGTTCCAGCAAGAGCCTCAGCGCCGAGCGCACCTTGGATTGATCGTCAGCCAGCAGAACGCGCATTTCATTACCCTCGCCAGCGGTTTGACAGGTTCTCTCCATAGCTGCGCCCAGTATAAAGCAAAACCTCCCCAAATGCACCGGGCATGTGGGGAGGTTTTGAACTGGTCAGGTGGCTAGTCTTTTCCCTGGTCAGGTGACCAGGTGGCTTGTCTGCAGCCGACTTGAGCTGGACCAGCCTCTTGACGCCGGGTTCGTGTCATAGAACAGTGGTTGACCACGATAGCTGGCCCGCCGTCCTCGAACTCGCCCACCACCGCGCTGTCTCGTATATGTATCAGATCGGGGGGCGTTGCCACCCTCCCATAGCGGTCTCGATGTGCTGAGCCACCGCCAAGGCCACGTCCTCGCGCCAGGGGCGAGCCACCACCTGCACTCCTTTGTATATCAATTGACTCATAGCTGTCTTATCATATGAATGTCTTTGGGTTCCAACGCGTACAGCTCTTTGTTTACGCGCTCTGCCAGCCGAAAACCCTGGCTCTTGTAGAACCCTACGGCGGACTCTGAGGGAGTCGCCGAGACATAGAGTTCGCGTGCGCCACTTTCTTTGGCCAACCGAATGATCTCTTGCGTCAATCGTGCTGCGATTCCCCGTCGCCGATAGTGTCTGCTGACAAAGAGCGCGTCTAACTGTGCCATGCTGTCTGTCAACTCGTAACGAAGAATCGAAATCCCAACAAGCAGATCCTCATCAAAGGCCCCAAGTATCACATCCCCTCGAAGGCTCTGCGCAAACCACCCCTCGCTTAGATTCGTGCACTTTTCAGAGTCCCAGCGTGGGCGATGCCACACTTCACTCGTTGAGTTGATGTCTCCGTCTGCATACCTGTAAACAATACCGCCGCTTTCGGAAACGTCAATTTCAGCTATCCGGCCTGGCGACAGTTCTTCCTTTGCCATTTGTCTAATGACTATCACCCTCATTCTCCTTTTTGCTGCATCGTGTAACGAACAGATATTTGCAGAACCAGTCACAGGCATCCACCATCATGGATGGGGTCGCCTCGGCAGTCGTTCACTGCCTCCAGCAGCCGGTCCGGCGGATCGCCTTTGCTAACAAAGGCATCAACCCCGGCCGCCAGGGCTGCCCGGCGCGCCTCCGGTCGTCCGCTAAGGGCGATCACCGACAGGCGGGGACAGAGGGCACGCAAGGTGGGCAACAGGTGGTGTCCTGAGCGCTTCGACCCTTCGACCTGGCTCGGGACAGGCTCAGTCCGAGTTGCACCCGTCGAGAGATTCGCAGCCTGCAAGCCAGGCAGCTCCCAGTCAATCAACACGAGGTCGGGACGGATTGCGCTCACCTGAGCCAACAGGCCCTCGGCTTCGGTAGCCTCGCCTACGACGCTCATCTCTGGGTCTTGCTCCAGCAGCAGTCTCAACGCGGAGCGTACCTTCGGCCAATCATCAGCTATGAAAACGCGCATGTGCTTTCCCTCACCAGCAGTCCGATCATATCTGTGTATCGCTGCACTCAGTATAACGCAAAACCTCCCCCAATGCACCAGGCATGTGGGGAGGTTTTGAACTGGTCAGGTGATGAGTCTTTTTCCTGGTCAGGTGACCAGGCGATGCTGCACAGCCAGGGCCACCGCCTCAGTGCGGCTGGCGACGCCGAGCTTGGACAGAATGTTGCTGACGTGGAATTTAACCGTAGAGCGACTCATCACCAACTGCTCGGCGATTTCGGGGTTGTTCAGCCCGTCGACCATCAAGACCAGCACCTCCCGCTCGCGGGGGGTCAGATCGTAGCCAGGTGCCTGTGGCTCCCTGGCAGCCTGGACCAGCGCCTGGGCTGCTTCCGGCGCCAGCGTGGAACGACCCGCGTGCGCCGCGCGAATGGCGCCGGCCAACTCGCCAGCCGAGACGTTCTTTAACAGGTAGCCGATAGCGCCTGCCTCCAGTGCCCCCTGCACCAGCTCTTTCTCTTTAAAGCTGGTCAGGGCGATGACCTGTATCCCCGGACAGCGCTCCCGGATGGCATGGGTGGCAGCCGCGCCGTCCATACCGGGCATGACCAGGTCCATCAACACCACGTCGGGCTGAAACCGCTCGCAAAGGCGCACGGCCTCCTCACCGCTGCCCGCCTCCCCGACCAGTTCGAGGTCCTCGAAGGCCAGCAGAAAAGCGCCCAGCCCGCTGCGCACCACAGCGTGGTCATCTACCAGCAACACGCGAATAGGAGTTGGCTCACTCATAGGCTTTCCCTCCTCAAATTGCCAGCCAAGCTACGCCTCAAACCGACAAGTGGACGCCCCAGTTTGCTGGGGGGAACGCGGCAAGCCGCGACGTCCAGAAATTTCGTCATCCGTCATCCTTCTCGCACACCGCTGCTTTCTCGCGCAGCCACTCTTTGTCACAAGTCCCGGGCGACCACCATCAAGGTGATGTCATCAAACTGGGGTGCATCACCCACAAATTCACGCACCTCCGCGATCAGGGCATCCTGCATGCCCTGGGCCGAACACCCCGCGCTGGCCTGTGCCACCTCCAGCAGCCGCTTCTCGCCGAAAAATGCCTCTTGCCGGTTCTGCGCTTCGGTGATGCCGTCCGTGTAGAGCAGCAGCATCTCGCCAGGAGCAAGCTGAACGACAGCCTGCTCCCAGGCCACGTCTTCAGTCACGCCCAGGGCCATGCCCGTTCCGCGCAGCACTTGAACGTCGTCTCTGTTTTGAGCGCCGAGCAGATATGGCGGGTTATGCCCTGCGTTGCAATAGGTCAACGTCCCGCTGGCCGGTTCGAGGATGCCGTAAAAAACGGTGACGAACATGTCTGCACGCGCATCCATCAGAATGCGGCGATTGGTAGCACTGAGCACGAGATCAGGTCGCGTATGATGCTCGGCCGCATAGGTCCGGATGAGCGTACGGCACAAGGCCATGTACAACGCGGCCCCTATCCCTTTGTCGGCCACATCAGCGACCAGCAGACCCAACCGTCCGTCGGGTAGCGGGATGACATCGTAGAAATCGCCAGACGTCTCTCTGGCCGGTTCCAGCATGGCCGCAAGCTGCCAGCCAGCCATGTCGGGCAGAGCGTCGGGCAAAAAGCTGGCCTGTATCTGCCCCGCCAGAGCCAGTTCCTGTGCGACTCTCTGCTGAGCCAGCGTCTGGGCATAAACTCGGGCGCCGTGCAGCGTCGAGGAAATCTGGGCTGCGAGGGACTGAACCGCCGGCACCCAATTGGCCACCGCACCAGGATCCCCACGGCGCCGTACTACACAGACACCGCCTATGGATTGTGCACTTTCAACCCCAATAATGGGCGCCACCAGCAGAGCATCGCTGGCTGGCGCTTCATCCCCCCACGGCACGGCGGTCCCTGGCAAGAAGTAGTGTGCGTCAGATATGGTATGCAACCATGTCCAGACCGGCTCTTCCATCGCTGGTCCATCAGCCGGATAGTGTAACAAGCGCTGATCGGGAAAGATCCAAATCTCTATCTGGCTGTCCGAGAATATGCCAGGAACGTGTGCCCTCAACAGTTCCGGTAAAGTGGAAGCATCTGGGGGCGCATTGACGATCGCGCGCCCCAGGCGCTCCAGTTTTTCAGCCACGATCAGCGCCTGGGCTGCCTCCGGGGCCAGAGTAGGGCGACCAGCGTGGGCCTTCCGGATGGCATCGGCCAACTCGTCGATCGAGACGTTCTTGAGCAAGTAGCCAATCGCGCCAGCCTCCAATGCCCCCTGCACCAACTCTTTTTCCTGAAAGCTGGTCAGGATGATGACCTGTATCTGGGGGCAGCGCTCCCGGATGGCACGGGTGGCTGCCGCACCGTCCATCTCGGGCATCAACAGGTCCATCAGCACGACGTCGGGCTGGAGCTGTTCGCACAGGCGGACGGCCTGCCTGCCACTGCTCGCCTCCCCGACCAGTTCCAGGTCGTCGTAGGCCAGCAGGAAGGCTGCCAGACCACGGCGCACCACGGCGTGGTCGTCCACCAGTAGAACTCGAATTGGATTTAGCTCGGTCATAGGTGTCCTCTTTTTATGGGTGCACGAAGGATGAAAAACCAGACAAAAGACCACATGAGCATGACTTCTTCTCCCTCATCCGCTCTTTATCTTCTGTCCTTCGTCCAACCTCCACACGACCGCGACCTCCGTGCCGCGCTCTACCTCGCTCACGATCCTGAGCTCAGCCCCGATGGCCTCGACCCGCTCACGCATGATGCCCAGCCCCAGACTGTCCGGCGAGATATCCTCCGGGTCAAAGCCACGTCCGTCATCGCTGATGCGCAACGTCACCTGCCCCGGCCCGCAGTGCAGGCACACCGATGCCTGGTTGGCCCCTGCGTGCTTGGCCACGTTGTTCAGCGCCTCCTGGGCGACGCGGTACAGCGCGACTTTTACCTCGGGAAGCAGGTTGCACTCACCGTCCACCGCCACGGCAACCGGCACCCGCGCGCGGCCGGTGACGGACTCGGCGAGCTGGCGCAGTAGATCGCCCAGGCTTGCCTCGACGAGGGCCGATGGGCGCAACTCCAAAAGCAGCGTGCGCATCTCAGCCAACGCACCCCGGGTCAACTCGCGCAACTCCTCCAGCCGCCGCCGTCCCTCATCCGGGTGGCGCTTCCACAGACGGGGCAGCACTTCGGCGATCAGGCTGGCCGAAAAGAGGGTCTGGGTGACGGCGTCGTGCAGATCGCGGGCCAGGCGCTGGCGTTCGTCTACAACGGCCAGTTCCTGCGCCCGTTCGTAAAGTTGGGCGTTCTCGATGGCCAGGGCAGCCCGCTGCGCCAGGGCCATGAAGAGCCGCAGCTCCTCCCCACCGAAGGCGCGGGGTTGGAGGTAATCCACATTGAACACGCCAAAGACTTGGCCACCAATCTTGATCGGAACGTGTATGAAGGAGCGAATCCCCTCCGGTTCGGTGATATGCCTGGCAACGTGCGGGTCGGTGCGGGTATCCTCGACGATGATCGGCTCACCGCTGGCCATCACACGGCCCGCGCCCCCCTCACCCCGGGCAAAGACCATCCGGGCCATCGTCTCGGGATGGAAGCCACGAGCAGCCTGGACGATCAGCCTCTCTCGTTGCGCATCCCACACCATCAGCGAGCTTTTGTCGGCCTGAAGGATGCCCACAGCCACATCCGTCAGCGTCTCCAGAACCTGATCCAGATCCAGGTGACGGTAAAGTTCTTCGTCAGCATGGTAGAGAGCCTCCAGCTCCTCCATGCGCTGCTCAGCCTCAGCAAACAAGCGAGCGTTGTCCAGGGCTACAGCGACCTGGTCGGCAATGGTGAAGAGCAACAGTTGGTCCTCCTCATCCCAGGCATGAGGGTGATACGACTGAACGCTGATGACCCCGATCACGCGCTCGCCGACCAGCATCGGCGCTCCCAGCCAGGACACAGCAGGCTGCATCGTCCCAAATAGCCGTGGCAACGGCAAGCCGTCTAGCTCCTTTTCATCCCGAATGACCAGCGGTTTCTTCTCGGCCACAACGAGGGAGGTCAGTCCATCGCCCAGAGGAAGCCGTTCCGGGGGCTCCCGGACCCCCTGGTCGACCCGGAAGCGAAAGTCCAGCTCGCCCGCCTCCTCGTCATAAAGGGCAATGAAGAAAGCCTCAGCCCGGAAGGCAGGGGCAATCTCGTGATACACCCTCTCCAGCAGGTCATCCAAGTGGAGGGTGGCGCTGGCAGCGCCCGCGATGCGGTTGACGACGGCCAACCGCTCGGCTCGGCTGCTGGTCTGTTCGAACAGGACGGCGTTCTGGATGGCGATGGCCGTCTGGCTGGCGATGGCCGTCAGCAAGTTCTGGTCGTGTTCGTCATAGGCGCCAGGGGTGGTATAACTCTGAACCGCCATCACCCCCAGCACCCGGTCGCCGATCAGCAACGGCACGCCCAGCCAGGACAAGGCAATCTGCCCGATCAATTCGATCTCCAACTCCTCCAGCCGCTTGGGCAGGTCTTCTTTGATGAGCAGTGGCGTGCGGTGGCGGATGATGTACTCGGTGAGGCCCTGGCCGGCCTGCCGGGTGACGTAGGGCTTGTGAATTTCTCCCTGCCTGACATCCAGGGCGAACGTGATCCCGTCCTCGTCCGGGTTGTACAGGGCAACGTAAAAGTTGGTGGCATCCACCAGGCGTGAGACACCCCGGTAAGCCTCATCCACCACCTGGTCTACGTCGAGGCGCGCGGTGAGGGCCTGGCCCAGTTCGTTCAGCACGGCCTGTTCCTCCGCCCGTTGCTGAGTCTCAGCAAAGAGACGGGCGTTCTCGAGGGCCACGGCGGCCTGGTTGGCGATGCTGGCGAGGATCTGCTGATGCCCCTCGTCAAAAGCCCCCCGCTGATAGCTGCCCACGACGACCGCGCCTACCACCTTGTCGCCATAGAGCATGGGCACACCGAGCCAACCGTGATTGACCTTTGGCGAGCCGGTGGGCACAATCTCGACATCCAGCTTGGCCTTTTCCTCTGTCAGACTGTAGAAACGCAGCGGCTGCCGGTCATGGATGATCATCTTGAGCAACCCTTTGTCCAGCACGTATCGTTCCTCGGGGTAATGCACGCCTTCGTCCACGTTGATCTCGACGTTGACAACATTGGTCGCTTTGTCATACAGGGCTATCATGTAAAAGTCGGCCGGCGCCACGTGGGTGATCTGCTCGTAAAGTGCTTGGAGCAGTTGATCCTGGTCCAGCACGGAGGAGATGATGCGGCTGGCATCGGCCAGGGC
>Ga0180438_10004008_pt1 | contig 21633 bp, 30 predicted proteins | sample SS_ome_12_FD_132455 | JGI IMG/M metagenome (GOLD analysis project Ga0180438, IMG submission 132455) | Hypersaline lake sediment archaeal communities from the Salton Sea, California, USA - SS_3_D_2 metaG | ecosystem: Environmental > Aquatic > Non-marine Saline and Alkaline > Hypersaline >...
ATGAACTGGCTACAGAAGCTAGCTCGGCGTGATCGCAACCAGGGATACGAAGCCGTATTCCGTCGCATTTACCGTACAAACCCCAAAACGGTCGGGATTAAGCGTTGCAAAGAATGTGGGGGTTCGTTGGACCTGGATAACGTCTGTTCCCACTGTAATGATCAAGATACTGCTGTTGATTCTCCTGAATATTCACCATCTTAAATTTTAGGGTTTTCCACAAAGGGATTAGGGAAAACACTACGTATTTGGTAGTGTTATCCTTCTTTAAGGGGAAATATCATGCGTAAATGGCGTCAATTCGTATCGCTTAGGTTGACAAAGTGGTCATTGTTTTTGTCACTCGTCGGTATTGCTGGTTGTAGCTCCTGCGGTTGCTAGAGTGAAGCTAGGAAGTTTTTGAGGTCTGCTGTGACCTCGTAGTTTCCTTGTTTTGCAGGACGTAGACCTTTGGCAGTAACCAGGGCGTAGATTCCGCGTTCAAACATTCGTCCTGAGATTTTCCCATCTACCAAGGTGGGTACGGCTGGCCCGCCAGGCTGGAACTGTCGAAGATTCAGTTCCGAAAATGGTATCCAACAACCCAACTGTTTTAAGTAATTGATGATGATATGTAGTACGACCCAGGCTTCAAAAAGCCGGGTTTCGACCGGCTGTGTGGTCCTTTTCAAACAGAAGACTTTGAAGTCTTCATAGGAATTGCTGACTGTGGTTGGAATTGGTACATCGTTCGGTTGGAATGGCAGGATCATGGGCATATACTAATTATTACTAATCTGCACTAGTTTTAGTATTTCGAACCTTGCGGTCATGGTCATAAATCGCAGTACGTTGTTCTGGGGTCAGTATTGCCAGAATTCTTGATCCAATAACTAGGTTAAGTTCATAACGCGATTCAAGATCCCAAGGTGAGATCGACCGCAGTATTTTACTATATTCTTTTCTTATTTGTTTGATTTTAAGAAGCTGCTCTTCTTCAACTCGGTACGGACCTTTCCGCAGGCTGTTAAGTACATACATCATTCGCCTTGGGTCTGTTAGCTTGATCTCATCCAAGAGCGTTTGATCCAAGCTCTTGGCTTCCTTTTTGCGAGTCTCTTTTTGTGGAGGTTCGTCTTGGCTCGGCATATTGGGGTCCAGAATATGATCTAACTTGTTCTGTTGACTATCGTTCAGAACTTGTTCTAGGGCGGAGAGTAAGATTGCGTGAAGCTGGAAATGCTGATATCTTGGCGTATTTGTTTTAGCCTCTTCATATTCATCAAAGAGGTAATTCATGGTTGCTTTTTGTCTGGGGCTAGCTTCCAGGCTATCTGCAAGATCCTCGGCGTCGATCGCGGGTAATTTAGGGGGATTAGAAAAGCGGTCATCCCCTAGTCTCATTGGCCCCTTGACAGTGAATTTTGCTTGTACAGGCATCGTCGTAGGTTGTGAAGTCGGCTGGGTCGAAACTGGTTGAGTTGTTACTATATCCGATGGGGGTACAGCCGTACCCACAAAGAGTACTAGAAAGAGTAGTAGCTTTGAGCAAATCATGCCTTATTCCCTTCCGTTTGTATTGATAAAAGTTTCTTGAGGGTTAGGCCCTGAATCGCCCACATCGTGGGCAATACAGTGTTGTATTTAGACAGGGCCAGCCGCAGTGGCGGCATGGAGTCGTATACTTTTGAAGAACAACTATTCCGAAGACTACACAAATCAATAACCCAATCCCTATGCCGCAAAATGTATTCATTACGTTCTCTTTCGTCGTTAATGCGACGGTACTGGTTGTTGAATCTGTTGATTAGCCCATTCCCGAGCTTTTTCGCGAACTTCGGTTTCTATTTCCTTCCGACTTTTCCCTCTTACTGGTTTCGGAGAAGGCTTTGGTTTTTCAGCCGGTGCTTCTTCGTCTGTTTCAAGGTTGATCCCGAGTCGCTTCATCTCCTCTCGCATGCGGTATTCAACCAATACGGGTAGGAGAGCGTTTTCTAGTTTCGACACCCTCTCGACAACATTCTGACTGGCTTCTAGGCGAGAGAACCTGCCCTCGCTATGCCATATCCAGCCACCTAACGCTATAATGATCGCTGTCAGGAGGGAAATGCCTATTCCCATAATCAGTCGGTTGGGCCCACTATTTTCTTCGGGCATAGCATTTTCCTTACAATTTCCTGCGGTCATTATAGGTCAAGTCATGGGGTATATTGAGATCACCAGCAGGATATACCTGCTAAGTTTTAGTAAGAAAAGCTAGGGGATGCTTACAATTCCTTATTGGGGTGTATGAGAATGCGTGGTGACAACTATTTGATCAATGGAACACAAAGCCAAACTTCCCATCAGGTTAAAGCAAGATTGGTTATACTGTTCTGTATGTCATTAATAATGGGGTTTATAAGCTTTTTTGTTAGCTTTCATGACCATATGAGCACTATAGATCTTCATACTGCCCTTGAATTGGGCGGCTCTTTCATTGCCTTGTTGGCAGGCATGTCATTCTTAATGAACTTTTATGCTCTTGGTAGTAGGTTTGCGTTGGTCATTGGTACTGGATTTGTGATTGCGGGATTTGTGGACTTCATCCATGGTTTTTATGCCTCGCCTACTTTACGGCCTATTCTCGGATGGCCTAGCCATCTGGATCATCAGATCACTGTTTTGACGTATTTATTTGGGCGACTTGCTTTTTGCTTCGTTATGATAATATCACTCTTCTTCCGGGGACGAATAGAAGACAGGCAGGCCAGAAAACGATTGATCGTATTATCTACATTTATATCTTTGTTATCGGTTGCAGTAGTTGTGTTGGTGGGCGTGGCATATCAATTCCCCAGGATGATACATCCGAATCTCCTTATACCAAGGCCGGTTGATTTTGTTATTGCTTGTGGTCTTATTTTCATATCCATTCTTTTCTTAAAAGAATATATCAATAGCCGTGAAGATATGGTGTGGTGGTTCATGGCCTCTTTGCTAGTGGCATCACTCGGACAATTTACCATCTCGTTCTCAAGGGCATTTGATGTCGAAGTTCAAACTGACTTATTGTTTGACGTGGGGCACGTCTACAAGATCATCAGTTATTTGCTTCCCATGATCGGGTTTATGTCGTATCAGTTTAATTTGATCTCCTACCGGCTACAGGCCGAAAAGACCGCCAGGAAGGCCCAGGAAGATTGGGAAAAGACTTTCGACTCAGTGCCAGATTTGATAGCCGTTATTGACAATAGTCATACTATAGTTAGAGCCAATAAGGCGATGACAGATCGCCTAGGGATACCAGCCGGAAAAGCGGATGGCAAGCGATGTTATACTGTTGTACATGACGCGGATTGTCCTGTGGCTGAATGTCCTCATCAACAATTACTGGAAGATAACAAAGAACATTCTAGTGAAATAGTGATTGATAAACTCGGCGGAGATTTCTTGGTCACTTGTTCTCCACTTTTAGATGATGAAGGCCAACTCGTTGGCTCAGTACATGTAGCTAGGGATATTACCAAGTTAAAACAGACTGAAAAGTATCTTCAATTCCTCAGTCTTATTGTAGAGCAGGTCGGGGAATGTGTCATTGCAACTGATCTAGATATTAATATGATATATGTTAACAAGTCTACAGAGCTTCGGTATGGTTATACCATGAACGAGTTGTTCGGGAGAAATCCTGCCATCCTAAATGCAGAAGATGAAGCGGCCGATATACAAGCGGATATCGTTAAGAAGGTCAGGAAGGGAAAAGTGTGGACCGGAGAACATCGGAACATCACAAAGTTTGGAGAAATATTCCCTTGTGAGCATATAGTTTTTCCGATAGTAAACTCTGACAATGAGCCATTTGCCTATGTCGGTCTAATGAGAGATATAACTGACAGAAGGGATGCAGAGGAGGCCCTGAGAAAAAGCAACAAGGAATTGGAGGAGTTCACTTATGTGGCAAGTCATGACTTGCAAGAGCCCCTACGCAAAATCAACTCCTTCGGTACTTTACTGTCTACTTCACTCGGTGAAACTCTTGATGAAGATCAACAAAGATATTTGAACTATATGCTGGATGGCTCAATCCGCATGCAACAACTGATTGATGATCTCTTAGCCCTGTCTCGCATACAGCGAGCCCGTTTACCCAAACAGCAAGTGAATCTGGTGGCGACAGCCCAAAAGGCAGTAGAAGATCTCGGGGAGCGAATCACTGACACAAATGCTGATGTCCAGATTGACGAACTGCCGGTAATAACCGGCTATAACTCACTGATTGTAAGGTTGTTTACAAATATTATATCTAATGCCTTAAAATACCGCAAGCCTGATAGTCCTCCTGCAATTCGAATTTATCTAGAAGGTGATAAGCGGATAGTTGTCGAAGATAATGGTATAGGATTTGACGAAAAATATAAACATGAGATCTTTGGGGCATTTAAGCGATTGCACAGTCCTAGCAAATATCCTGGTAGTGGTATTGGACTAGCTATTTGTTCCAAGATCGTCCAGAGACATAATGGTGAAATTGGGGCTGAATCCAAACCAGGTCGGGGCTCCAAGTTTTGGTTCACCTTAGGAGAACCCAATGACTAAGCCAGTCCGAATTATGATGATCGACGACAGGGAAGAGTTTGCTGAATTATTCCAGATCAAATTGCGAGAGGCTATGCCAGACATCGACTTTGCTCTTGATTGGCATGAAGATCTAGAAGAGGGCATGGTCTTTGATCATGACGCTTACATTGTGGATAATCGTATCAATGGTATTGCGAAGGGCGTAGAAATAGTCGAGGCGATCAAAGCTCAGCACGGGAACGCAGTGATTTTTGTCTTCTCCAACCATGGGGACTACCATCTGCTCAAGGACTTGTTTAGACTGGATGTCGAGTACTATGTAGACAAGAAAGAGATGGATTTAGTTCCAGTAGTAACATTCATTAAATCTGGATTACAGTTCAGGGAGAAGACTGAGTGCATGGCTGCAAAACTCGATGCGATCGCTGAAATGGCGGAGGGGGAACCGGAGGATGCCTTTACAGAACAAGATATTGTTAATTGAGGACGATGATGGCGACGCAGAGCTTTTCTTTCATGCTATGGTAAACGGCATTCTAGCGGACGATATCGTCCACAAGAAGGACGGCGAGTCAGCCCTGGTTTATCTCCGCGATAGCAACGAGCCTAACCCGGTTGTGATTTTCCTAGATCTGAATCTCCCTGGAATTGATGGGAGGGAAGTCCTAAAACGCATTAAACAGGATAAGGAATTGAAGACGATTCCAGTAATCGTCATGACCACTTCAAATAACGATGTAGACATCGTTGACTGCTATGAGTCACATGCGAACTGCTATGTCAGGAAACCGGTTGATTTCAACCGGTTTGTGGAAGCTATTAAGAACCTGCGTAGCGTTTGGTTGAGCATCGTGACGCTGCCACCCTCTTCTTAATCTTTATCGCTCCAGGGGTCGAGCCAGACTCTGGCTGCTACCTCTTTGCCGAGATCGGTCAGGGCGTACCAAACCTCTGAGTGTTTGGGTTTCCAGGTTAGACCGGCTGGAACTTGTTTTGGTCCTGTTTCTGCCCTCCCTTTTATTTCAAAAACCTGAGGGACGAGTTCGAAGCTCGCATCGAATCTCTCAATCTCTTGAACGAGCATTTTGCCATCTTGGATGAAGACTTTGAACTTATCCGTAAAGCTCAAGCCGCTGTCCCGAAAACCCTTTTTGAAATTGGGAAGGCGGTAACCTTCCAAGTCGGCAAACTGGAACTTACACCAGCATCCCATGCGTTGACAAAAGAGAATGGCTGCTGCAAATGGGTGAAACCACCGAACTGGCCGGTCCGGTTTTTGGCCCGCTCTTGAACAGATATCGGGCAGCCTCATGACTCGGTTATAACGAGAAAGAGCTTGCGTCGCTTTGCGACGCATGTTGAACTCGATGGGTTGTGGAGTAACAAGAAGGCCCATTAAGAATCTACCTTGGCGGCAATGATACAAGCCGCTCCGAAAACTGCGGCTACTGCGATGTCAATCAGTTCCGCTACAACGCGATCTGCTCGATTTAGGGTGATGGCTTCTGTTAGTTCGACCCACTCTTCTTGCATGATTCCAAATATCTCATGGCTGGACACAAAAGCTCCCCACCCTTTTTCTTCTAGTCGCTCATCGAGCATCATAGACAGAAGTTCTTTCCCTCTATTGACTTCATCTTCTGTCATCTGCGGCCGTGTAAAGGGTTTATCGCTCATCGTAGTTGCCTTTCTGATTCAGAGCTAATCTCGTTGTAATAGTGTACCACATCTTGGATTATATTGCAAGGGGGGTCGGCCAATTTTGATGAAGTTCTTCGATGAAAAGCTGATTTATGCTGTAGCCATTATACAACTTCTTGAATATTTTATGTCTGGCCCATGTATTGAAAGCGTCTGCAATCCGTAAAGGATTGTCGTGGAGGATTTCAGAATGGGCCATGATATCTTCTTGGGTAACCGGAATCCACACTCCTACATCCTGCAAAAAGCCCAGGGTGTTAACAAGTACCAAACCTCGACCATAGCGATAGATAGATCGCGTAAGTGACCCCATTAGGGTCTGCTCCTCATTTATGGCTGTCCATAGAGCAGCCACGTCGATGTCGGTAGGCAGAATGGGCTGTAGGAGAGTCATCCAAAAAGTTTATGCTGGCCTCGGCTGATAATCAAGGAACGCCTAGACTAGCTTTTGTATAGGAGGTGAGACACTACTAACCCAGAGGAGAGATCAAATGCGTAACTTCTTAGTATCTATCTTGATAGGGCTTTTTTTATGGGCGGGGGTGAGCTTTGCTGGAATATCAGAAAATGACATACTAATTGTGGTTAATAACAATTCTCCATTGAGCATAGCGGCCAAAGACAAATATCGTACTTACCATCCTGGAGTACCTGCTGATCAGGTCGTTTACTTGGATGGTATACCTGATGCAAATTCTCCTGAAAAAGAGATTATCACTCGATCTAACTTCGAAGAACTTATCGCCTCTCCTATTCGTCAATTCTTGATAGACAATGATCTTGTAAACGATATTTTGGTGATACTTACAACTGCTGGATTGCCTTATAGAATTGAATGTACAAATTACCCTAATGTTATCAAACCATATGCATCAAATGGGGCAGATGTTGTTAATCATACCGACGAGATCACTGCCGCAACTGTAGAATCTGAACTTGCTATTCTATGGCTAATAGACCCCAATTTGGCCGATGCCGATGATCCAAACTGTCAATGCCCTCTCGTAGGAGCTTTGATCAATCCATACCACGGATATATAGATTCATTCTCGATGGCCGGAACAAGAGATATGTTGAATCGGAGATTGAATTTTCGTTACAATACGTCGGCTCCTTACATGGATGACTATCGAGTTTGGGAAGGTCAGACATTTAGCATTTATGGCATCCCTTTGACAGGCCGGGCTCTATCGGCACGAGACATATACTTGGTTTGTCGTTTTGATGTACCTCATGAATGGTTCTGGAACCCTACGATCTACATGGATAGAATGCTGGAATCAGCAGCTAGAGTATCTGATCCCGAATCACCCAATTATCACGGTTATGATCCTGCTTGGTCTTTGATTGTCCTAGACGCTAAATCGGGCGGATCGGATGCTACTCACCGCTGGTACAACATCGGCGGTACTTACAATGTATATACGGGCCCTGAGAACCTTCCTACTTTCGCCAGTTATCCAGCCCCTCCATCACCGGGATCATCCGGTATTTACCGTTACCATTTCGACAATACTTATGAATATCTTGAGCAGGCTGGTTATGGGCCAGATTATGGTCCGAATGTTACTGATGGCAATTATGCCATCGAGATTAGCCCAAATACTGTCGGTGGGGTGATGCTTTATGATCCGGAAAATACATTGATGAACTACGGTTGGGACGCTAATTATGGTTGTATTTCATATTTTGGATTTGGAATACATCAAGCCGGTACTGAGCCGAACTATATTCATCAGGGAGGTCCTAATAATGACAAATTCCAACAACCGGTATACGGAAGCGTTTTTAATACTTGGGAATCATATAACTGCACCACGTTCTTCCCGAATGCTCCATTCGGACAGTACGAGAGACATGGACTTCTTGCTGATTGGCTCGCTATTGATGGGTCTGCTGGTATTGGACATGCTTTTGAACCTATGGGCTATGCTGTCGCGGGGAATGGGCTCCTGATGTGGAATTATCTCAAGGATTTGGATGGAGATGGCGTCGGAGACATGTGTTTCATTGAAGCAGCATATTCAGCTATTCCTTATCTTAGTTGGGCCACTGTGGTTGTTGGTGATCCGCTGATGCGGATACATGTCGAAGAGGGAGTGGGCCCCGGCATTATGGAACCTCATAGCTGTAGCAACGAAAACGGAGCAGCCATGATGGCTACTCCGTTACTTCTGCTCTGTTTACCCTGGCTATTCAGGCGATCAGCCGCACGGGTTTAGGCAGGATAGAATCTGTCCCCAGGGGATGTTGCAGGGCAGGGTGACAATCTTGCCGAGAATCCCACAGGGATCTCCCACGCAACAACCTGTTGAGCCCAGACTCAAAATGGTAAGACCTACGACGGTGAGGCTAGTGACCAGCTTTCTCATGTCTCTCTCCTGTTACGAGTACCTTTCACGAACGTTAAGCGTAGGTATAGATTATACCACAAGTTGTTCTCGCATCCTAGGAAAAAGTCGGTGTTTCAGTGATATTTTTTAAGAAGAAACTTCCCTTACTTTTTCAAAGAACTTATCCGTTACCATATACTCCTGTTCTAAGTCCGGCAAGCCCTGCTTATGCATCCTCTTCATCATCCCCGTTATTACCAGGAAGTTGACGATTGCTCTAGCCTTATCGGTCACAAAACCATAACGGCTGGTTCGTAAATCTATCAATCGACATGGAATCCAAGCCCCAATTTTGATTGAGAAAAAGACATAGTTCTCTATCAAGTAGGAAATTTCCTGCCACGGCGGTAATCGGACGGCTATACGCGGTTGTAAGTCATCTTTCAGGTGTTCGGCTATCAACGAGATAGCTTTACCATAACGGCCGAGTGATGGCCGTAGGTCTTCGGGTTGGATTGGCATTAGCTCCATGGTAGATGCTCTTGGATCATTTGGAGCCCTCGCTGGCTAATGATGTAAGCATCTGTACCAAAAAGCTCCATATACTTGTTTTTTGTTAATGTATCTAATCCGGTGTAAGCCGTGTAGCTATCAATCTCTATTGGCAAGTTAAAATCTATGTATTCTTTTCGTTGAGAGGCGAATTTCACGAGGACATGGGGATCAACAGGACCCCAACATCCAGCCCATTGACAATACATGATGTAAATCATCATGATTGATCTCTGGGCGGCTTGACGAGCTTCTAAAGATGCACTCGGCCAGGGACGACAAAGCGGTTTTGCGAGACGCTTGAATATCCAGTCATATAGAGAACCTGGGTATTTAGGATCTTTCACAATATCAGCAGGTTGAAATGGAAGCAGGAGGCCCATGCAACAAGTGTAACCCAAGTTCTGCTTTTCGTCAAGTGGGCCATGCTTCAAGGAGTACGTCTTTTCCAAAATCAGTAATTTGGAATCTTCGGGTTGTGGGGTCCATTTTGAATAAGCCTAGTCCGGTTGCAATTACGGATTCCTTTCTTAAATCTTTAGAAAGGGATCTCTCATCGAGTCCTACTCGATTGATTTGACTTTCTTCGAGATTTCGTCCCCACCTCTTCGCCATCGTCTTCCCCATCTCCTGATAAGACAGGGGAATCCATGCTCCAACATCCTGACAAATGATCAGATTCTCGGTGACCGCATTTCGACAGGCATAATCTTGGCCCGCTTCGACGTTCTGGATGGTCTGAACGCAATCTCTCCGTCTCAAGACCTCCATTACAAGGTCCCAATTGGAGCCCGCATTGATGTCGGTAGGTTGTATAGGGAACACGTACTACTCTTATACCGAAAACAGCCGAACTCCTCCAAGGAGTTCAAATAATGACTACACATCGAAAAAATTGCGTCAGTTCTAAGTCCTTACAATCGCTCAACTTTTATAAAAAGGCTTATAGGTGAGGTGGGCCGCCGAACAAGATCTCCTTCGAAATTGCGTCCCCGATTAAAGGGGGAAAAGGCCGTTTAACGGCCTGTGGCTTTGGGTGCTTCCTGAAAAGCGGTGTCCTGCTGTCAGGGACCTGTAAAATCATTTGACAGTCTCTCTTGAGGTGGGACCATAAGTCTTTGGGGCCCAAAAAAGTCACACTGCGATTATATAAACGCGGTGTGACATAAGGAGGAGATGTGAAGCTCGTCGTAAAGGGATTTGGAGGCCTTTAATTAGGAGGGGAACTATGGCCAAGCGTAGGCGACTTCCTACTGGTTGGAGGAGATTTCTAGTACTAAATAGTGTAGAGACAGAAGAAAATATTAACTATGAATTATGTTTTGCTAAAGGCAAGATTCCCAAGGGTTTGAAAAAAGTCATAGGCACTTTTTCGGTTGACAAGGAGGAGCCTCATTTTGTTGATGGGCCCTGGATTGAGGAAGACGTACAGCGGTTGGGGTTGGGGACGATGATGTATGAACGGGCAATGATGGATCTTGGTTCCATCAGTACCAAATGGCAGACCACAACGGAGGAGGGGCGAGGGGGCTGGACAAGCCTTATGCGGAGGTGGCCACACAAAATAAACATTGACGATCAAGAAGTTACTGTCTTTTGGCAACGTAGGATACCGATCTTTTAGCAGGTTCTCGGTTAATTCATCTAGTATTGAAATAAGAAAGGTGAATTAATGAACTGGCTCCAGAAGATCTCAATAGATTTTCAGTTACCATCGGACTTTGACACCGCAGAGCTAGGGTCCTGCATGAGGGCGGCCGAACTTGCGGTTAGGGGTCTGCTGGAGCAGGGGATTGAAGATTTCGTCGTCGTTGAAGGCTGGATCAGTTTCGGGTTTGACGAAGACTCGGATTGGGCCCATACGTGGATTGAACGTGGGGACAAAATTTGGGACCCCACTAAGGAGCAATTTGCTGCTATGGGTTATGACCTCAATGATATGGAGTATGTTAGGATAAAGGATACGTATACACCACGAGAATATTTGCAGTTATGCGACAAACACCCGGAGCCAGAGGGGGGATAGATGATGTGGGGTGATGCCTTGTTTTTTGTAGCATTGATGACCTTGCATTGTCTCTATATCTCTAAAAGGGCTCGACTTCCTGAGGTGCGAGAGGATTCATGAATTGGTTGCAGAAATTATCCTGGCGATTTGAGGGAACTCCCAATCCCTGGGCAGCTTCTGCTGCCCGATACAGACCGGGTGATGCTCCTCCAGAGGTCGAGATGTTGCCGAGCGGGGAAGTCTATTACCCTATTTATCAAGATCCAGACTATCCGTTCGTTTTCTTGGGTGGGGCTGACAAGTATGAGTTCGCAATGGCTGAAAAGATGGCAGGCCGTCCGATCAAGGACCGGGTATCCCTTGCTTTGCGAACTGACGAGGACTTGCCTGGTCGTGAGATTTTGAATGTTCCGATAGAAGAGATTCCAATTTTTGATGTACAGCCCGGTCAGGTGACTGATCCTCAGGCAAAGAAGGCTATTGAGTCATTCAAAATGGCTGTCAACGTACTCGCAAACATCATCCATCACCGTGCCCAGCTTCCTCCAGAGAAGCAAGAACCGATTTACATTCACTGCAATTTGGGGCAAAATAGAAGTCCGGCAGTTTTAGCGGCAGTCCTAGCTGCCCTAAAGGGCAAACCAGTTGATGATGTCCTTAAGGACATAGCGTCTCAAAGGTCTCTTATTAGGCCATCTGATTTTAATTACTGGTTAGCATCCGGGGCAGACCCGCAAATTGCTGATGAATTGGATTTGGGTTATTCTGGTTATAGATCAGAAGATCCAGAATCATCTCCGAAGCCTCCCTTTAGTTAATTTGTTTTGGGTACGCTTTGCTCCGCTCGGCTGCACGGAATAGAAGTTCTTTTGTCTTAAGTGGTACAGTGATATACTCGCTCCGAAAGTCAATCAGGCCGATTCTGCCCATCCTCCGGAGACAGCGAAGTAGTTCGGTTTTGTCATCGGGATGTACATCCCGTAATTTCAAAACATATTCTTTGAACTCCCAGAATGGAACCTGAAGCCAAATACCCAGATAGTTGAAGTAGCTGAGAATAAGAAGCAGCATTGTTGCGTCTATCAAATGAGGACCGGGGATTATCCGCGTCATCTCCCCAAAAACCACCCTGGTGAGCGGCAGTCGTTCTTCGCAAATATCGCTCGGTTGAATATCTGCTAGCATTAATTTGCTAAACCTCAACAGTAAAACCTTTGTTGGAAAATTTCCCAGGCTTCACTCAGAATACTGATGCCAGCATTGGAAAAACCTGTTTCTTGGTTTCGTAGCTCTATTAAACCGCCCTCTATCCAGAATAATCTAGCCGCATTTACCTCCTTCAACATATTGAACTGGGGGCTTTGTTCGTTCGTTACAACCTTTATCTTTTGGTCGAAATGAGGGATCTTCCCCAATTTTGGCTCACCCGCCTGGAACAAGGGAAGTCTAGGTCTCTTTGTCACATTGACAAAGTATGAGTTTACGATGTCGCCTGTGATGAAAGTCGCCCAAGCTCCAATTTCCTGGCAAAAAATCAGCATATGGAATAAGGCGACAACCTGATTCCTGGATAATATTGTCGTTTTTATCATATCCCCCACTACTTCTGTCAGGGGGTAGTATTTAAGATAAGAAATGGCTTCATACAGGCTATACATTAGATTTTTGATATGCATTCTAGGTACGCCTGGCGGGCAATCCGTGTCAAAAGGAAAGATGTCGCCGGGCTGAACCGTGGTAAGCATGGATTTTCTCCTGTTGTTAGTATAGCTCAAATCTAGGGTAGTGTCAACTCGGGCCCCTATCTTATGGATTGACCGCTTTTTTGCAGGTATAATCATAGCTCCTGGGTAGTGTTTTATGTAAGTGTTAGAGCAGATTCACTCAGTAAAGGAGAAGGAAATGAAGAAGAAATTTGCGGTTCTAGCATGTGGCACCCTACTCATTTGCCCCTATACCCTGGGGTGTGGAATTACGGCGTTAGCCGGGTTGGCCAAGTTGATTGCAGATCTGGGCGGAACAACGGTCCTGCCGTTTTAGGTCCGGTTCGGCGTAGACAAGCACTCATTGGCAAGGAGCCCTCACGGGGCTCCTTTTTTTTATTGCAGGCTCCAAATGCTCTATTTATGTATTTGAAGCCATGAACTGGTTGCAGAAACTAGCATATGTGGGGGCATTAAGCAATACCGAATGGTTAAGGGAGCCAGTTCGTCAGTATATCGAACAAAAATTCTCAGAATATAGTCCAAACCAACTCTTGATGTTTGGTTTGACTCACGATGAGTTGATCGAGCCCATCCTGAAGAAAATACTCTCAATCGATGTTAAAATATATCCGTCCCAGGGTGGATTTCCTGGTCCAAAGCCGTCAGGGGCATTCCGGGCAGATGAATGGGACATCATCCTGGAGGGTATAGATCAGCGTAAATACGATCGGGGAGGCCGGTATGCCGACTATGTCGATTCAGTTCTATATCATGAGCTAGTACACGCCGTGAACTATGTGATGGGGCTATTCAAAGAAGTAACTTACGATGCTATGACGCTTGGAGATGACTATTATGGAGACCCAGAAGAACAACGGGCTTATAAAGCCCAGATGCGAATCTTTCTGATGAATACTGTCGGATTAAGCGAGGCTCAGGCCCGCCGACTAATGAACGAGTATAGTAGTGATTTCAGTGAAACTCGTCGCAATTGGGTCTCTGCCTTATAGGTTATTTATGCCAGATATCGGCGAACAGATCAATCGCAAACCGCGTAAAGAAAAATTCGATGGCCTGATCCATACCTTTTAGGCCGGTTCCGTAGTATCCTTCAATTTCACCGTTTTCTAGTTTCATAATTGGGGTATGTTCGATAAGCCTGCCTGTTTCTGCGATCAATCCAATACGAGCACCACCTTGAATCATACCCCAAATGGCTTCAATCCTGAGTCCCCGGCTGAATGCCATGATATCATATCTAGTAAAGCCCGTCCAGCAACCGATGAACTGGCAATAAAGTAGCATCACTTGCATGGCATCGCCATGTTGTAGATTTTTGGGGCCCACTAGCCCTACCTTCTTCAAGCCTCTTCGTTCGAGACCATCATAGAATAGGGATTGTCCATCTTCCCGAACTGGTCCGGAAGTATCTATTTCATCGGGTCTTGCTGGTATTAGTAAACCCATGCTTCCTCCATGAGTTTGATACACAAGGGAGTTAGAACAAACAGGAGTTTGGGGTCGGGGGATGCAACCAAAAGATTGGAATCATCATCGAACCGCACCATTCTCATGGCGGCTTTACCTGACATGATTACCAATCCATATCTACATCCTCTACTTAACATATCGCAGAACCAGTCATTAAATTCCCGTTTGTTATGTTGGGGGCCAGTTGTTATGTTTTCTGCTTTGAGCATCATTTCGATCGTGAAGCTCATCCAGCATCCCATCCGCTGGCAGTATCTTACGGCATAGCACAAGGCGGTTGTAAAACCGCCTAGGAGTTCCCAATCCCCGTGCTCTATTACTTCGTTTCGATAGGCCGCTTCCATCAAATCAGCATCAAGGGGGATAACCAATTGAGGAAGCATCACCATTGGGATGGGGAAGTCCTCGGGTTGAATTGGGGCAAGAAGTCCTCTCATGCTGATTTTTTCCGTAATCTAGCTCGGCAGGCTTTATCGTATTGCTGAATTCCCAGATTGCATATTACATATACGTTTTTTCGTATCTGTCGGATATAACCGTAGCCAGCCAAGTGAATTAGGGCTTTTCGAATGTCTTCGACAGTAGCCCATTCTTTTTCCATCACAATCGTGTTAAATGGTCCTGTAAGGAGTTCTTTAAGGCTAACTGGTATCCAAGCTCCAGATCGCTCGCAAATATGTAAATAGGCTATCAGGGTGGCACAACAAGCATCTGACCACTTGAATATCTCCCATAGTGGTATGCGGGTCAGGGCGATAAAATCGCCAGGTTGGGCCGGGGCAATCTTCATATAGGTCTAGTATACCCGATTTAAGGGCGTGTGTCAAATTACCAAAAAGCAGAAGGCAATAAATCGTTTTTTGCGGTAATAGATTTGTAGCCCGGAGGAGAGTACGCCATGAATTGGCTGGTAAAGCTTGCTGGTCCCATCTATTTGCGGACGGATGTTCATAGTAAGAACGGTAGGCCTATTCACTACGTTGTTGGTGACACATATCCAGTATATAGAAAATTAAAGACTGTTTTTCCTAACTATTATGGGGCAAAAAAGATATGGTGGCAATACTCTGATCGAGTGACGCCAGAAATGATACGTCGTTTGGCTGATTTTGGGGTGGATGTTTCCGAGATTCAAGGAGCGACTGCTGCTCCAGCGGGGCAAGAGCCCGCCTCCGCTGAGCCCACCCCACAAGAACCGCCTGCTGGTACGGTTGTGACCGATCAAACGTGGGACGGGGCTGAGTCTAAGTCAAAATGGTATGGTTTTCCGATCAAGGATAATATATGGGGTGGAAGCGTTACCTGGCAGATTGATGGTGAGCCGCATGATTTTCTGTTGAAGGTTAATAGGCACTTTCAAAAGGGACGACGTAGAATTCCATCCTATACCGTCTCAATCACTTATCCCGATGGTGAGAAAACGCTCAAGACTTTCGGTCAAAAGGCCCCAGGTGAATGGGGGAGTTATGACGAGGGGCAATATATTGCCGGATTGCCTGCGATCATACAAGAGAAAATCTGGGATGCCAAAGGAAAGACTTATCAACTATGGCAAGCTCATCAAGAACTAGCTAAGCGATCACCTGAACTTACTCAATATCTTGAAGGACTAGCCGAGTATGATGATACCGGTAAAAAACGGATCAGGAAGACCATTCGTTTAGATGCTCCAGGATATGAGGGTGAATATCCAATTGAGCTAGAAGCCTTTAGCCATGGTCATACCTTCCATATCAGAACGGCTCTTGAGCATGCATTGGCTCCATACCCCAAGACGCTTGGTAGTTTATATGTTCCGTACGAACTCCGCACGATTGAAGATTTCAATCGGTGGCTAGACGAGGCTTTGGCAGAGCCGAAAGTCTTGTTGGATATGCAACAAGACTATCTCGAATATCTACAGTCTTTCGCTTTTAAGCCCGAGCAGGAAGCTGCTCAGCGGGAAGAGATACGGCCCATCGTTGAAATGATCCAGAAGGGTCAGATTGATACGGAACTATTCAAAACCAAGTTGATGGAATTGGGCTATGTCAGGCCGAGTAAGCGACAACCCAAACGCGGGCCTGGCATGCAGGCAGTTGAAGAGATCAGAATCGTCATTGACGATAAGAAGATACGTGATGTAATCTACGGTAGTCGTAAGCTCAAGAACTCGCCGGAGTTTTTCTATGCCGTCTTGGCCTATTATGTCATGAGGAAGGCCAGGAATATTACATCGTGGACCGAGATGATACTGACTGACTCTATAAGAGACTTCTCTGACCTGTTAGATCGTTTCGGCATAGAAATGACCTTCCGGCAAGTGAGCGACTATTTCGATCGGGCCGCAGTACTGACGTATCAAGCACTTACTGGGAGAAGGGCTCCTCGTAGCCGAGCAGACGCCTGGAGTGATTTCTACGGTGGTGGGGGAGGTATGGGCGGCGAAACTCCGGATGTTCAGATGCCAAGTGGGGCTGTGGAGCAATTTGCCAATTTTGTTGCTCGTTTACCGGATGCCGGAGTTACTGCTGAGCAGGTAATGCAAGATCCCAAATCTGCCTATAGGCAGATGGCGTTGAAGTGGCATCCTGATCGCAACAAAGAAAATCCGGAAGCAGGTAGGATCTTCGGGGAACTCAGTACCTTGTGGAATCAGCTTCCTGCCCAAGTACGCCTAGCCCAAGAGAATTGGTTGACAGGATTGATCAAGGATGGGCTATGAAAGTAAAATCCTTCCAACAGTATTCGAACGCATATCATTACTTGTTATACAAGTTCCCGGATAAAGCTCCAGAACTAGCCGCCGTCCCTGTGGTTGAAATTCCGGCAGAAGATTGGTTGCCGAGTGGACTAGCAGGATATGGCTACTTAGTTCCGGTAGATGCTATAGAAAACACGATAAAAAATATGTCGATGTATGACCGACAAGAACTGGAAAATTACGCAAAATTTATGCCAGAAATCAAGCGAGACCTATTCTTGTTTGAAATATATGAAAGGCTGAAAAAAGCTCCATTTTTTGTGATCCGAGAAGGGGGCGACGCCACTCTAATCCATGAAGGAGCCCATTTGATTTGGGAAAATCTGAGTGAGGAAGAACGCCAGAATATATCTGTTCCGGAACTGCCGTCCGCCGGTAGTAATGACCCGTATTTGTTAGAAGAATTGCAGAATCCAGCGGAACGCTTTAGCTTTGTCACCGAGATGGAATATTACAAATCACAAGGCCGCTCATTCAACGATTATTTTCAAGAAGCCCATACTGAAGAGTATGGTGTTCTGAGTGATCCAAATGCTGATTTGAATCAGCGTAGAGCTTCGATCTACAATTACGAGTACTACAAGCGTCTTTGGGATCAGATACGAACTGCCAGCCTGGATTGTATGCTCTATCTTCGCAAAACTGCTTTTCATATTCCCTTTAATGAGATAGATAAGCATCTGCTCGCGGCCCTAACATATGAAGCAGGTGGTAAATGGGAAGTTAAGAGCAAAGCTTGGCTTTTTCCAAAACCACAACGTCAAGTCGGCTATAGCCGACTGCATGGACATGGCGTTTATATGAGAGGAGACAAGGTTACTGTACATGTTCGAATGATGACGGATCTTCCATACGGTATGCCCCCAGACTCAATCGATTCAGTGGATTCAGCCGATAATAATCTAGATTTTCAGATTACGATGCTCATCGAACCACCGGAGGACTATGTCTTTCCAGAAGAGCAGGGAGATGCGACTGACTTAGATTTGCTAGCCAAACGTTTTACGGCCCATACTATCCCTGGTGGAAAAACGCCCCAAGAAGTTGCTCGAACTGTCGATCGGTTTGTTGCTCGATACTACGAGAAAGGAGGCGATTGGTGGGAAGATGATAACGATTGGGGAAATGACGGTGATGATCCTGGCCCAGAACTTGATCCGACTCCTGGTGAGGGAATTAGGGAGCCGGTTTTAGTTCCGGCCTCATCCAAGGTATTTGAGAAGCTAAGTTGGGAAAAGGGAGATTGTTTTCGCCAAGCTGCCAAGCTTGCTATAGAGGATATGGATGGAGATTCTGAATTAGTTCACGGAACTGTGTTTGCTCCTCTCGAAAATAAGCGTATACTACATGCATGGGTTGAGAAGGGTGATATGGTTATTGACCCTGTTGTTGGAATAGAAACTGATAAATCTCGTTACTACGAGATGACCCAGGCCGATCCCCAGCATCGCTATAGTGGTGAACAAGCTGCTATTATGATGATGAGGAACCACCACTGGGGACCATGGCATGAAATTCAAAATGAGACTTCGCAAGATATGGGGCTTCATTAAGTGTGGCTGGGGTTGGCATTCATGGGTGAGGGACACATCACCAAAAGCTCGAAAAGGTGGTGAAAAATGTTTCTTCTGTGGCAAAACTAGATTGTGGTGGCAGGAAGAATGACCTGGCTTCAAATTAAACTCGCGAATGATGAAAACGACATAATTGGATTATTTATCCAGCTTGATATGGTCTTGACTGGTAAAGATCAGCGTGCAGCCGAACATATGGCTCGCAACCAGGCTCGGCTAGTCGATCAGGTGGGCGATTGGGAGGGAGTGGAATACTATCTAAGTGATGGCGGGTATTCCCGCTTAGTCTTGAACATCAGATTCGATTCAGAGCCGCCGAAATCCCATCTGCGATTGACTTCTAATTCTCGTGAGCCCGTTCAACTTGCTTTCGCGAAGCCAGAAGCCCAGATAATCAAACGCCAGATCGAGAGCCGAGTCAATCAATTCCTGGCTGATTACGAGTTTTAGGTCGGCATTATCCTGGTTACAAGTTCCATTCCTTTCTTGCTCAGTTTGTAATAATGCCTTTTCACATCTTTTTCGATTAAGCCACACCGACGAAAACGAATCAAGGTTCCAGTCGGATCAATAAGAGATAGCCAATCGCCTTTCCATATTTGGGCAGTAACATCGGTCAGACTAAACGAAATCCAGGCTCCTATTGCTTTAGAATATTCAATGATGCAAGCTAAGAAAATAATGCTATCAGAAAGCTGTTCTGCTTTAACCTCTTCGAATTCAGGAAAAGAGGCCTTTAGAACTTTGCTGATATGGAAGGCATGATAGGTTAGAGATTCTATGCCTGGAAGATCGCCCGGCTGTACATCTGCTATCATAATTGAGGCCAAACCAAGAATAAGAGACGCTTACCTAGATCTGAAAATCTATACGCTGTTTTTCGGTTCTTACCTACTACGTCTAATACCATATACAGGTTTAGCTGGGCTAATGCGGCATCAATGGTCTCTAATACAATAGAGTCCCGCTTGGCCATCCAATTGTTGCTGCCAGCCACCATTACCCCGGTGTCGTAATGATGGAGAAAGAATAATAGATCCTCTGCATCAGTTGTTACCCAGGCACCGAAATATTGGCATAACTTAAGGGCGAGACGTGCTACATTACAGTCTTCAAGGGTAAGCATTTTTCGAGTATTGAAATGCTCATCATACGGAGAAACGATCTGTAGGTCATCAATCGCCCGAATTGCCTTTTTGAACTCTTCCCAAGTATCTGGATAGCTAGAATTAACCTCGTTAGGCTGTAGTGGAGCCATGTGAAAAGGAAAGAGCCTGTCAACAGGCTCATAGACAACTTGCAGGGTTCCTGGCTTCATACACCGTATTATACGTGTCATGAACTGGTTAGTGAAGCTCGCCATGTCGATACCGTTTGACATCCTTTCCGAGGATGATTTTACCTATCGTGATGAAAATGACGACTTCTTCTATCATGTTACCCCTGAAAATCGCCTGGACGCTATTCTAGAAGAGGGAATCCGGCCAAATTCTTCGCCGACTATTGGCGGTTGGTATCAGGGATATTCGAAGGGGAAGGCCTTTTTTATTGAGCGTAGCTCTGTTAAATGGTGGATTGATAGAATAGAGGAGCATTTATTTCATGAATTTGATGATCCGCCAGGTATTGTCGTACTTCGTTTTCCAAAGTCTTGGGTTGGACAGCACGAGGAGGACCTGGAAGGAACCCAAGATTCTCATAAGCCGAGTTGGTTCACCACTGAGACGATACCGCGTGAGGGACTAGAATGAATTGGTTGCAAAAGCTCGCTTTTCCTGATTGGTTTGCCTTCGACCGTACTGTGACGCTCTACCACGGTACTACGTCCGCCCTACAGGGCGAAATATTAAGTAAGGGCCTTGTGCCTCCCCCCGATAATATACAGCCTTACGTCGAACGTTTGGTACGCAAAATGGTAGATGATAGCCTATTTAGTGAAGAGCTTGTTGCAGCGGCTGTAAAGAATGCTCTTTCGCTTCGTGCCGATACTGAAAGGCATGAGTTGCTTAGCGTAACGTTTCTTACTCCGGGTTTCGAGGGTGCAAAAAGATATTCAATATCATATTCAAAGCTTGGCGGAGAAATAGCCTACGATGTTTTTTCTAGTATTCTTATCTACTATAGTAAGAATATAGGTGAACTACCTTCAGATGCTCGCGAGAATCCACCGCCAGGTATCACCTGGCCATATCCAGAAGGTGAGCCGATCGTGGTGGAGGTCGAGGTGCCTTGGGAATGGATGATGACCTATCGTGATCTGCGAGCTTTATATGAGCAATACAAAAGTATATATAGATCTGAAAAGTATCAGCATATTGATTGGGGGAAGGGATTCGAGGAATGGTTACGGGAAAATGCAGGTGATTTCGAAGTTCGAGTGAGTCAAACCATTCCCCCTAATATGATTACGGCTATTCATACCATCAATAGTTAGCCCCAGCAGACATAAGATAATCATGCATCGCCTTGATGGCCTCCTCCGAAATACGAAAGTGGTCGTCATCAACTCCCCAGTCTAGCCACTTTCTATTTCTCATTCCTACTAGGTGAGCCCTATACATCATGGTATCGGGGGTGCCATCTGATCCTTCTGTATTCTCTGCCTCAAAATTTGCTATGTCTTCTGGAGTGAACTCAAGCCACGCCCCAAAATGACGACAATAAGCTATGATCCAATTGAGGGATGCAATGTCATTAGGGGGGAGGAATTTAATGAAGCGGCATGCCGCATCAATATCCGCTAGGGTATCTGGAAAATCTAATGGCTGTATCGTCGTTAAAGTAGAACCCATCTTTATGACCTATCGATTATGTCTGTAAAGTCTTACTATTAAACATTATAGCACTTATTCTCGCCCGAAGGAAAATCAGGCTGGGTTCAAAAAAATACAGGGCTCTGGGGTTAGAAATAGTATGATAGGGTGTTATGTACTGGGTTCAACAGCTATTCAGGCAGGGGCAGGGTATACCTCGTCGTCGTAGATAC
>Ga0180438_10004009_pt1 | contig 21625 bp, 19 predicted proteins | sample SS_ome_12_FD_132455 | JGI IMG/M metagenome (GOLD analysis project Ga0180438, IMG submission 132455) | Hypersaline lake sediment archaeal communities from the Salton Sea, California, USA - SS_3_D_2 metaG | ecosystem: Environmental > Aquatic > Non-marine Saline and Alkaline > Hypersaline >...
AATGTACTTTTTTGCTAATATGTCGGAGTATTCTGTGAGATAAGATGATGGACCTACTTCTTGAATAATAGATATAGATTTGACGAGTTTCTTATCAGATATCCTGACTAAATTTCCCTCTGTCAATCCATCAGCAGATAAAAGTCGTTCGAATTGAGCATTAGTTATAATATCTTTTTCAGGATTGTAATGATACTCGTTCAAATCATTATAGAGATCGGCCCCAATAGCAATAACCTTAGCTCCTACTTTGATTTGTATTTCTTCCGGTTTCTGATTCAAACTGATGGCGTTATTAACACATGCACGTTCACAAATTTTACAGTCTAAGCAATCTAGGATGTCCTCTTCATCGATTATAGGAGCATACGGATAACAATTTTGAAATGGAAAATGTACAATTTTTCGCTTACTCAATCCAAATTCATATTCATCTTTCTTTTCCTTAGCACATACATTTACGCATTGTTTGCAACCAGTACATTTTCTTTCATCTACAAATCGAGGTTTTTTAATTAAATTTAATGTGAAATTTCCAACCTCTCCAGAGACCATTTCTACCTCAGTATTAGTGAAAATTTCAATATTTTTTTCTTTAACTATTCCAGCTATTAATTCTGAAATGAAGCAAATTGAACAATCACCCATATTAGAAACACGATGCCACCTTGCTACTTTTCCTCCTAAACTAGGAGATTTTTCAATGAGATATACTTTAATACCAGCACGTGAAAGGTTTAGGGCTAATGACATACCTGCAATACCTCCGCCTAATATAGCACAACTCTTTTCAACCTCAACTGTTTTGATCAATATCTTTTTTTGGAGTTTGATACGCTCCACAGCAGCTTCAATTAGTAATTGTGCTTTCCTTAACGCCAATAAAGGATCGAATTGTTTATTATTTGATTGATGCACCCAACAACACTGTTCCCGAATGTTGGCAATTTCTATATTCGCTCGGTCAATAACTCCTTTAAAAATACGTTCAAAAACATCTTGATGTGTTTTTGGCGAACAAGCAGCAATTACAACTTTATTTAAAAAGTTATCTTTCGTCCAATTGGTTATTTTACTTAAATTCTTTTCTTGACATAAATTATCAAAAACATTTACGGATACTACTCCATCTATCTTTTCAATATAATGCTCTAAAGCATTGATATTTATTACATTAGATATTTCCGTATTACAATTGCATAGAATTACTCCAATCCGGTTAATTTCGCTTGCTTTCTTGCCTAAATATTCGAGATCTTCACCAGAGAGAATACGCTTATTTATATTAATTAATTTTAGTACTCTTTTTCCATCCTCCGTCAAAAAGTAGGATTTTTTATCTTTGTCTATGAGAGAACCAAGTTTTTTTAGATGGAAATTTAATTGACCTGTTTGATCGACCCCTAACTTTTCCATTAAATCAGTATAGGGAATAAATCCTTCTTTTTCCAATATTAATAGAATTTTTCTACGGAATGGATGAGACAAGATTGAATATATTTCCGTGGTACAATCGCCTCACCTTTATTATTTGATTATCTTTTTTATTAATCTAGAATTTTGACAAATTTATTTTTCTCTATGATAATGATTGTTACCCAAATATTTAAGCTTGTCTGAAATTGATCATCACTTTTTTGAAATCGAAAAACCAAATGTCGATATTAGTCGTAAGAATGTAAATTTTCGATACAACAAGAAAAATTGTGTGAATTGACTTTTTGATTATTAGATTTATCAAAACATATGAAATTTTTCTTATCAAATTCTTTATATTCTGATGAGAGGATAATCATCTTAGATAACATTTCTCTTAAAATACTGGATTAAAAGAGGTGTATAAAAGTATGGAAGTTTTAGAATTAAAACCAATAAAAAAGAGGAAAATTACAGCTTATATTACTTCAAAAGAAAATGCAAAATACTTTCAAGATAAGGACACTTCAAAATTAACTGCGTTTTTAAAGAAGAATGAAGTTGATTTTGTGACGGTTGATTTTCAAGTAATTATGAAAGAATTTAGCAACACGGCATTCGCACAAACATTAAATAAATTAAATATTCCCTATTTTCAAGTAGATATTCCCGATTATGCAATGGGATATTTATATCAAGAAATTATAGAAAGACAACAATTGCAGACGGAATTATTTGAAGAGTATGAACGCATGGAAGATAAGGAATCTTACAAAGGGCTTAGCTTGAAAAATTGGATAGATATGCTCGGAGTAGAGATTCAGGAAAAAGAAAATTTTCTTAGTTTACAATTAAGACCCCAATGGATTGTGAAGAAGATGTTAGATTTAGCATCATCTTACGAGAAGAATGTAATTGTATTTGTTCATTTTGTCCAAGAAGATATTTGCGAAGAAATTTGCGCAGAAATAACAAAAAATTTAAGAGATTTAGGAGTAAAAGTTGTCTCTTATAATAAAAAACATATTATCCAAAATGTAATTTTTTAATATTAAAAGAGGGGATTATAAATGCCAGAAGTGTTAGAATTAAAGCCTTTAAAAGATAAGTATTTAAAATTGATAATGGTTGAAAGTGAATTCCCAATTGACTGGTGGTTTGAAGTGCCGAAAGAAATCAAGGAGGATCTTGTTTGGAATCTTCATTTAATATCTAAAGAATATCTTCAACTTATCGAGACCTTAATAGAAAAATATAAACCCAATTTTGCAGTAGAGGAAAGACCAAATTCTTGGAATAACGGACTAAATCAAAGTGATCCGTTAGAAGCATTGTTTGCTAAACATAATATACCTTTCAAACATGCTGATATTTCAGAAAACGCTGAATTTTATCTATCTTCTGCATTAGATGAACATCGTTCAATGATTCAGAATCTTGAAAATAGAATTCGAGAAATTATCAAGAAAAAGGGTAAAAATCCTGAAGAAAATGAGCTTTTTCAACAATTAGTCTTATGGAAAGAATACATGCAAAAAGATTACAATACTCAAGAAGATGAAGTAAGATATAAAGTGAGAGAAGCATGGATGATGATGAATATTTTGAACCTTGCACGAGAGATAAACGAAAAAAAGTTAAAAGCTTTATTTATATGCGATCAACGCCACTTTAATGGAATTGAAAAGTTGACTAAAGACCTTGGAATCGAATCTGAGCAAGTGAAGATTAAAAGGACTATAAAGACAGAAGAATTGGAAGAAGAACTGGAAAAGGAAGTAGAAATCGATATTACTAAATAATTTTTTATTTATAAAATTTAAATTGTTAAAAAGGAGTTGAAAATTATGGTTGAAAGAAAAGCAAAAAGCGTATTGGGAAAATCTATTATTGAGTTAACGCCTATTATTATTAAAAAGCAAGATAACTTTGATAAGATCTGTTACTTTTTTGATACGGATGAAAATGCATCACCGTTCGACATAAATATGGCTTATGATGCAGGTTTTGATATCGTGGTCCCTGTCAGTAAAATGAAAGCGGAATATGTTCCAAAACTTGTTCAAGATGCTATCTTCTCTCGAAAACCTAATGCACCTACCACCTTCTTTATTGGCGGTTCCGATGTTAAAGAGGGTGAAAAAATTGCGAAAGCCGTTAAAAAGTCATTGGTTCCTCCGTTTGAATGTCCCATCGTAATTGATCCACGAGGATCTCACACCACAGCCTCTGCAGTTGTTGCAATGACAATCAATATTGCGAATAGAAAACATGGAATTACTGATTTAAACGGCAAGAAAGTTGTGATCTTTGGAGCGGGTCCTGTTGCTAGAATCGCAGCTATAATAGCGGCAAAAATTGGATTTAATACATATATTGTCGAAACATGGGACAAATCTAATGAAAATTTAATCCAAAATTTAGCTAAGGAACTTACTGAAGAAGCTGGTGAAGAAGCAACGAAAATAACAGGAATTTTTGCTCCTGAACAAGAAAAAAGGTTTAAGATTGCCGAAGAAGCGGATATAATTTGGTCATTGGCAGCAGCGGGAGTTGAAGTTTTGTCTGAAGAGTGGATGCAAAAATTAACCGGAAAAAAGATTGTAGTTGATATCAATTTAGTTCCTCCTTATGGAATTGAGGGAATCAAACCAAAACATAAAAATGACGAGATATATCCAGGAGTCTTTGGGATTGGAGCATTAGCACTTGGGAGATTAAAAGCCAATTCAGAAGCTGAGATTTTAAAAGAAGCAGCAAAAACTAATGGATTAAAGATTTTTAATTATCAATATGCGTTCAAAGTTGCAACTGAACTTCTCAAAAAATAGATTATTGAAAAATCTAATAGTTAATTTTATTATTTTATTATTTTAATTAATTTGAACAATAAATTTTTAGTTAAAAGAATTTAAAGGGAGGGACTTTCTATGAATGGCACGTCTAAATTTAAATTAAGAGTGAAAGATGCCTTTAAAGAAGATGCGGGAAGAGGAATCGTAAGAATTGATCCTGAAGTTATTTCAGAATTAGATTTAAAAATAGGCGATATTATCAGAATTAATCATCCAATAATCAATAAAAAAACTGTTGCGATATTATCCACAGGAAGGAGCGAAGATAAAGGAGTTTATGTAATTAGAATGGATCCTAGTTTGCGAAGGAATTTAGAAGCTTCAATTGACGACTTAGTGGAGATTAAAAAGATTGATGCAAGTCCAGCTAAAAGTATTACTTTCGCGGGTTTAAATTCCTCATTAGTTCCTCGTGATCCTCAAGCATTAGCAAGAAAATTAGAAAATCGGGTCATAACGATGGGAGATAATTTAAGTTTCTATGCAATGGCGCATAGAATTGATTTGGCGGTTATTGATTATATTCCAAAAGCAGAGGCAGTGATAATTAATTTAGGCACTAAGATTTTTTTCACTGATCAAACTCAGAATTCACAAGTAAAGAACGCAGTGGTAAAGTATGAGCAAATAAGTGATATAGAGGAAAAGTTACAAAGAATCCGGGAAAAGGTCACATATGAAGATATTGGAGGCTTAGAAGGAACTATTCAAAAAATTCGTGAGATAATAGAACTTCCTATCCGACATCCCGAACTCTTTGAAAGAATCGGAATTGAACCTCCTAAAGGAGTATTATTACATGGACCCCCTGGAACAGGAAAAACATTGTTGGCTAAAGCTGTTGCATCTGAAACGGATGCTCACTTTATAAGTATTAGTGGTCCAGAAATAATGAGCAAGTTTTTTGGACAGAGTGAAGAGAATCTTCGAAAAGTATTTGAAGAGGCAAAAATACAGGCCCCTTCAATTATATTTTTAGATGAATTAGATTCTATTGCACCTAAAAGAGAGGAAGGAAAAAGTCAAGTTGAATCACGAATCGTAGCCCAATTATTATCATTAATGGATGGTTTAGAAACACGAGGAGAAATTATTATTATTGCCGCAACAAACAAAATTAATAATGTGGATATTGCCTTAAGGAGACCCGGTAGGTTTGATAGAGAAATAGAAATAAAAGTTCCTGATATAAATGGTCGTTATGAGATATTATTAATTCATACTAGAGGAATACCCTTAGATAAAAATGTTGATCTAAAGGAGATCGCTGAAAAAACTCATGGCTTTATAGGGGCTGACATTAAAGCATTGTGTAAGGAAGCGGCAATGCTTGCTATTAGAGAAGTTATACCAGAAATTGATTTAGATAAACCCATTCCTGAAGATGTTTTAATTCAATTAAAAATTAAAATGCGTCATTTTATAGATGCTTTAAGTAGTGTTGAACCATCAGCATTAAGGGAAGTTTTAATAACTCAACCATTGGAAACTTGGAATGATATAGGAGGATTAGAAGATGCTAAACAACAGTTAAGAGAGATAATCGAATGGCCTCTAAAATATCGTGGTTTTTACGGATATATGAAATCTGAACCGCCCAATGGGGTATTAATGTTTGGATTACCCGGTACAGGGAAGACTTTATTAGCAAAAGCATTAGCTCATGAAACGGAGATTAATTTCATCTCAGTAAAAGGGCCCGAATTTCTTTCTAAGTGGGTTGGAGAAAGTGCTAAAGCAGTACGTGAAGTTTTTCGAAAGGCGAGATCAGCAGCACCATGCATTATTTTCTTTGATGAAATCGATGCTATTGCTTCCCGACGTTCTGATTCATCTGGCTCCAGAGTCATTGAGCAAGTTGTTGCACAACTTCTTACAGAAATGGATGGATTAGAGGATTTAAGAGATGTCATTCTAATTGCTGCTACTAACCGACCTGATTTATTGGATCCTGCTTTGTTGCGATCCGGCAGATTTGGTCGACATATTGAAATTCCATTACCAAATAAAAATTCACGTATAAAAATATTAAAGATTCATTTGAAGGATCGACCAATTGATGAGAAGGTAAATATTAAACAACTAGCAGAAGATTTAGAAGGATATACAGGAGCAGATATTAAGGGAGTATGTGAAGAAGCTGCCATTTTGGCTATTAGAAGGGGTGTTTTTGATACTAATATAGATGTGACTAATCCTGATTCATATATGAAATTTAAAATATCTCAAGAAGAGTTTGAGAGAGCAATTGAAAAAGTAAAAAAAGGTGCGGATAAGGCAAAGCAATCCTATAAAGAATCAATTAAAACGGTTGAAGACATTTACAGATAGAAAAATTTTTTCTTAATTTCTCGTTTTGCATTTTGATTTTTATGAGATCTCATAGTTTTTATCATATAGTAAGAAAAATTATTAAGCGAAATATTTGAAAAATAAATTTGTCAAAGATCTTAAAATTTTTCTTATCAAATGCTTTAAATTAGGAGCTAATGCTATTTTACATAGATCAATCAAAATCTTAATAAATGAAAATGGAAGTGAAAAAAATGGAAACAATTACTAAATTTGCGAAGAAAGTAATAGAAAAAGAATTTGATCAAGAGTATAAAGATTATGTAGCAGAATTTTCTAAGGGTTATTTAGAATTAGAATCTATAGCAAAACAAAAGCAATTGATTGAATATATTAATGCTTATGACCAATTAAATGATAAAGAATCTTTTCACGCCCAATATTTATCAGTATTAATTGAGAGTATAAAGCTTGATAAATGAAATCAATTTTTTTTTTTAACTCACTTAAATTCATCAATAATGATTATTAAGACAGAGTTTTAGATTCAAGTTTAAATGAAAGATTTAATTATAATAATTGAACTTATTGTTAAGTGATTTTTAATGGTATCAAGGCGAGTAAGAGATATAGAATATGCGATAAGAGATATTGCTGTAATTGCAGACCAAGTAAAAAAAACTGGGAAGAAAGTTTACCATCTCAATATTGGTGATCCCTTAAAATATGATTTTAAAACACCTAAATTCATAACAGAAGCTTTGGCTAACGCAAGTTATAGCGGAAAGAATTATTACGCTGAATCTCTGGGAGTATATGAATTAAGAGAAGAGATTAGCATGTTTCTAAAACGTAAGGACAATCTTGATATAAATGTCGATGATATCGTAGTCACTACAGGAGTAACTGAAGCAATCTACTTTCTTTTAGCCGCAATGATCGAAAAAGGTAAGGAACTTCTTATACCAGGACCAACATATCCTTTATATATTAACAATACAAAATTCTATGATGGTATCCCTATTGAATATGAATTAAATGAACAAGACGATTGGGAACCGAATATTGAAGACTTAAGGAATAAAATCACTGATAAAACTCAAGCAATTTTAATTTGTTCTCCCAATAATCCTACTGGAGTACTATTTAGTGAAAAAAAAGTAAAAAAGATAATTGATCTAGCGGGTGAATATAACTTGCCTGTACTTTCTGATGAGATCTATGATCAAATTACATATGAACGGGATTATGTATCTCCAGCATCCTTTAGTAAAGATGTGCCCGTAATCGGAATGAATGGATTCTCTAAAGCTCATTTGATGACTGGTTGGAGATTAGGATATATGTATTATCATGATCCGGAAAACAAATTAATGGATCTAAAAGAAGGAATAGCGAAGTTAGCCCGTGCGAGATTATCTGCAAGTTCTATAGCACAATATGCTGCTCTTGAAATATTTAAAACTAAAAGTGACCATACTAAGGAAATTGTTAGAAAATTGAGAGAACGCCGTGATTATTCGTATAAAAGACTTCGACAAATAGAAGGAATTAATTGTGTTAATGCTAGTGGAGCTTTTTACTTATTCCCTAAACTCGATTTGAAAGGGTTTAAGAAATGGAAAAATGACAAAGAATTTGCGATTGATTTGCTAAAAAAAACAGGCGTATGTTCAGTATACGGTTCTGGATTTGGGAAATATGGTGAAGATCACATTCGTTTAACTTTTCTGCCAGAATTAAACACTTTGGAGGAAGTTTATAATCATATTGAAGATTTTGCAAGGATAAAAAAGTGATTAAAGTAACCTACTATTAATATAAGAACTAATTGGCTTTCTATTACTAGCATTTGCTACATATTGAGCCTCTTAGATCCTAATATAATGAGATTTTTTAAAAGATAGTACTTTAACAAAGAAAAATTCAAATTTTAAAAAGAAAATGAATAAAAAAAAAGGGATAAAGAATTTTATAAATCTCTTGCTTTTACGGTCTTACGTCCATTAGCTTTTGCTCTTCTTACAGCATCATCTAGCATTTCCATAATTATCTTATTAAGTACATCGCCATCAAGAACACCACTTGAAGTATTACAGTTCTTTTTCTTGATATACTCTCTTACTTTTGATTTTACATATAACGGTTCTGCCATAGCTTATCATCCTCTTTTATTAATTTTTATTTTTATACCTTTATTCTTATCTGTTTATTTATTTAATAAACTGGAATTTCATTTATTATTAATATAAATTATTACCATATGAGTTTTTAAATCTTATTGAAAAATCCATATCAGATCGTATATTTTTACTTAAATAGGGATTCTTTATACTCTTTTATTCCTATAGAGGATTTTCTTAAAAAGCTAGAAGAGAATATTTACTGAAATCTATCAACCGCTTAATAATAAAAGAGCTAAAAACATATCATATAAAATCATTTCAATCAATCTTCTTTAAAATGGGAGGATTATTCAACAAAAAATAACTTGAATTTAATCAGAATAATGATATAAAAAAAAGAAAGAGTAATATTAGTTAGTTTGTTTGAAAGTAGAGAAAGGAATAATTCTTCTCTAAGTTTATTCTGGTGGAGCAAGTACAATCTCTATGCTTGAAACATTATTGCTTTGGCCATTTTCTCCTTCTAGGACTTCTGTAGACAGTTTAATATCTCTATATTCAGTCCCTTTTAAGAATCGGTTTCTTAAAATCTCACATACATCAACTGCATGAGAGATTGCTCTACCACGAGCTTTTACGGTGCATTCTTCACCTTTGTTGAGGATCATCATAGTCGCCATTACATAATTCATAGTAGGACGACGGCCAACAAATACACTATTTGCTTCTTTTGCCATGTATATTACCTCTAAGTTTTTTTTGTTTGTTTTTGTAGTTTTGTGTTTATGCAGTAAAGTATAATCGTAATTTCAAATTACGAGTATTACCATTTTTGTGAATTTTTTGTATCATAAAAATTTTATTATAGAATTAATAATGATTTCAAAAATCTTGAAATTTCTTGAGGAAATCCAGTTTGAATTAAAAAAAAAAGAAAAAAGATTTGAATTTACATTCCTTTCAATTGCACTCCCAAATAAAACAAAAACCAAGAAAAAAATATCAAAATCAAACTAATAATGATCCAAGATTCTTGATTACCAAAACCAGCAAATCCTATTACAGGTAAAATAGAACCAGCTGCAAAGGGAGTAAAGATCAAATCAATTATTATAAACAATCCTCCCAAAAATAAGAGGAAAGATAAAACAACAGTAAACTTCGATGGTGGCGTCCAAGACATAAATTTAGTCACCTAATAATTAATTATATATAATATATCTTAATTATTTGATGAATTATTATAGTTTTTGTAATTAAAAAAAATAGCTATTTCAATTATAGATATACATTAGAAAAATATATTAAAAGATTAGTCAAGATTAATATCAGTTCGTTGATTCTCTTTGGAATGGGGAGATTGTTTTTCCTCTGCTTCATATTTTTTATACGCATCAATGATAATGCTAATAATAAGTAATGCAGATATAATTATCAATAGTGGGATTAATAAACCCGACTCCGTTAAGAAAATTTTGACCCATCCAATCCAAGGTATTTTAAAAACTACGACTCCAAGAATATTACCCTCGGGAACCCATCCTTCATCCACAATTGGATTGGCATCCCCTTTAGTTCTAAATTGCCAAATGCCATCCTCAAATTTCTTGTCAACAACTCTATGAACAATTGGTTCGGCTGGTGGATTTGACCATACTCCTTGAGGATTAAAAACTATGATGTCACCCTCTTTATTCTCGATTGTACCATTTCGAATATCGCTTGCAGGAATACCATTAACTATTAATAAATCGCCTCGGCTTATAACAGGTTCCATAGAACCACTTTCAACTACAACAACCGGTGTTTCCGTGTTTAAAGTTAGTTGCAGTATAAAAAAGAAGAAAAAAGAACCAAAAAACGCAATAGAAAGAGTTACAACAGCAATAATTATTCTTTTCCTTTTTTTAGATAATTTTCCCTTACTCTCTTTTTTACTGTTGTTATTATTTTCCATAATCCAATAATTAGTTCTTTCTTTGTCTAAATAAATAAAAAAGTCAATATAAATATTAGCGAATATTATTAAATGAATTGAAATCTATTGTAAAGTAGTAAATATAAGTAATTAAACCCCTTGGAAATAAATAAGATTAGTTATTCTATAAAACTTAGTTTATAATTCTTTTCTTCTACTTTGATTATTAAAGTAGTCAAATCATCAAGTTGATCTATTTAAGTATTTAATCAAAAATAAGTTCTAATCATTAATTTTATTTAAAAACTTCAAATCCTAAAACGCGATGCTCCTTTTAATGGACTGGTCAAGTATGTGCTAAAACTTCACTATGGATAATCATATTAATTTGGGAAAGTATTTTAAACAATCATATCTTAGGAAAAACTATTGAAGACATGAATATTATCAAATATTCATTAAGATTTTTAGGGTGAGGGAAACCTCGTGTATATGGAAGATCCTTTTTTAAAAGAATATATAGTAGGAGATATAATCAAGGAAATTGAAAGAGAAGGCTGTTCAATCGAAAAAGCATTTGTTGAAGACTTTATCGATAATTTTCAGCAGAAGTATAACAGATTACCAAAAAAAATAGAAGTTAAACCGATTGCTAGAAGTTATTTGAAGATTCTAGAAGAAGAGTCAAATAAAAAGGAACCAAATTTCTTAAAAAATAAAGATCTTACGCTTAATGAAGAAATGAGGCCAGTTATAGATAATTTCCTGAGAAAAAGAAATATTATTAATAGCATTACAGAAGAGAGTTTATTTGGTGCAAAGGGTAAAATCTTAATAATTCCAAAAACAGAAGGCAGAAGAATCTGTCCGATCTGTGGAAATGATGATAGTTTTTTCAAGATTCATGAAAATATAGATAAAAATTATATTATTAGCCATTACCCTAAAATTTATGGAAAATCATACCATTGCGATGCATGCTCTTGCACTTGGCGGGAAAATTAGGAAATTAATTTCTATTTTTCAATAATATGATTTTCTCTGGTTTAGCACGATAGCTCCTTCTTTAATTAACTTTTAAATAGATCATAATTTAAATTATTATAAATAAGAGTATCTCATATTTTTGAATTTAAAAGGAAAGAGAAAGAAAATGGAAGCAGATCATGCAATTATTTGTAATCCTAAAGCAGGTAGTCCTAAAAAGACAAAAAATGATATAGCTTATATGTGTAAATGTTTAGATGACTTAAGCTTATCCTACAAACTTTTTGAAACGGAATATGCAGAACATGCCATTGAATTGGCAACTCAATTAGCGAAGGATGGCTATAAATGCATTATTGGTGCAGGAGGAGATGGTACATGTAATGAAGTTATGCATGGAACAATCATTTCGGATACAAATGCACTTGTAGGTTTTGTACCTATGGGATCGGGTAATGATATTCCCGCGGCTATAGGCTACAGAGCAGATATTAAACGAGCTTGTGAGATTATTGCGGAAGGATATTCAAGTAAGGTAGACATAGGAGTAGCTACTACTGATAAAGGAGTTAAAAGATATTTTCTTGGTATTGGGAGCCAAGGATTTGATTCTGAAGTTGCGCGTAGATCAAATGAAAATCAAGAAAAAAACTACAATCTAATTATTCTTAAACTCTTGATTTCATGGAAAAATAAAGAGATAGTTGTGAAAATGGATAATGATGCTTATGTAGGTGAGGCAAACCTCGCTGCCGTCGGACTTTCTGGAGCATATGGTGGTGGAATGTTTATATGTCAAAAAGCAAATATTGAAGATGGATTATTTGATATCAGTATCGTGAATATTGGCAAATTAAAACTTGCAAGACAATTTAAACGAATGTATAGCGCTTCACTTTTACCACATCCCAATGTAATGGAATATCAGAGTAAAAAAGTAAGAATTGAAATGAATAATCCGGAAGATGAGCCATATACATGCCAAGTTGATGGCGAAGTATTAGGTTATCTTCCTGTGACATATGAATGTCTTCAAAATGGTTATGAATTTATACGGCCAAAAGTGAATGAATTCGCTGAGGAGTTTAAGCAAAAATATGGACATTATATGTGGGAATGTACTCATTAAGTTTAATCCTAATTTTAAAAAGCTTTTTTATTCAATTTCATGCCAGATTGGAATGATATATTTACGGAAGCGGGTAAAGTATTTAATAAACCACATCCTGACATGGAAAGAATAGCAAAAATCTTTTTACAGAAAGAATTTAATAAAATTTTAGATTTGGGATGTGGTTCAGGTCGTCATCTCATATATTTTTCAAAAATAGGATTTGATATTTACGGTTTAGATGCTTCACCAAAAGCTTTAGAAATTTCGAGAGAGTGGTTAAAATCCGAGGGAAAAAATTGCGATTTAAAATTGCATCGGATTGAAGAAAAATTCCCTTATGAAGACGAGTATTTTGATGCAATAATATCAATTCAAGTAATACATCATAATTTATTAAAGGACATACTCTTCACCATTAAAGAGATGGAAAGAGTTTTAAAACCAAACGGGCTGATTTACGTTACTTTCCCCCTTTTTGGTGTAGGATCAAGATTAGAAGGGTGGGATTTGAAAGAAATCGAGAAAGGTACCTATGTACCCCAAACTGGTCCAGAAGAGGGATTAGCTCATCATTTTTTTACACAAGAAGAGATTTATGAAACTTTTGGATCCTTTAAGATAACAGAACTCTATATAGATAAAACCAAAAACAGAGCTTTATTAGCTGAGAAAAATATTTAATCTCCTATTATTTTCCTATTATTAACTCTAGTTTTCCTTATGAAAAAGAAAATAATAATCCCAATAATAATTCCACTAATAATTACAATGAAAGTAAATGTTTCAACATCAAGAAGATTGTTATCATTAAGCCATGGATAATTTCCAAATTCCGCATTATCGTTATTTAAATAGTGATTGTAAATAAATTGTTCAATAGTTTTACCTGTTATCTCCAAACTATTTGCTGATATTGCCATAATATCATCATTTACAGTATGATGATAGGGCCATGCGGGATTATTCCAGAAGTTTATAATTAAGTCTGCTGAAGGTATTCCATAATTAACAAAAGCAACGTGATCATCTCTAATGGAAGCAACGACTGGATTTTCAGGAAATTGTGAAGTGTATCCCAACTGGCGTCCAACTTCAAATATCTCTTCAAGGAGCGAGGAAGTAGAGTGCTGCTCATTGATGAACTGAAGGTTAACACCTCCAACCATATCGAGCAAAATCATGGCATCAAATGATTCTAAAGAAGAATTATAAAAACTTTCTATATCTTCCACGAACTTATCAGATCCTTCGCACCAATCCCATCCGCTAAGTCCCGAGCTATAGTCATATCCTTGATCTTCGGCATCAAAAAAAAGAAACCATAGCTGACACGTTAAATTCTCTCTTAAATTATAGAAAACTCTCGCAAGATCAATCAATACCGCACATCCACTAGCTCCATCATTAGCCCCTGGTACAGGCTCATCTCTCTTTAATTCATCAGGATCCTTTGTTGCTCTTGCTCGAGAATCATAATGAGACCCTAAGATCACTATATTTTTTCTATGCTCATTAAGTTTGAATAATATGTTTTGACATTCCACAGATTGAACGGTAAAATTATGAAGATTATAACTAAAATTGAGATTGATCTCTCTAAATTTTTCGATAAAATATTCTGCGCAATCTTCTCTACCTTGATAACCAGGGATTCTAAAATGTGTAGTATTTATATTGAGTTGATCTTCCACGTAAGAATATGCATTATCTCCACTAAAGAGTAAGGGGATTTGAATATTTCTAAAATTATTATCTATTAATAAAAATATAGGAAGAATGAGCGGTAAAGCAATTATAAGAACAATAAGTACAATAATGAGTGCCTTATATTTCGATTTAACTTTAATTCACCAAATATGCAATAAAAATCTACCACTAAAATGTTAAAATGAAAAATAAAAAATAAGTTTTTATAATTTAAGCGGGTTCAAACCCTAAATCAGTTTTAGTTTCTCCTTTGATTTCAGTTTCCAAGAATTTAACTTTTACGGGCATGCCTATTTTGATAGTTTCTGGATTTTTTTCATCAACTCCAACAAGTTGAGCTGAAACCATGGAACCCTCTTTGAGTTTTATTATCGAAAAACAATAGGGATTGTTTCTATCGTATCCTTTTTGAATAAAATAAGGAGTTCCAACGGTGATACTTGTAAACGCCGCTAATTCACCCTCTCCAGACATCTCCATCCATTCCATATGGGCAGTATTACATTTTGGGCATAGTTTTCTTACTGGAGTGTATAATGTACCGCAGTCTTTACATTTTGAACCCATTAATTTCTTATTTTCTAAGAATTCTAAATAATTTTGTATTGTAAAATCTTTATCAATATCTGACATTTTCAATTCTCACCTTTATTTTTGATATATGGTTACTACACAAGTTCCTCCACTACCCCCTAAATTATGGGTAAGTGCGCGTTCAACGTCAAACTTCACTTGTCTGTCTCTCTCTGCTATCCCCCTCATCTGCTTAAATATTTCAACGGGCATTGCGGCTCCACTCGCTCCGACTGGATGTCCCTTACTTTTAAGACCCCCTGAAGTATTAATTGGGAGAGATCCATCTCTTTTTGATTCACCGTTTCTTATAGCCTCAACTGCTTTCCCTTTTTCATAGAATCCTAAGTCTTCCATTGCTACAATTTCAGCAATGGTAAAACAATCATGTACTTCTGCTATTTGGATATCTTTTGGTTTTAAACCTGACATCTCATATGCTTGCCTTGATGCTTCTCTTGCTGCGATAAAGGATGTTAAATTATCTCTGTCATGTAATGAAAGGGCAGCACTTCCTTGTCCCGTTCCGGTAATCCATATAGGAGTATCTGTAAATTGTTTAGCTTTATCTCCCGATGTGAGAAATAAACAAGCAGAACCATCTGTAATTAGAGAACAATCAAAAAGTCTTAGTGGATAAGCAATAATTGGATTTGCTGAGCTCTTAAGGAAATCAAATTCGTCAGACCAGTCAGGAACGTCTCTTCCTTGCTGCTCATATCGTTTCTTTTTACTGGCCATCATGTCCTTGATAGATTGCTGCATTTGGGCATAAGGATTTTCTGCACCGTTTTCATGATTTTTAATACCAACTCTCATCAAATCTTCTGCAGTTGTTCCGTATTCTTTGAAATGAGCTGAAGCTAGCGTTCCATATAAACCTGGAAAGGTAGCTCCTGCGGGAAATTCGAATAAACTATCTGAGGCCGTTGCTAACACATCTGTCACACCCGCAGTAGGAAGTTCCGTCATGCATTCTACTCCACATACGGCAACTATATCATGAATACCTGAAGCTATAGCAATTATCGCTTGTCTCAAAGCGATGCCGCTACTGGCACAAGCTCCCTCGAATCTTGGGGCAGGTTTTGGGGTTAATCCAACCAAATTAGCCATTTGAGGACCTAAGTGTCCTTGATGATTGAATAAATCCGAAGAGTAGTTTCCTACATAACATGCATCAATATCTTTTGGTTCAATTCCATTATCTACACTTTCACTCGCATTAAGCCAAGCATCAATCCATAAATCAGGATTTCTTTTAACTGGGAAGTGATTTCCGAATTTAGACATTCCAGCGCCTACTAAAGCTACTTTTCTTGCTAATTTTGCCATTTTTCTTATCAAACTTTATTATAATTTTAATTTTTAAAATTAATACTTAGAATTGTAGAATTTTTTTAATACTTATTCTTTACAAATATATTTCTTTTTTAAGCTATTCTTGATTAAAAAATCTAAACAAAAACCATATTTCAAAAAGTATACCTATTGAAGATATAATAAAAGGAGCAAAATAACTGATATTTTCTATTAGAAATCCGCCTATTAACCCAGTAGGAATAAAGGCAATACCTCTTACGAAAGTAACTATTCCATAGGCTTCAGCTCTCTTACTTTTACCTAAATCTGTAAGTATTATTTGTTCAGAGGGTATGAAAAAAACGATTGAAAACGCAAAAGAGACTCGTCCAAGAATAAGTAATATTAACACCAATCCCATAGATGAATTTCCCCAAAGAAGTGGGGCAATTATATTTAAGAGCATAAATATTAAGCCAAAACATTCGCTTAAAATGAGAGTTTTCATCTTTCCTAATTTATCAGCAACTCTCCCTGCGGGAATTTGGAACACCATGTTTGTTATGTTCATCCAAATAACTATAAATGAGATTTGTTCTGTTGTGAGATTATAGTAATCGCTAAGGCCTGCGTTATAAATTGATAAAGAGATACCATATACAAAAAGATCAACCGTAAAGAAGATTAGGATCGCTCTCATTCTACGATTTTTTATAAATCTTAACCACAACTTTTTTTCACCAACTTTTTGCGAATCACTTTCTTGAGTAGATGAAAAGGTTTTGGTATTAACATTAGTTTTAATTCCCAGACATATTATCAATCCCTCAATGGTGAAGGTTATCATTATAAGTATAAAAAAGATTTGCGATTCCAAATTAGTTCCAAATAGGACTACAGAATTGCCTAAAATTGACCCAATAAAAAAGCTTGTGAATACTATACCATACATTAAGCCCTTTGAATTATTACTATTGACTGAAACCAAAAACTGTGCATTTAGAGAATTTAAGGTGACCCCTAAAAAGAAAATTGAGATTCCAATAACTAACAAGTACAAGGCACTGGAATTAGTATATGTTAATAAAATCAATCCTAAAACATATACGGGAATACTTAAAAATAGAGTTTTCTTATGTCCTAACTTATCAGAAAGTTTTCCCACCCAAGGCATAGGTAAAAACTGCATTAGGGTTCCAATCGATACAATTACACCAGTTAGAACTAGAGAATTAGTTATTGCTAATATAAAAGGTTGATAAATAACGTTGAATATACCGGTTCCGAACCCGTGAATTAGTTTAGTTAAACTTAATGAGATGAAATTTTTCTTTTTCAATTTCTTCTCCAAGTAAATATTCTCTTTGAATTCCAAGAGTTATCATCGATTATATTAGGTAATAAGATTGAAATTTTTCTTACTTCAATAAGATTGCGATTTAGAAGGAGATTAGTTAATCTTTTTATCTCTATGTGCATTAATAAAATTTATGTCTTTAGAACCCGTAAAGTATGAAGATTATAAAGTAGGAGATTCAGCTACATTTACAAAAACTATAACAGAAGAGGACGTAATGAAATTCGCCGAAGTGACCGGAGATTACAATCCTATTCATGTTAATCCTGAATACGCTAAAACTCAAATGTTTGGAAAACAAGTTGCACATGGTGCGTTAAGTGCGGGGTTGATATCAGCAGTCTTAGGGACGAAACTTTTTGGTCCTGGGATATTATATGGGGGCCAAACGGTAAAATTTGTTAAACCCGTCTATTTTGGGGATGAACTTACAGCAATTGCTACGGTGAAGGAGAAGTTTACTAAGAAAGAGGGTAAATTAAAATTTATTATATGTGATACCATAGTAAAAAATCAAAAGGATGAAGTAGTTACCTCAGGAGAAGGAACTATCGTATTTATGTAAATTCTATTTATTTTTTCTTATTTTTTATTTCATTATTACTTATTGCATCTGGTATATAATTATTGCAATTACATGATATTTACTAAATTTTAAGAGATTTCTGGCATTTATTATTTTAATTCGGTGATTAACTTTGATTAATGAATTAGATAAAACTTATGATCATCGTAAGATTGAAAAGGATCTATACGAATGGTGGGAAAAAGAAGGCTTCTTTGCTCCCGAAAAGTCTAAAGAACTTGGTATTACCAATGAAAATTCTGATAGATATTGTATTACTATTCCCTTACCGAATGTCACTGGTCAACTCCATCTGGGGCATGCCATTACTATCTCACTTGAGGATTTAATGACAAGATATGAAAGGATGCGTCAAAAAGAAACACTATATATTCCAGGTACAGACCATGCGGGAATTGCTACTCAAAATGTTGTGGAGCGGGAATTACTTAAACAAGGTATAAAACGTAAGGAACTTGGACGAGAAAAATTTGTTGAAAAAGTATGGGAATGGAAGCATTATTACCATGCAAGGATTACAGAACAATCAAAAAGTTTGGGAATAAGTGCTGATTGGAGTCGCGAACATTTTACATTAGATCCTGATCTTTCGAAAGCTGTGCGTGAAGCATTCTATCGGCTATATCATAAAGGATTAATTTATCGGGGAGAATACTTAGTTAATTGGTGCCCTCGATGTGAATCGGCAATTTCTGATCTTGAGACCGAATCCGAGGAAAAACAAAGCTCTCTATGGTATATTAAATATCCAATTCTTACAGATTCATGGCGAGGTCCGAAACATCCATGGGCTAGCGGTAGATGGGCTGAGGGAGCAAAAGAGTTTATAGTTGTTGCGACTACTAGACCAGAAACATTACTGGGAGATAGCGCTGTCGCTACAATAAAATCTCACCCCCAATATTCCAAATTTATTGAAGAAAAAGCAGTCTTGCCCGCAGTTGGTCGAGTTATTCCTATTATTACAGATGAACTTGTCGATCCCGAATTTGGTACTGGGGCATTAAAGATTACACCAGCACATGATCCCACGGATTTTGAAATAGCAAAACGTCATGATTTAGAATTCATAAACATATTCAATGTAAATGCAGAAATATTACCCGGTTTTGTTGAATCTTATACAGGTTTAGACAGATATAAATGTCGAGAACAGATTATTGAAGATTTAGAGAAAGAGGGGCTACTAGTTAAAACTGAACCTTATCTTCATTCTATAGCCCATTGTCAACGCTGCCATACGATAGTTGAGCCTCGTCTTTCTATTCAATGGTTTGTAAATACAAAAACTCTTGCTAATGCTGCTATGGAAAAGGTCCGCGGTGGAAAAACGAAAATCATTCCATATCGAGAAGAACAAAGATTTTTTCAGTGGATGGAAAACATTCATGATTGGTGTATCTCCCGTCAATTGTGGTGGGGACATAGAATACCTGTTTGGTATTGCAAAGACTGTCAAGCAGAAATATGTCCTAAACCCGATGTGGAAGAGGTTGCATCTTGTCCTAAGTGTGGTAGTTCTGAGGTATATCAAGATGAGGATGTATTAGATACTTGGTTTTCTAGCGCATTATGGCCGTTTTCAACTTTGGGGTGGCCTAATGAGCAAAATCCTGATTTTATACGCTTTTTTCCAACCGATACCAGAGAAACAGGTTATGATATACTTTTCTTCTGGGTTGCTCGTGAGATGATGATGAGTATTGAACTTACAGGTCAAGTTCCTTATCATATGGTATATTTACGTGGATTAATTCGAGATGAAAAAGGAAAGAAAATTAGTAAATCTATGGAAAATGTCGATGAATATGATCCACTTTTAATTATAGAAAAAGAAGGCGCAGATTCTCTCCGCTATGTTCTTATCTCAAATAGTGTTCCAGGGTTGGATACTAATCTCGATCCAAAAAACATCGATGTAGCACATAAATATTGCAATAAAATTTGGCAAGCTTCTCGCTATGTTTTGAATAATATCAGTTCAGATGAAATAATTCCTAAAATAGAGGAATTGGATTTAGATAAACTACAATTTCCCGATAAATGGATTTTATCGCGATTAAATTCCTTGATTCAAATTGTTCAAGAACACATGGATAATTATGATTATTTACAGATGACTAGAGAGATCAAATCCTTTTTCTGGAGTGAATTCTGTGATTGGTATATTGAAATGAGTAAAAATTTTCTCTATGATGAAGAATATGAGGAAAAATACATCCAAAAATCAATTTTACTTCATGTATTAGATTCATTTTTTCGATTGACTCATCCGGTTATGCCATTTATAACTGAAAGATTATGGCAAGCACTTCCAAAAAATCTTAAAAATGTTCCTACCATTATGTATGCTCCCTGGCCAAAGGTAAATAAATCCTTCATTAATTCCAAGGTTGAGGAAAGTTTTCTTATAATGGAAGAATTTGTCCGAGAAATAAGACGGGTAAAACATGATTTTGATATACCCTTAAAAACTTTAGTTCCCCTCTATATTGAAACAGATAAGGACCGCGAATTGTTTGAATTATCTAAGAAAGAATTAATCAAAATGGCTCATATCAATGAGGAAGATTTTAAAATCGAACCAAAGATTACACCTCCATCCCAAGCTGCCAGAATAGTGCTCCGAGGTATTCCAGCATTTATCCCACTCAAAGGGATGATCGATTTCGACAAGCAAAAAGCACGAGTTAGGTCATTCTTGGAAAAAACCATAACAAAGATTAGAAGTATTGAAAAAAAACTCAAAAGTCCATTTTCAGAACGTGCTCCCAAGGATTTAGTTGAGAGAGAAAAGCAAAAATTAAGCGATTTAAAGATTAAAGTTGAACAACTCGAAGACCAATTAAAAATACTAGAATAACTTTAACCTTAACTTTTGCGATTAATATTCAATACCTTTTCTTGCGGTTATCCCTTTAGAAGCATAATAATGCTTTATTAATCGCATTTCAGTAAGAAGATCGGCTCGTTCTTTAATTTTCGGATGCATTTTAGGACCCCCCGTTAAAATAATCTCGACTTTTTCGGGCTTATTATCTAGTAATTCTAAAACATCTTCAATTTTTACTACATTATATTCAACCGCAACGGCGATTTCGTCAAGGATAACGATATCATATTCATCACTCATTATGACTTTTTTTGCAAAATCCATTGCCTTCTTACCCTCTTCAATATCAATTTTCTTAGGTTCTGCGATTAAATCGGGAGTTCCAAATTGTTCTAATTTAAAATTTGGGATGAGTTTAATTGCTTCTATTTCTCCATAATGCCAACCTTTCATAAATTGAATCATGTATACCTTAAATCCATGACCAGTTGCGCGTAAGCCTTGTCCCAATGCAGCTGTAGTTTTCCCCTTACCTCGCCCAAAATAACATTGAATTAAT